>Ga0210394_10001511_pt1 | contig 36825 bp, 50 predicted proteins | sample IncBWC12MmetaG_FD_160121 | JGI IMG/M metagenome (GOLD analysis project Ga0210394, IMG submission 160121) | Forest soil microbial communities from Barre Woods Harvard Forest LTER site, Petersham, Massachusetts, United States - Inc-BW-C-12-M | ecosystem: Environmental > Terrestrial > Soil >... | reverse complement strand
TGAGCCTGGCCGAGAGGGCCTGTTCAATCTCATCAAGAGCCTTCCGCCCACGCTGAAGTATGAGGCAGGCGTCATCGTCGCCGGGGGAGATTTCGTGGTGGTCCATGGCCGTTTCTCTGGCTTTGGCGCGCCTGTGAACTGGATCGCCGCCGATATCGTTCGAATCCAAGAGGGGTTACTCGTCGAGCACTGGGACGTGATTCAGGACGAGGCCACGCAAAAACAATCAAAGAGCGGATTGCCCATGTTTGGCGACAAATTCCCGTAATGAACCAGGTGAATTGCTATCGGCGCAAAGGCCACTGTGTAACGGATACCCGGAGCTCTTTGTTGAGCATGTCACGCAGTTCCTGAAGGGCTGAGTACAAGACCGGAGACTAAAACATGAAAGAAAAACAAGTCAAAGTTCCAGGGCCGGATCATCCGATTTCCATCGAGCGCAATCCCGCTCGCGTTGTCATATGCGTTTCAGGCCGTGTGATTGCCGATACAAGCAACGCCCTGACGCTTCGCGAAGCGGCTCATCCGCCCGTCCAATACATTCCGGCGGAAGACGTTGATTTCTCCCTACTGGAACGCACGGATCACGCAACCTACTGTCCTTACAAAGGCGATTGCCAGTACTACAGCATTCCTGCCGGAGGAAAGAAGTCCGTCAATGCGGTGTGGTCGTACGATGATCCGTTTCCTGCTGTTGCTCAGATCAGGGGGCATGTTGCGTTCTATCCCGAGCGGGTCGACGAAATATCGGACCATTCGTAGACGGCGCCGTATTCGCCGTTGGTGAGGTTAGAAGATCGAACCTACTGCTCGGCCTCATCCTTGAACGACATGATCAGGTAGAGCTCAGACCGACCCGGCAGATGCGAAACGTAAATCTGCCCCGTGGAGCCGTCGCGGCTGAACTTTGCGAGATCTTCATTATGCGGCGTGATGATCATGACGTGCGGGCCGACGTGATAGGTGTGATCGGGACTATGCGATGCGCCATGCAGGTCCGGGACCCACGCGCCGGAGAACATGTACATGACGCCGATCTGGTCGACATGCGTGGGCCGGTCGGCGAGGCTGTCCTTGATCCACTGCATCGAAGTCTTGTCCAGGCACATCGGTTCATCGTGCGGATATCCCGGTATTCCCGGCAGGCAGGTCCACTCACTCTTGCCGGCGCGCAAAATTCGGTAATCAGCCTTTGGGTCCTTCGGATTCGCCGGCCAGTCCGCAAGGATCGCGTCCTTCGTGATAAATGCCGGTCCTGCCCGCAGTGCGTCCGCGATCTTTTCTTTATCGGTGGCTTGAGCAGGCCTCATATTCGTTTGCGCGAAAGCAGCGAGCGAACTTGCAAGGGCAACGGCGGCTAGTCGTTTGAGCACACATATCTCCTGACTGAATGAAATGCATCCCGCTGGAATTTCCCCAGGCCGGGATGAATTCAAATCGTAGCGCCGACCAGCAATTTCAGTCTTGACGGAAACGGCTCAAAGATGGCCTTTTCTGCTCTTGCGCCACGCGCCGGGACTCTCGTGAAGAACGCGCCTAAAAGATCTGTTCAGGGCGGACTGATCGGCGAAGCCGCGTTCAACTGCAATTTCCGCGAGCGTCAGCCGTGAGGTCAACATGAGGTGTTTTACGGCATCTACGCGCCGCTCCATCAGCCAGCGGTGCGGGGGCCGCCTGAAGGTCCGCCGAAAAGCATGGGCGAAATGGCTCACTGATAAGTCGCACTCGGCGGCGACGGAAGCCAGGGAAACATCCCCGCTCAAATTGGCATTCAGAAACTCTTTCGCGCGGCGCGCCTGCCAGGGGGCGAGCTGCCCGCGGACAGCACCTGGCGAACTGCTGGTTCCGCCGTAGACTTGGGTCGCTTGTGCGAGTATCGCCTGCCCGATATAGTCGAGGAAGATTTTAGGCGCGGGCCGGGAGCGCTGAAGCGAGAAGCGAACGGTCATTCCCAGATGCTTGAGCGATGTGTCCATCCCGCAATGCGGCCAAATGAGCTTATTGACGATGGGAGTGCGATTTTCATACGCAAACTCATCGAGGGCAACGCGGGGGATGTAGAACTGCACCACATCGATAGGATTGGGAAAGAACGCAACCGGCTCCTGTTCGAGATCGAGGATCGTCACCCCTCCGGAAGGCCGTTTCCCGGTGGGAACCAGTTTGCCGCCGAGCCACAGACGGCCTCCCCGGTTCGCGCGCAGATGCAGGTGTATTGAAAAGGCTTTCTGCAACGGGATCGGCTCTGTCAAATCAGTGAAGCCCTGCGGCGCGTGAAGCCTGGTCACGGCTAATGCGGAGGCGCCGCGGCCCAGCGTCGCATGCAGGGGCGGCTCGCTCAGATGCAGATATTGCGCCATCCTTTCCCCGTACGCGCCGTTGTCGATCATGGGGATGCCCTCCTCAGCATGATGTCCTTCTGAAGTCGAGTTTACCTCCTGGCGCGGGCCGACATCGACCGGCACAGCAGTTCCAGCCTCGCTGCCCGGCGCTGACAACCGCTATTGATGCCCGGCCTTCTAACCCCCCGCCCGCCCTCGTCTTTTTCCCACTGGCAATTGCATATCCGCGCCCGAACCATCCAGCCGCCATTTTGCGAATCCGAGACCGGCCAGCCTCGACCGTCTCTTGCATATCCGCGACCGCCGCCTACGCGCGCGATAATCAAGCATCCCCTCCCGATGAAGATCGCCACCTACAACGTAAACTCCATCCGCCGGCGCCTGCCGATTGTTCTCGACTGGATCGCAGAGCATACGCCCGACGTGATGTGTCTGCAGGAAACCAAGGTTCAGGACCACGAATTTCCCATCGACGCTATTCGCGACGCCGGATACCACGCCTCCTTCCGTGGCATGAAGGCTTACAACGGCGTCGCCACTTTGACCCGCACGCCCCCCGAAAAAGTTATTCACGGCCTGCATGAGGGCGAGGACAGCGAAGATTTCCGGATCATCCAGACCGTCGTCAGCGGAGTGCCAATTATCAACGCCTACGTCCCGCAAGGGAATTCTATTGCCTCCGAGAAATACGCACTGAAACTCGCCTGGTTCCGACGCCTGCGCGCTTATTTCGAGAGCGCTCTGAATCCCGATCAGCCGGCAATCTGGGTTGGTGATCTAAATGTCGCACCCGAGCCGATCGACGTCTACCATCCTGAAAAACGCGTGAACGATCCCGATTTCCACATTGACGCCCGCAACGCTTACAAGGAGGTCGTTGTCTGGGGATTCGTCGATGCCTTCCGCAAGCTCCACCCCGATGTCGTTCAATGCCTTCGAGCGGAACTTCGGCTGGCGCATCGACCATATAATGGCGACGGGCGTGATGGCTGCGCGCTGCCACACCGCCGCAGTCGACATGGCTCCGCGTAAGGTCGCCGGAGCCTCCGACCACACCGTCGTCTGGGCGGAATTCGATTGAGATGCTTAAACGCCGGGCCTTGTACCGCTCACTGATGTCGAACGGTTCATCGTCTTTCGGATATTCTGCATCTTGCCAACACCGTCCAGCTGCGCTTTGCGACACTTGGCTCAGAGGAAGCCTCTCGCGTGAAAAGACCTCCACAGCATCAAACCGACGACAAGGGAGACGCCATCTTTCGCGACGCCTTCGCGCAGTGGGCGGTGAACGCGAGCGAGAAGGACTACGGATGGGATTACGTCGTCGAAGTCTTTCGCGACAACGTCTCCACGGGCCTCCTCTTTAATGCGCAACTCAAAAGCTCCACTGTAACCGCGTATTCAGCCGATGAAACTTTTATTTCCCAATCGCTTGAGATGGACGCAGCGGAATATCTGGCAAGAACCCTCCAGCAACCGACCTTTCTTTTCCACGCCGATGTAGAGAAGAAGCGGCTTTTCTGGAGCGCGGTTCAGCTTGACGATGCGGTGATCGGGTCCCTTGATAAGGGTGAGACCCAAAGTCTCACCGTCCGGATATCAACCGCAAATCAGCTTCCCGGCGGTTTCGGGCATTTTCTGGACGATCTTCGGAAGGCGCACCATATTGTCGTGAGCCGAACTCTAATGGTTGCGAACGACACTGATTTCGTAGACGCGATGCGGGGCCGCCCGATAGAAAAGGTTGATGATGTGGCCGGGGATCTGCACGAAAAGGCATTCAGGCTGGAGATGCAGACCGCGTACGAAATCTTGCGGACTGAAGATGTTGCCGAGGCCGCGCGGCGCCTTAAGAGCATATTGGCGAACCCGGCGGCCTCCTTGGCCGTGCGCTTCAACGTCACGAATCTGTTGGGCGACGTCGAATGGAAAGGTCTCATGAGGTCGAGTGAACCTCAGAGTGTTGCCGCCGACCGACGCCTCTTAACCGGGCGTGAACTATGTGCGATGACCAGAAAGGGGCCGAAGCACCTTCGCCTGTTCGCGCTCATCACACGGACCGCCGCGGAGCTTGGCATCATCAATCAAAAGCACCTGGGTTTGACGATGAACTGGAAGGCCCACCGGGAATTGGGCGAGGACCCGCTGTGGGTTGCAATTCTGTCGCACAAGCTTGATGTAAGCATCGCGGCCGCAGGCAGGAAGTATAAGCAGGCTCTTCGTCTGGCCGGAATAACGGCGCGATCCCCGTTTCGATGGATTGCGCCTCTGGCCATTATCAAGGTTGCGAAAGAAATCACGGTTCTGGCTGGACTCTTGGAGAGTGCGGATTTCGACACGGCAGGCCAGCAGTTCAGAAACTCGGCCTTCCAGATCTTCAGGATGGCCGCCGAGATTGCGATCGAAACCAAAAATATCGACGCCATATTCGAGGTGGCAATCGGCGTACTGGTTATTGAGACTTCCGAGAATGGCGAGATACTGGCGTGGTCACGCTCGATCGTGAGCCAGTGGAAGGCGGAAAGCGAGTACCGCAAACGCGCTGAAGAATTCACAGCGAGGACGATACAACGATTACGGGGCGTGAGGTTCGAGACCGATATCCGGACCACCGATCGCCAAGTTCATGAAAACCTGCTTGCGGCTTTTGGACTCGATCCACGATTGCCGCGTTGGGCTGGTATGATCGATCTCGCCCTGAAGGATGCAGATTTGGGCCGCGTACTGAAGCCCTGCGAGCACACGTTCGTCTCGGCAGGTCCGGGTAACGACCTTATGCTCGACCGACTCGGCCTACAAGCAGCCGGGCATAAAACGCTGCATTGCACCCTTCACGGGTACGAGGTGAGCGGTCCCACCCTGGATAGTGTTAACGACGTCTTTACAAGGGACCATTGCAACTCCTGCCCGGATAAGGCCCCACGTGCCGCCGATTGGGTCTTCAGTGACGGGTGGCAGGACAAGGAAAACAATCGCATGTCGGCCATTACTGGCAGGAGAAGGTGATCGATGCGTTCCTCCACATCGCCATCCCACCCGAGAACTATCCAGCATATCTTCCCGCCGTCCCTGCCCCGTACCATCATGCATCGGATGAAGGCCAGCATCCTGGTCCGCCTTGTTCGGCGACAAGCCCGGATCGGACGGGAACCATATTCCGGAATCAGATCTCCCGCACCCGTCGGGGCCTGGCCGCAGTAAGCCGGTCCGCGAGCGCTTTCAATTCGCCTCTCGCGTGCCTGCCTGCGAATCTGAAGATCTGCCGGGCCCCGTCCCTCACCTGTTTCCGGTGATTCTTGAGGGGGGCTTGCCAATTGACAGACGCCGTCTTCAGATCAACGGCTTGGAATAGTTTGGGCAGGAGATCCGGGGCGAACTGCTCGATGAACTCAAGGAAGACAGGCAGTTCTTCGCAATCCATCATGTCAAGTTTGGAAATGTGTTCGGCAATGCGTGCCTGCTCAGAGTCAAGAGCGGCAACGGCGAGGTCTTTTGCCAGTGCGGCCATCCTTGAGAGGGCCACAGCTTGCAGTCTCCAATCCGAACCGTTGTGCCCGGCCAGGTTCAGGCGTCCCCCTCTTCGGATCACGGCCACGGCGGCTTCCGGCGAGACCGCCGTCATGATCGGATCGATCTCGGAGATCCTGTCCGCGTGGGCGGCAATCCAAGGTCCGACCGGGCCTCCGTCTTTTTGCAGTGCAAACCCGTGGAGCAGGAGCCGGAATTCGCGCGGAGGACGCGGCCAGAGTTCGGCGGCGCGAACATCCAGCCGATCCCAATCCACTCTGTCGACGATGGCCCGGTGTTTCGCCGGATTGACCTGCCGAATCCAGTACAGCAACCCCGCATAGCGCTCCCAGTCCCCATAACGGCACGAGCATATGCCCGTCACCATCCGCTCCGGACTAATGGCGTCGGTTATTGTTTTCGAGAGGTGACGCTGGGCTTTGGTGGGTGTGCTGTCTCCGAAGGGGTGATGGCCGAGAACAAGCCAGCGGATATCATTGATATCCGCGAAGGCCTCAACCGGATCATTGCCAAAAGCCGCATGCAATGACGGAACCGCCGCCCTGAGGCACTCAGTAGCGAGTCCCTGATCAAGCGCCGCGATGCCCTTCAGGTACCCGCTGAGATCGGCGATTTCCAGGCGATTGAATGCGGCGGCGAGAGCGCGGATGCGCTCTTGGGGAAGCACCGCCTTCATGGCACTCCGCCACTGCTCTCCCGCGCGCGATAGCCGGTCCAGCAAATAGCCCCACGCAAATCCTTCCGAAGTGTGCGCGACGGCCAGCTGCCCCGCGATTTTTCGCGCGTCCGCCGAGTCGACCAAAAGACGTACCATGGATCTGTCCGCGTTGGCGAGATCATTGATCATCGCGCCGAGGCCGTAGACATTTACTCCTTCAGCTGTCTCAAGCCAGTTTTTCAGCACATCCTGATACGGCGTGAGGGCTTGAGGCGTGAATGTGCGATGCCACAGCAATGTGCTGAGCAGGAAAGCCGCATCCCGCCGTTCGAGCCCGGCCGCAGCGGCACAGCATCTCCGCAGGAGGCTGTCTGCGTCATTCGCGCGCAGGAAATCCCCAACTCCGCGGAATGCATCGGTAAGGTGCAGCTCCCTGAGCAGCCATGAGACGCCCCGCAAAGGAGGCTGCCCCTCGACGCATGCTCCTCGCAGCAGCGAGACTGCCGCGTCGAAATGGGAATCCCGCCGGTCCGCGAGAAACCGCCGGATCACAATTGTGGCAGCTTGTATATGAGGGCACCGGATGGGCACGCCAGGCAGAACCGCCGCCTGCCGGCGCAGCAGATCGAGGCCATCCGGCACCGAATCTGGATCGCCGCCCAGCAGCGAAACACCTTCCACGGCCTCCTCTTGGGTGCATCCTGCGTCCAGCGAGACAAGTTGCCGCAAGGCGACGCAGAATAACAGGAGGTCGGCGCGGTTGAAGTCGCGTAAATTATCGAGCGCTCTCTTGGCTTGCGATCACCCGCCGCGCAATATGTACGCAAATTGCCACGGCGTGCTCGCCTTTTCCGCGTCGGTTATGCGCTGTTCGAGCGGGATATCATGATACCCGTCGCCCACCTGGGAATCGTAGCGCCGCACAATCGGCAGGACCTCCGCGCGCCGTTGCCGTATCGCGTCCGCCAGCGCGCGGACCGCTTCCTTCGCGGGCAACCGGATTGCGCTTGATCCCTCGCCTTCGAAATCGGTAGTGGTCCGAATCACCTTGATTCTGTCGCCGGCCCGTTCCGCCAGCCGTTCGGCAAAACGGTCGGGGAATCGCTGCGTGTCATCGATTACCAGAACCCTTTTCCAAAGTGGCCGGGTTGTCACGGCTGTCCGTGAGAGATCGGGATCAGTGCACGCCGGGTTCGCACGGAGAACCTCCCAGCCCTCGCGATTGAAGTCCGCACCGAGCTGCCATGCCGTGATTGACTTTCCACAGCCGGACCCGCCTGCAACCTCGACGGTGTGCAGTAGATCCAGGGCCCGTCTCGCCGAGGCGAAATAGGGCAGTCGCGGGCAGGCATCGACATCCTTTGGCCCCAGGGATTCACCCGAAATCGCGGCCGCGATGCCGCGCTGATCCCCGAAGGAAACGTACTCCCAGCCTGGGAACTCGGGTTCGGGGCAGAGCCGCTCCGCAATATGCGCAAGCGCTTCCGCCGCAGGACGGCGAATTGCCCCCTCTCCTGTCACGTCTAGTCCGATCCGAAAGACACGCCAGCGATTTGCGAGCGGGCGGATCAGCCGATCCACGACGACTCCATCCCGCTCCGAGTAACCTGCGATCACGAGAATCCGTGGCCGCTCCTCGGCCAGAGCCGTCATTCGCTGGACGAGTTCATCAGGGATGCTCCCCGGCTCATGGGGCAAGACCCAATCCTCGTCTGGTCGCTGGCAGTCGCCGTGAGGCTTCCGGAGCCTGATCGTTTCTCCATTCAAATCGATTCCATATTGCCGCCTAAATGCTGCTTCCAGAAGTGTGTCCCAGTTCAGGGAAATGGCTTGAACAACCCGCCCGCGGTGGATCAGCCGCGCCAGAGCCGAGTGAGCGGTCGAGCACGCCAATGATCGCTCGTGATCTAATCGCGCAAAGCTTTGCTGGAAGGTTTTTCGCGCGTCCGGGGCAGCAGCGATGGAAGAAAACGCGACCAGCAGCTTCGCCCAATCGAGGCCGATTACATCCTTTGCGTGGCCTGGAAGCACCCCCAGGGCATCGCAGGTCACGCGCCTGACCTCGGGATGACCATCCAGAGCATGCCAGACAAGCGGTGCCAGCTGCCCCGATAGGGGCATGCCTGCTTCGAACGAAAACCCTGCTCCCACGACGACAATGGCGTCTGCCGTGCGAATCTCGTCAGCAAGAATATCGAGTTGAACCGAACTGTCTCTCATGCCGCGCTCACCCGACGCATTCTCCCTAAAAGCACCTGCTGTCTGACTATCATGCTTATGACACACGATGCAACGCTGGCCCTTCTTAAAAGTCCGGCAATGTGATTCTCGCCGCTGATCCTCGCCGGGCGCGGGATTCGGCCTCACTACTCCGCCGACGCTGTGGGCCTTTTCCCCGGGCCCGCAAAATTAGTCAGTTACCGACGCCAGCACGTCTTCTTTGGAAAATCCCGCCCAGTCGTCCCTGACCTGCCCGGTTTCGTCAAGCCAGCAGAAATCCGGCACATGGGAGTAGATCTGATCTTCCGCCGTAAGCAGGAAAAAGGTGTTATGGCGGGCGATGAGCTTGCGGTTTACGTGTGGTCGCATCACCGGCACATTGGTGCCGCACAGCAGGACGTGACGGTTAACGACGAAGAAGACGATATCAGCGGACTTGAAGCCCGTCATTCTGCCCTTCGGTCCGTCCATCACCACCGGATTGTCGGAGGCGATAAAGCTTCCACTGGGACTGATGATCGTACCCCAGTATCTGGATTTGAGAGCGGGCATGATGGAGCTCGCGGCAGCTTTAAAGCCCCTGACCAGATAGAATTCGTTCTCCGCCGACAGCTTGTAGTCACCCGTTTCGATGACATCACGCTCAAATTTAAGCATGCCCTCATAATCCGCGCCGGGGCTGTCAGCTTGGATGTCGGCCTTCTTCAGCGCCGCCGCCCAGGCGGCAGGGCTCTTGAGCGCGCCTGAAACTATGGAACGGTTGATGGAGTCAGCGATCCTGAGCAAGACCGGCCGGAACGCAGGCACGCGGATATATTGTAGGGCCGCGAACGACAACAGGCTGTCCATTTCTTCGACCGACGGTTCACGCGGCTCCTCGTACAGGCCCCTGAGAATCGGCGCGATCACGTCTTCGAACTGCGAGAAAATCCGCTCGAAAGCCACCGGGTCGGTCGCATCCTCAGATATGCGATAGAAATCCCGCTGGTGCCCGGCGTTTGGCGGGCTGCTCGGCCATTGCTTTCGTCTTTTCAGGTCGGTGACGAAGAGGCGGCCGTCCTTGCGGCCAGTGTCTGTAAACCCAGCCAGCCAGCACTGCGGAACGAAATGATGGGCTCTTGGTTCTGGATTCTTCCATGTTGCGCCCATACCGCATGGTAACGCTCTTTGATCATCCTTCTTGCGGTTGCCCTCAACAAGCATGGGACTCTGACCGGGCGCGCCGGGAAGTCAACGGCCAGCCCGCTCCAAAAATCCGTGTAGGCCGTGTGACTTCCCATCTTCTCCGCCCGGTCCCGCCGTTCCCATGTTGAAGGATAACCAAACAAAAAGGAACCGCCGATGAAAACATACATAATTTTGTACGCCGAGGATGTCCCGCACTACGCCCACGGCGAGGTCGAGGCGCGCGGCCCCAAGGACGCCATCGCCAGGGCTCGCAAGCTCGATACTGAAACTTTCACGGCTTACGAACCGGACTGGAGCGGCGCGGTCTGCCGCCGCATCGTCTCCATCGAAGACCCCAATGGCGAGGTCGTCGCCGAGGCTATCCCGCTGGATGACTTCGTCCTGCACAATGCCGACGTCGGGATGCGTCTCAAGCTCGACGCCGCCGAAATCCGAGATCGCCGGCAGCACGTTCACGACATCGCGCGTATCTGCGCCGTTTGGGGAGCTGTTAACTACACGGTAGGATCGTTCGTCTGGGTCCCCGAACGAATCGCCGAAATCACCCATCATGCCGATGGCAGTCGCTCTGTTGCCATTGATTGCAAAGCGAGTATTGGCTGTAAGCAGTGCGACGCCGAAGGCGCCGTGGCCCTCATCCCGTCAAACCAAGCATGTGAAATCTGCCCGATTGTGTGGGGACCCAGACGAACCTGGCCACCCGCTAGTCAACACTCGTCAGCATCGCCACCCTGGCTTGCTACGAAGCCCCTCACTAAAAGAGCAACATCGAAAGCGTTATCACTCAGCTACTGTCCCCACGAAGGCGGCGACCTTGCCGCGGGATATATCAAGGACAACCACCCGCGGCATAACCTCGCCATCGATCTAAATACCGGCCACAGTCCCTGCCGGTCCTTGCCGGCGATTGAGATACTGGCGGCGGCTCAACTCGGCGATACAGTCGCAGTGGCCGGGCCCTTCCGAGAGGCGGTCGCCTCGAGTTAAAGCCAGGCGAAAAATGCGTCGCACATCGCGCTGGCGCGATCCCTCAGCGCCTCCAGGCGTGTCCGTTCCACGGGCGCTGCATTTCGCACCAGAGATTCCAGTTCGTCAACATGGCTGACCCGGCGCAAAGCCGGCACGCCAAAATCATCGACGATTCCGTCGAGCTTTTCCGTTCGTCGAATCACGCCGAGGCGGCAGGCATGCCAGGCGGCGATCAGCGCTCCATGGTATCTGGACGACACCACCGTTTGCGGAGCCCCGAAATTTGTTAGAAACCCTTCGATACTATCTGTCGCATAGTCCATCGGCATAAGCTCAACCGCGCTTTGCGCCGCCGGAGAAAGGTTCGCCATGACCTGCCCCCGATAAACTCGACCAATCATAATTAGAGTTCTCCAGTTTAGAAAGGAGAACGAAGATGAAGAAGAGCCGGCACAGCGAGGAGAAGAGGATCGCGGCGGTGAGGCAGATGGAGGGTGGGCGGAAGACCGCGGAGGTGGCTCGCGAGCTGGGGGTCAGCGCGGCGACGCTGTATGCCTGGAAGAGTAAGTACGCCGGGATGCAGGTGAGCGACGCCAGGCGTCTCAAGCAACTGGAAGATGAAAACCGCCGGTTGAAACACATGGTGGCGGACCTCAGCCTGGACAAGGAAGTGATGAAAGCGGTCATCGCAAAAAACGGGTGGAGCTCGTAGGCGTCCGGCAAGACGTGGCGTTCGCGATGGAGAAGTTCGACCTCAGCGAACGCCGCGCCTGCGAGCTGAATCACATCGACCGCAGCAGCTATCGCTACCAGCCGATGCCCGACCGCAATGCGGATCTGCGCAAGAAACTGACGGCTCTGGCTCGCGAGAAACCGCGCTGGGGCTACCGGCGGCTCGGAGTGCTGCTGGAACAGAAGGGTAAAACGGTAAACCCGAAGCGGTTGTTTCGCGTCTATCAGCAAGCCGGGTTGGGAGTGCGGCGGCGTGAACGGAAGCGGCTGGAGCGAGGCTTGGCCACCATGCCGCTGTTCGTGCGGCCGAATCAGGAGTGGTCGATGGACTTCGTTTCCGACGCGCTGGCCAATGGTCGCGCACTGCGGGCTCTGACGCTGGTGGACAACTTCACCAAGGAGGTTCCGGCCATCGAGGTCGATTGTTCGCTGTCGGCTCCGCGAGTGACGCGGGTGTTGGATCAAGTGATCGCGGGCCGCGAAGCGGTTCCGGAAAGTATCCGCATCGACAACGGCCCGGAGTTCACCAGCCGCTGCTTTCTCGCCTGGGCCGAGCAGCGCGGCATCCGGCTAGTTCACATTCAGCCCGGCAAGCCGACCCAGAACAGTTTCATCGAAAGCTTCAACGGCCGCTTTCGCGACGAGTGTTTGAATGCAAACTGGTTTGAGAACCTGGCCGACGCCAGGCGCAAGATCGAGGCTTGGCGCGAGGAATACAATCAGAGCCGACCGCATAGTAGTTTGGCGTACCGCACGCCGGCCGAGTTTGCCCGCCGGTGGGCCCCTTCACCCTCGCCCACCGTCGTAGAGCAGACCGGGGAGCCAGTCAAGGATTCCCTGACGGCGCGCAAAACCGGCGCGTCCTTGACAGGCTCTCCGGTCTGCTCAAAGGCTTCTGATACGAGGATGAAGGGGAAGCCTGAAGGAGTTATGATTTAGCCGAGAACTCTAGTTTCGTTTGGTAGAGAAATTGGGGGCAGGTCAGCCAGGTTCCAGCGCTCGGTCGAAGGAAAGGATCGCGCCTCCTGAATCAACCAGCGGGTCTTCGCGGGCAGCCGGCTCGCGACGATCTGCTCGACCGCCGGCAGGTCGACGATTCCGGGTCCCTGCAGCCCGAACAGCAAACCGAGCAACGCGGGCTCCGGCGCCGGTGTCACTGCTGCGCCAAGCGAGATGTGCGCCAGATCGGCTCCCGCTGTGACGACATCGGCCGCGGCCACGCCGTCGATCGCTTCGGCGGAGCGCGCATCGCGGGTCCAAATTCGCTCCGCTGCCTCGACGGCGCGCCGGCCTCGTGAGTCCCGGACGGAATCGGGCGAGTCGCACCCCACGCCAAGAAAGACCATCGGCTTGCCAAGCCTGCTGCAACGCTCCCGTTCGCGATCGAGGTGATCGAGACTCCAAGGCCCGCATTCCAACTGGAAGGGTGTGCCCCCGAGCCCCAGCCACAGGTCGGCGAACTCCAGCCCATCAGACTCGGCTACCCACTGAATGGCGGGAAAGCGGCGCCGCTGGCTTTCGACGTCGTGTGGAGTACAGGCGGTGACGGTCGCTTGCCGGCCACACACTGCGAGCCTGCGCAGGAAGCGGTCGAGCATCAGGTCGTCACCGAAGTTGCCGGCTCCGAAAAAGTTGTGGCCGATGAAAATCTTATGCGCCATCCGGAGGACACCGCGCCAGAAAGAGCGTACGGAGGTCCAATCAGCGGACCACCCGCTATTTTAGACCAATGCCGCCGGGAGCAGGGTGGTGGTGCCGGACCATAGCGGATTCTCAATCGCCGCCAATCACTTCGCCGCGCTGAACGGGCTCTTCCCGCTCGCGGCGTCGGAGGCCAGATCAAACGGCCGGATCCACTCCACCGCCAGGATCCCATCCACCACCCCGGGATCGTGTTCGACGATCGCCCGCACCTCCGCCTCGTCTCTCGCGTTGTACAGGATCAGGCCGCCTGAATCGCCCAGAAACCGTCCAGCCAGCTGCAGCGCGCCCTTCGTCATCTGACCAGCGCAGCAGAATCGCGGATGCTGAGCCGGCCCGCAAAATCAACGTTAGTCAATGCTGGCCGGTCCTGGACCATCTTCTCTGCCTTTTTCAGAAGCTCTAGCTGCCGACCGAACCGATACAGCCTGATCTCATCTCGTACACGCTCTGCGAATTCCCCAGTCGCAGGTCCGAGGATGGTTTTGACGATCTCGGTTAGTTTCAGAGCACCGACAAGCTCCGCTCCGTGCTTGAGAAATTCAGGAGCGGCTTTGATGATTTCGTTCGGGTCCATAGCGACTAATTCCGATCTGCGCCACTATATCGCAGCGGCTTGTGCAAGATTTCTGCTGAATTCCTCAGAAATGAATTGTGCTACGATTGCGCCGAGATGAAGAATCATCTTTCGCAGCTATTAAGTAAGACAATTTGACGAAAACTGCGGCGTGGAGGATGAAATTGATGCTGCCGTTCGATGGTGCTGAGGAAGAACGCCGGATCATAGATGAATACAACGACAGATTCAAACCAAGACCATACAGGCAGGTTTTCTATCCGCCATCTTCGGGACGGTGGCGAGTGGATGCGCTGTTCCCCGAGGGCTTTTTCGAGGCATCCCGCATTCTGCTCAACGGATTGATCGACGGCAGCTTGAGAGAGAGCATCGAAGGGGTGGCTGCTATTTTTTTGGCAAGACATTTTCTAGAACTAATGTTGAAGTACACCTTGTATCATTCACGTTGGTTGTTGGATGAAACGCATAACGCCAAGTCCGAAGAAATTGAGGTGGTAGGAACCGGGCACAAGTTGACCCCTTGGTGGACGCTGCTACGTGGAGAGTTGAAGAAAACTCCGACGATTGGCAAGGGACTGGATTTTGAATTTGTGGAGCAGTTCGTTGTGGAGTTCGACAGCGTTGATCCTAAGAACGTTGTGTTTCGGTATCCCGGCCATCAGCTTCCTGTTGAGGAGCTTGCGTCGGAAGAATTGAAAGTGAGTTATGGCGCATTGCTTTACAATTTGGAGCGTGTAAATGCAGTGATGACTTCCTTGGATAGTGCGCTGGTGGAGCAATTCGGACTGAATATCGATTGGCAGAGTGAATTGGACGGCTATTAGACGAAGCACGGAAAAACGGCATCATAATCGCTTCCCTTTCACCGATCTGCCTTCTCCGCACTCCTGGCCCTCGTTACCAACGCCGTCCGGGTTCGCTTCTGGACGGCTTTTTGGTCAGCGCAAACCTAATGTTTTGAGCGATTCAAACCGACTTAAAGAGGAAGATGACCACCGCCGATCATTTCATCAATCTGAACTGCCCAAACTGCGGCGGCAAACTCGATGTGTACGACGACATGGATCGTTTCGCATGTGGCTTTTGCGGATCGGAAATGATCGTAAACAGGCGGGGCGGTACGGTGGCACTCAAGGCCGTCACCGAAGCGATCAAGCAGGTTCAAGTCGGCACAGATAAGACGGCGGCGGAACTGGCAATGGTGAGACTGAACCAAGAAGCAGCCGAACTGAACGCTAAACTGGCTCAACTTCCATCGTCACCAAAGGGAAACCGATCAGGAGTGCGCCTGATCGTTATGGCTGCAATTTTGGGGGTGGGGGTCTTTGCCTTTATCATCTCCCTTGCGGGTGTCCTGTCGGCGACGGGCAATCCCGCCAAAGCGCTCACCGTGTCAATCACGTTAGCAGCCGTGTGCATCGCTCTTGCGATTTGGATACCATTCTTCAAAATGCGTTTTCCGAAATCGCCCGCTGACGGAATGCGTGCAAGTCTTGAGGCACGCTTAATTTGGGTCCACAACGATCTTGAAGCCAATCGTGCGATAGTCCGTGGTGGAGCACCAAGTCACAAATGCAGTAAGTGTGGATACGAAATCGGCCTTTCCTCAAAGCACTGCTCGAAGTGCGGCACAGCCAATTAAAGTGCGGCTCAAGGGGACACGCTAAACTGATCCTCATGCACGAAAGATTGCGGTCACTCGTCAGCAAAAACGCTATCCTCCCTTGGCTCTTGGTCTTATGGAACATTCTCAATCATCTTTCCACTCTCGATTTCGTAGTATCGAAGCGGGAATATATGTTAAAAGCATGGATGTATTTGCAAAATCACGACAGGTGGTACTTACTAATTGGTTTTCTGTGGCTTGGCGCTCTCGTCCTGTGGCCTAAACGGAAGGCGCAGAGTTCAGCCGTGGCTGGTATCGCACAACTTGGTGGGCAGGTCAGAACTCCCAGGATCACGCAGGAGCCAGCGCCCATAGTTGAGATTTCCAGCCCCACCAACGGCGCAGAAGTGTTGCTATTCAGCCCTGTAAACGGCACAGTTTCGCCGCCAGACCGCCCCTTGCAAGTTCTCGTACACGCTGCCAATGGCCTATGGTATCTCCAGGGCAAGCCGAAAGTAGAAGGCCCTAAATGGAGTGTCGTATGCCAGTTCGGCGAGAAATACAAGCTCGGAAACAGCTATGAAGTTGTCGCAATCTACGGCGAAAAGATCACGCAGCCGACTCTTCAGTTCTTACCGGAACATGCTGTTAAATCCAACTTCGTTCATGTTCGGAGAACACACGCTGAACCGAGACCCTCTGAAGCGATTACGAAACCCTGAATGCCGCTTCATGGTTCGTAGGGAACGATGGGCAACTCGTCATGATTGAGACGGGGCACGGTCTGATTCTATCGCTTGGTCGATTTGCGATGGGCAAAAGGAGAATCGTTTCCCCTATAATGGGTTGCGAGGACCAGGGGGTATGAAATCTCTTTCTTGTGTGGCGATAGCGGTCATTGCATGTTATCCAATATTTGCTCAAGATCCGCTTGGGGCCGGTATTGCGTTTGTGTATATCATCCCTGATGGCAATGCCCAACGCATTGACATGACGTTCACCAACAAGGAGACACTTAGTGGCACGGCGGCGACCGTAAACCGTGAGAAGTCTACGCATCTCATGTACCTGAGAGGTGGCGTCAACCTGACGATTGACGGAATAAGACTACGAGCGGACGAAGTGACTATCGCCGAGGATTCGGGCGAGATCACACCAAGCGGTAATGTTCGCATCACAAAGATTAAGTGAGCAATTACGTCGTGTGCCCGATTGCAGAACTTGACTCGTCCAGTTTCACGCACGAGGGGCAAAGTGATGAAGAAAACTCTAATCGTCGTTACGTTGGGAATCGTCGCATTGATCGTTGGCATCGTCATGCAAAACCACTGGCTGGAAGCGGTGTACCAGCGTGATCCATCGTTGCAACCTCCTGCCGACGTGAAGAATATCGGGCTGGTGCAGCCCTCCGTAGCTTGCGCTAAGATTCAGGACCATTTGAAAGATAAAAAGCTGCCGGATCTTACGGAGTGGGAGTCGGAAGTTCTTCAGAATTGCAAGGCGATGGGGTATTGAAAAGGAATTGGCGTGGGCCGAAACCCACCCCGGAGACGATTTTTGAAATCTCCCTCGTGGGCGATGAGCGAAAGCGGCGGGTGCGAGTGGGAACGGCCCAATGAGCCTTCCGGGAGAACGCATCAATCAGCCTATAAGCGGTACAGGTGCTCTCGGATGAACCGTTCGGCGGTTGCTCGTGGAATGCGGTATTCGTCTCCGATGCGGAACCAATCCTTCTCGGTGAAGTGCTGTTGCATGTGTTTTGAAACGTACTGTCTCGAAAACCCCACGATGCGGCCAATCGACGTGAACGTGTTGACATCTTCGAGCTTGGCGCACACTGCATCAACCAACTGCCGTTTTGCATTCTGAACTGGATCAGGCTCGTGCCTCGCCGTCGCTGCCGCTGCCTTCAACGAAGCCCAATCGTTTAGCCGTCTTCGCATCATCCGATTTTCGCACCAAGAGTTGCCATGCGGCTGCGGAACTGGTGCGAGAAAGCGTTGATCGCACAAAGACGCTCTGTGGGCATCGACAGGCCGTTCAGAGGTCAGAGACTCCGACGTTTGTCTATTTTCGATTATCGTCGCCAAGGAACAGGGCGGCGACGATGCCTAACCCGACAAAAGCCTTCGTCAGATCAATCGATTCGCTTTTCGGTTTTGCACCATATGCCCACGACGTGAAGTGCTGGCAGTTTTAAGCGTTCCAATCATAGGGAACATGGCCATACATCGCCTGCCAACGCAGAGCACTGTTTATGTTTTGGATGATTACTGCTTCGTGGACCGGCGAACTCGGCGAACCGATGATAATGATTCTGTTGCCATCAGCGAATTCTTCCAGCGAAGACAGGCAAAGACCACCTCCCTTTGAAAGATGAGCAATCGTGATTTCCCATCGTTGGGTGACGAAGTTCCAATTCAGCCGATACACGATCCCTTCGTGCGGGATAAGCCCCGATAGCCGCAACTTCTGTGCCAGGGCCAACGCAGGGAACGGTACGACGGGAACCTGATACGTGTAGAGCATGGGTAGTCGAATTTCCTTTTGAAACTTTCCCGTTGGGTGCGATTTTAATGCCGAATCGCTCACGCTGATTGTAATTTTTCTGTCGCAGGCATTTGGTTCGTTCGTTTCATTTCGACGAACGCATCACTCCCCTCCATCGGGTCGGATACCCGTGACGAAACTGGAGTCATCTGACGCCAGAAACAACGCCGCCTTTGCAATTTCATCGGGTTCCCCCATGCGTCCCATGGGGATGGTGGACACAAAACAACCTAACGGTCCTTTTTCAAAACAAGCCAGCGCTATCCTGGACAGTAGCCCGTGCCACTTCGAAAGTATTCAGGGCTTCTCTCAACAGCTTGATCTTTCCATTCTCGGCTACCAGGCGCGAAAAGATGAGCTGATGAACGGATCGTCCCGTTTTGCTGGACACCGTGGTGAACTCGAATTCCCCAAACGCCTGGTCGGAAGTATCGATCAGCACCTTGATATTCTCGAATTGCAAACCGGGATAGAGATCGAGCACGAATTGGAAAAAGCCGGCGATCGCGTCTCGGCCGCTGTATTGTGAGGGAATTCCGAACGTTGCAAGATACGGCATCTCAAAGGCGCCATCTTCAGCAAACATTTCCGCCGCCTTCTTCGGATCTCTGATCGAGAAGGCGGTGTATTCAAGCATGAGTTCCTTCGCGTTTTTCATAGCTATCCTCTTTTTCCTTAATAGAATGTGAAGAGACAACGCACTCGCTGTTCAGAAATCGGTTTCACGGCCGCGTCTAGCTCTTTCTGACGGCGGCCTGTGATGAAGACATAGGCACCCTCTCTCGCGAAGAGTTTTGCGGCAACCAATCACTTCCGGTTGTGCCACCGGTAATGACTGCTATTTTGACTTGAAGTTTCTTAGTTTGGGTCATCGTTAGTTGTCCTCTGTCTTCCTTGCTCTTAGTTGGCCTCACAAAACGTTTGACCGGCGACGGTTACGCCTGGCGTGAAGTGAATAGCTTCAGCATTTGCTCGTTGAACCCGTTCACAAAGGCATGCTCCTCAGGGCCAGGATTGGCTCGCAGGGGCTTTGCCGCCTCAACAAGAGCTTCGTCGGCATCCGTTCCAAGCGCGTCCAACGTTTCGGAGATGAACTGATCGAGAGGCATTGCTTGTTCCGCTTCCTGGCTGTTCATGAGTTCTGTGCGCACCCACGGCGGCGCTATCTCAAGAACGCGGACGCCGCTATCGCGAAGCAAGAAGCGTTGCGACAGTACATAGGAATGGAGTGCGGCCTTAGTAGCGGAGTAGACAGCCGTAAAAGGCCAAGGGAACGAAGGCGAGGACCGAGGTGTTGTAGAGAATTACACCGCGACGGCTTCGCAGCTGGTCCATCAGCGCCGATGTCAACCGGATAGGCCCTAGAAGGTTGGTCGTCACAGTCGAAGTAAGCAGCCTGTCATCGATAATGCCCGCCGCCTGATCCGGTTCCATGATTCCAGCGTTATTGACGAGAACATTCAAGCTTGGATGCTCTCGAATCAGCTTTTTCGCCGCGGCTTTGGTACTGTTCGGATCTGCGATGTCGAGTTCGATCGCCTCGATTCCCGGATTGGCCTTCACGACGGCGTCCAGATGGCCCTTGCGCCGGCCCGAGATGATCACTTTGTTCCCGCGTTTGTGTAGCGCTTCGGCCAGAGCGCGCCCAATGCCCGATCCGCCGCCGGTAATGAAGATGGTGTTTCCAGTGAGGTTCATAGTAGCTCCAATCTGTGTGATTGAATGTTGCGTGGAAGTCGAACGTTTTACAAGGGAAAGACGTCCCCCATCCGGTATGGAGTAAGAAGCGCCTGAAGTGTGGACATTGTGCTCTTCCTTCCCTCTCAATTAATTGCTTCAGGCATTCATTCCGCCATCCACCGTAAGGCTCGCGCCGGTAATGTACGAGGATTTCGGACCGGCGACGAACGCCACCATCGCAGCGATCTCCTCAACGGATCCGTACCGGTCGAGCGTCGTGACAGCCTTCTGCGGTGCCGCCCAGTCGTCCGTCGCGGGATTCAAGTCCGTGTCGATCGGGCCTGGCTGCACGTTGTTATTCCCGTAGCTTGAGATTCGTTCCTGACATCTTTGATGTCCGTGTTTCGTTCATTGCGGCGTCCTCAGAATCTACCGATCGGGTTCTTCCATTGATCGGAGAGCGGGATTGTTTCGAGAACATCCCAATGCTCATGCTGTGAGACGCGTTTCCATCGTCGATTCTCCTTCAGCAGTACCCAAACAACGTACCCGTCAGCTCAATAGATGCTGCAGCGTAAGGCCGGATGCAGCAATTACGAACCGATCAGTTCACTACTGTGAAGTATGAGCCGAACGGTTCGAAACCGTCAACTGCCCCTTTTCAGGCGGATAGTCCCTCGCCGTGGTTTGCAGTCCCGCATCGCCAACTGCCGAATCCGCTAAGCAAAGTTGACATGGCTTATATCAATAGCCACCAACACAGGCGCAGGAACTTTGTGCTTGTTCTCGTCATAAGCAAAGACTCTCCTGGTTATCGGTATCGCGATTCCCTCGAATTCGCGGTAATCGTACGCATAGTTAACCCCATTCGCTCCTCCAAGGATGTCGACTGTATACTCGTGTCGCCGCAGTAGACCATCCGGGCCGAAATACGATGTCTGCTCCCGTGTATGGCTCGCTATATTCTGAGGAAACGTGACCCTGAGGGGCCGCCACGTTTCACCGTTTTCCTGCCACGACGGGAGTTCCTCGACGGCGAAGCCCTCATAACAATAGAGGAACGGAATCGTGAGGTAAGTCCAAAGAGCGTAGCTGTTGAAATAAGCCACCTGCAGATCGTCCCAAGGGGCCTCAAACACTTGGTCACGGAACGCAGAGCGCGGGTTCTCACGACTGGCCAGAACCTCGCCGGCCTCATTTTCAACCGCGACCCAGTCAGGAGTGAAGACCATGCGCTTGTTTTGGTCGACAAAGTGAGTGGTCATTTGTTCGTCACGAAGATGGGCCTCGACCCGAATATGCTTTAGCGCGTCGGGTTGTCCCTTGACGTGCCAGAGCGCACCCCCGACCGAAACACTCGCCTTGACCGAGGTGAACTGGTTCCATCGGTCCAGGCCACCGTGGGCTTTTACGGCCAATGTCAGCAGATCGTTCATGCGATTCTGGTCCTCTGAATTACATCTCAATTTCCACGGACGCTACCGCCCGCGCGCATCGCCGTCTACCTTTTGTGGCGGCGACGTGAGAGCCGGAGCAATCACATCCCCAATCCGCAATTGACTGATAAGCCGCACTTTGCTTGAGAGTGCGCGCGCTTTGTTTTCGGCATTTGCTGAGAGTTCAGCGTGCCATCTACGCATTGTTCGGAGTGAATCCGGTTTGGCTTGCAGAAGGTTTCGGTGTCGTCCAGCATTGCACGGAGGAACCCAGCGCATGTCGCCCCCAAGTGTGGCACCTCTATAAGCACGTCTTGAGCTCCATCGGTCATGCATGCGCTCTTAGGCCGAATATTCAGCAGCGCCTGAGAATGCATCAGATCCCGTGCTTCGACCGACGTCAACTTTCAAAGGGTTACAGAAGGCAACCTACGCTTGCAACCAGACAACTCGACAAGTAAGCGACGTTAGACAAAGAGTTACCTGTTGAGGTGCTTGAGGTCTTCAATGGCCAGACAGCCGAGGGAAACGATATGCCGATGATTGACTTGCCTCTGGGTGTCACGGAGCGCAGATGGTCACCGATATCGTCGACACTCATCTCGGGCCGGCAAGATGCCGTCTTAGTCGATACATTCATCACGGTAGAACAAAATCGACAACTGGCCGAATGGGTCGAGAAAAGCGGGAAGAACCTGATTTCTATCTATGCGACGCATCGCCACGGCGACCATTTCTTTGGGGTGAGCACAATTCGCCAGCGATCTCGTGCTCGAAGCGTTCGATGCGCTGTTCAATAACCGTGACTACGAGGGCTGAAACGTTCTGGTCCCCGAAGTATGCGCAGCGCACAGACGCACACAATACTCGTACTTCGACGAGGACGAGGCTCGACGGGCGTGCGGTGAGGTCTCGGAGACCCTTAAAGTCCGCAATCACGGTCGTCGCCCCAGCCTGAAGTGACCGGCGACAACCCCGTTGGCAGCCTTGAATCGGCTCGCGAGGGTAGACTTCATGGGTTATCCAGTCACCGATCCTTGCCCTCCGCGCGCTCTCGTGATATCCACTCCCGGATATAGCGCGGGCAGTGGCGCAACTCGATACCTTCGTCTTCACAAGAGCCAAAGAATCGCACCACGCCGACATCAACGAGAATGAGCTCGGAAAGATCCAAGACAACGCGGCGTTCCACGCCCTTGAGCGCCAACCTCAAGTCCTCAACGCAAGTCGACTGGAGGCGACCAATCACACGGACTGTTGTCACGTCCCCGTCTGATTCTGTCTCAATTCTCAACATCACCGGCCTTTCACGCGGGCGCTCGAATCTGAGTGCGCCAGATCTTGGTGGGCTATGACTTCCCTGACAGCGGAGACGAAAACAATCTCACTGGTCAATGATTTCGTTTCCGGCGACCGATGCGTTAAGCAGCCGCGGCGCGGGCGGAATGATTCAACTAAAAGGCTCGGTGCCGAAATCGTGCTAACGGCGCGGCGTAGCGCGACGGGTTTCATCGCAGTTCCTCGCGATAATGCATAGGGCGCGTTCGCCAACCTGACGTAGAAGAGGACACCTTTGGCGTGCACGGCGGATACCAATTGAACTTCCGTGAAAAGAATCGAGTTGATCGCAATCCGGGTCGCCGCAATCTCAGCAACTGCCGAATTGCCAGCGGGCAGGCCAGTGGCGCAGTCGCACCACTTCTACAGCCTTACTCATTTCTAGGTTCGGTATCGCGGTTTGTTGATGCCGAAGCTGGCAATTTTGGATTCAAGGGTCTGCCTCGGAACTTTTAAGAGTGCTGCCGCGCCCGAAGGCCCTGATACGCGTCCCTGGCATTGTGCCAGCGCGGCTTCGATCATCTCCCGCTCACGTTCCGCCAGTGCGGCCAGAGGGCCGGCTGGAATTGACTGAGCTGAAGTGTCGTTTCTCAACCAGCTTTCATCGACCGCAAATATGTCGCCATCACAGAGTGTGACGGCTCGCTCAACAACATTCTGCAACTCCCGAATGTTCCCAGGCCATTCGTAGGACTTGAACAACTCCAGAGTTCCGTTAGCGAGATGCGTGAACTTCCTGCCCACTCGCGTGGCGTATCGATCAATAAAATACTCCAGCAGAAGGCCAATGTCCGCAATGCGCTCGCGAAGCGGGGGCACTTGGACTGGAAATACGTGTAGCCGGTAGAAGAGGTCTTGACGGAAGGTGCCGGCCGCAACAGCGGCGGAGAGGTTTTGGTTAGTAGCTGCGAGCACTCGAACGTCAACTGAAATTGGCTCACTTCCTCCTACGCGTTCGATCTCGCGCTCCTGGAGGACTCGTAAAAGGGCAATTTGAGTCTCCACAGGTAGGTCTCCAACCTCATCGAGAAATAGTGTTCCGCCGTCCGCCAATTCGAATCGTCCAAGGCGGCGTTGGAGGGCACCGGTAAAAGCACCCTTCTCGTGACCAAATAGTTCAGAAGCTATCAGAGACTGGGGAATGGCGGCGCAGTTCACGCGGATGAAGGCTTGTTTGGCACGAGGGGACTCTCGGTGAATTGCACGAGCGATCAACTCTTTTCCGGTGCCAGTTTCGCCCAGAATAAGCACAGTCGAATTGGTCTTCGCTACCTTGCCGAGAACCGACAAAACCTTGCGGAGCGATTCGGAAGATCCGACGATCTCTTCAAACATCGCGGAGCGATCAAGTTCTTCCCGCAAAACGAGGTTTTCCGTTCGTAGTCGTTCCTCGGATCGTTTGCGATCATCGATCTCGGTTCCCGTCGCGTACCAGCGCACCAGGCGGCCTTGCTCATCACGGAACGGGTTGTAACGATTGAGGAACCAACGATACTTGCCATCTTTTCCGAGAGCTCGCTGCTCGTTCTCAAACGGAACACCATTGGAGAGCGCATTTTGCTGTGCTATGCGGAGCCTCTGAATGTCCTCCGGATGAAAGATGCGTTCCCAGAGAGTCTCGGCTCGCACCTCCGCCAGGGACAATCCGGTGTACTCGAGCGTCACTCGATTCGCATCGATCGCACGGCCATCCGAATTCAAAACGATGATCGTTTGCGGAATGGCGTCGATGATGCGCCGAAGCTCCAGCTCGTTCTGTTGGACCTTCTCCTCAGCGCGCTTGCGATCCTCAATATCGGTGTTGCTGCCGAACCAGTTGACGATGTTGCCATTCTCATCGAGCTTCGGAACCGCTCGCACCAGGAACCAACGATATTCCCCGTCGAAGCGCCGAATTCGCACTTCCATTTCTCCCGAACTGCGGGACGCGAGGATGACCTGCCATTCCCCCACCAGTCGATAAAGGTCGTCCGGATGAACGACTACTCTCCATTCCCACCCGTGCGCTTCTGCAGGGGAAAGACCCGTATACTCATGCCATCTTTGATTGAGGAATTCCTTGCCACCGTCTGGCGCGGCGCGCCAGACAAACGATGGGATCGTGTCGACGATCGCCTGCAGGCTCGCCTCGGATTCACTGAAGATCTGCCGATCCCTGTCAATTGGTCCATTCGAAGTAGCGGACATTATTCACACCATGAACGTTCCTGATCGGCACATCCAGATCTCAGATTTCCCACGGTCCATTGTGGCTAATCGCAGTATCCAAATCCAATTTCATCCAGAAGACCGTGTTAGTCAGTTAACCAACTTTACTGTAATACCCTGTCACTGATTTTGTCAATTCCTCATGCCGCACAGCGAGAATCTCTCGGAAAATCCCGCGGACGGCCAGGCCGGGTGCTTAGGACCAACGTCCGGTGGCGGGACGTTGGAGGGTATTGAAGTCAAGGTCGACGGAGGTCAGAGGTTCGCCAAGCTGCCAATGCTCGGAATACGCCTTGTAAACGACTAGGGAACCACTCCAGCGTCTCATCGAGAACCAATTCAGGGTGACACGCCTGCCAAGGACGCCGCACTTGGCATACTGCCGTGCTTGCCGCAGGTTCTCGAGGCCGGCGAGCGTGTCGAGTATCTCTCTATGCGCGCGGGCAATACCAACGCCGTCAGGATCAAGGACCGCGCTAGCCAGAAACAAGCGTGAGGCGCCGCTTCACGTGATTGCCGAAATTGGCGGTTTGTCCGTCACGCTCCAGTAAAAGCCAATCCTAAGTGACAGCCCTCCAACGTCCCGCCACCGGACGTTCGTCCGAAACACCCCGGCCTGGCCGTCCGCGCGATTTTCCGAGAGATTCTCGCTGTGCTGCATGAGGAATTGACAAAATCAGTGACAGCGTATACAGTGAAGTTAGTCAACTGACTAACAAGGTCTTAATGCCAAAGACGAAAACGGACAAACGATCGCGGCTGATTCAGACCGCCGTGAAATTGACGTACCGGCATGGCTTCAGGACGACGAGTATCGCCGATATCGCGGAAGCAGCAAACATCCCGGTGGGGAACGTTTACTACTACTTCAAGACGAAGGATGAGATCGGCGAGGCCATTGTGGAGCAACGTTTATTGGAATTGCGGACGCTGCAGGAACAGTGGGACCAGAGGGGCTCCCCGAAAGAACGCCTTCTGGCCTGTATCGAGAATACATTTGAAAACCGCGATCTACTTGCCCGCGGAGGATGTCCCGTCGGGACTCTGTGCTCCGAACTGCAGAAGGAGGGCGGGCCTCTAGCGAAGAAGGCGACGGCGCTCTTCACCGAGTTGCTGGGGTGGATAGAGGATCAATTTCGGGCGATTGGACGAGGAGACACCTCACGAAAGCTTGCTACCCAACTGCTTTCTTCATTGCAGGGAGTATCGGTCCTGGCCCATGGGTCTGGTAATCCGGAGCTGGTGGCGATGGAAACGAAGCGGCTTAAAGATTGGGTGGGCTGGTTTTGACGGTGATTTGACATTCTTCGCGATAAGCTTGTCAGGCAAGGCTTGGATGACCGTGCTCTTTGCTTTCTAGCTTGGGCGGTTTGTGAGTAGAGATATGGCGTAACCAGTTTGAGGAGAAGAAAATGAATAGCCTTGAGGGAAAGGTCGCGCTCGTTACGGGAGCGGCGCGGGGAATCGGCGCGGCGATCGCAGAGCGGCTTGCGGCAGACGGAGCATCGGTCGCAATTAATTATGCAACGTCGAAGGAAGACGCGGAAGCATTGGCCGAGCGCATCCGCGGTAACGGCGGAAATGCAAAGGCGATCCAGGCGGATATCGGCAATCCTTCCCAAGCGAAGGCATTCGTGGATGCGGCGGTCAAAGAATTCGGCCGGCTCGACATCCTGGTCAATAATGCCGGGAAGTTCCACATCGGCCCGATTGGGACGGTCGACGAAGCGGATGTACGGTCGCTGTTCGCTGTAAACGTCGATGGGCCAATCTTTGCGACGCAGGCCGCCGCGTCCTACTTCTCCACGGAGGGTTGACGGGTCATCAATGTCAGCTCAATCGTCGCGACACACCCCCTCCCCGGCCTCTCGGTCTATTCCGCAACCAAGGCGGCCCTCGAAGCGTTGACTCGCGTTTGGGCGGCGGAACTCGGTCCCAGGGGCGTTACGGTAAACGCGGTAGCCCCCGGCGCGGTGGATACAGCAATGCTGAAGGCAGCCACCCCCCAGATGGGCGGAGAGGAGGCGGTGAAGGGAATGGTTGCGCGCACGCCGCTGGGGCGGCTCGGAACGCCGTCTGATGTCGCCGATGTAGTCGCGTTCCTAGCCTCGCCCGACGCTCGGTGGGTCACGGGGCAGGTCGTCGAGGTATCAGGTGGGCGCTCGTGACGGGCGCCTCGTCCGGCATGGGGAGTGCTCGACACCACCGGCGGATTGGCCCTCTAAAGTGAAAGTGACTAAAGAAATCCTGAGATCAGAAACGAGAATGGACGTGTTATGAAAATTGTTTTAATTGGCGCAAACGGAAAGATCGGGGAACTGGTTCAAAAGGCATTAGCGGGTGCTGGCCATGAGATAGTCAAGGCCGGACGCAAATCAGGCGATTTCCGAATCGAGATCGAGAACCGCGAAACTGTCAGGAAGCTTTATCAAGCCGTCGGCTCGTTTGATGCCGTGGCCATTGCAGCAGGTGAAGTAGCATTTGCTCCGCTTTCGGAACTCACCGCTGAAAAGTGGCAGTTCTCGTTGGGAAGCAAGCTCATGGGTCAGATCAATCTGGTTCAGGAGGCAATCCCGTTCATCAACGAAAAGGGATCATTCACTTTGGTTTCGGGCATTCTCAATGACGACCCGATCTTCGCCGGCGTCGCGGCTTCAACCGTCTCGGGCGCGTTGGAAGCTTTTGTTCGGGCTGCCGCAATTGAACTTCCCAAGGGACTACGTATCAATGTGGTGAGTCCCACGATGCTAAAAGAATCCGAATCTCAATTTGCCCAGTTCTTCATCGGCATGATTCCGGTCGAAGGATGGAAAGTTGGACAAGCCTACAAACGCGCCATCTTGGGGGCGCAAACCGGCCGCGTTTACAAAGTTGATTGAACTCACCCAGCGTTTATTCGTCCGCCCGGCTACATCACAAGAATCCGGCTTGACAAGAGGATCGATCTGTCTAGATTTTGCCAATAGTCAGGTGACTGACTAATAGCCCACGGTCATTGGCTGCCGAAGAAATAGTGACACAACAAGCCCTAAGCAGGCAGAACGGAGCAAGAAGATGAGAGCAACACTCGATAAGAATAGGTTCGGCCCCTGGGCACTCGTCACAGGTGCCTCGTCCGGAATAGGCAAGGAGTTTGCCCAGCAGATCGCAGCTTCAGGAATTCATGTAGCCTTGGTCGGCCGGCGAGAGCCCTTGTTGCGGACGGTTGGCGCTGAATGCACCCGGGTATCTGGTGTCCAGCACCGTATCATCCCCCTCGACCTTTCCGAACCCGCCTTCCTCCGGGCGCTTGTCGATGCCACACATGATCTCGACATCGGCCTTGTCATCTCCAATGCCGGCACCGGAAATCCCGGCGCGTTCCTGAAGCATGATCGGCAGTTGCTCAGGGAGACCTTGCGACTCAACACCATGTCGCATTTAGAGATCGCCCACCATTTTGGCGCGAAACTCACCGAGCGACGCCGGGGCGGCTTGATCATGGTGGGGGCAATGGGTGCGGACAACGGCATTCCCTGTTTGGCGAACGACGGAGGCGCGAAGGCGTATGTACACAGCCTTGGCGAAGCGCTTCACTATGAATTCAAACCTCTAGGCGTCTACGTCACTGTACTGGCAACCCCGTTGACGGAAACACCGGTGCTCGAAAAATTCGGCCTCGATCCGAAGACCAGCCCGCTGAAACCGATAAGCGTCGAGCAGTGCGTATCTGAGGCCCTCAACGGTCTGCGCAAAAACCGTTCCAGAGTCATTCCAGGCCGGCTGAACCGCATCATGAACGCCCTCGTGCCCGTTTCACTTGGGCGGAGGATGCAGGCAGACATGATTGGTAAAGGGGTTGCCAATAAGGCCGCATCTGCCGGTCCGTCAAATGCTTGATCCCTTGTCCAGGAGCGCCGTCATGTCCGTCCAGCCTCTCTTTACCCCGCTCCGCATGGGCGATCTGGATCTGCCCAATCGCATCGTCATGGCACCGCTCACCCGCATGCGCGCTGGGTCGATCGATCACGTGCCGACCGCGCTGCAGGCCGAATACTATGCCCAACGGCGTTCGGCTGGACTGATCGTCGCCGAAGCAACCGCGATCAGTGCCGACGGCTTTGGCTATGCCGATACCCCCGGATTGTGGAGCGCAGATCAGGTGCGCGGATGGTGCCTGGTCACAGACGCCGTGCATGCCGCCGGCGGGCGCATCATAGCGCAGCTTTGGCACACCGGCGCTATTGCCCATCCCGACATGCGCGGCGGTTCGCAGCCTCTGTCAGCATCCGATGTCAACCTTCTCTACGAGTCAGTGACCGCATCTGGCAAAAAGCCCACGGTTGCTCCCCGACCGATGACAATCGCCGAGATCCGCCAAACCGTTAACCCTCACGCAGCTATCACACCCATCCAGAACTGGAGAAATCATGAAACTCACGAACAATACGATCTTGATCACCGGCGGCGCCAGCGGCATTGGTTACGAACTCACCAAACAACTCACGGCCCTTGGTAACAAGATTCTTATCACGGGCCGCGATCAAGCTAAGATGGACCGTGCGAAAGCGGCCTTTCCAAAACTTCACACCTTTCGAAGCGACGTTTCCGACCCGAAAGCGATCGCCACTCTTTACGAAGAGGCCACCAAACAATTTCCCGAGCTCAACATTTTGATCAACAACGCCGGCATCATGCGTAAGATCAATCTTAACGACAAAGGTGGAAGCCTCGAAGATATCACTCGAGAGATTGAAATCAATTTGAGCGGTCCGATTCGCATGGTGAAACAATTCTTGCCGCATTTGAAAACGAGATCAAATGCGGCAATCATGAACGTTTCATCGAGTTTGGCATTTGTTGCCTTGCCCATTGCACCGGTTTATTGCGCCACCAAGGCCGGTCTGCATTCGTTCACCGAGTCTCTTCGTGTGCAACTGAAAAACACCAAAGTGAAGGTATTTGACCTGACACCGCCTGCGACACAAACCGACCTCTTGGGTGACTTTGATGCTGAAGACATGAAAGGCGCTTCTATCATGACGGTGGAAGAAATGGTTCAAGTCGCCGTCAAAGGGATGCAAACCGATCGGTTTGAAATTCGTCCAGGTCAGGCGAGTCAGCTCAAACTAATGAGTCGTGTGGCGCCTGGATTCATTTTGAAGCAAATGAGCCGATCGGTCGATCGGATGCTTAGAACACGGAATTAATTGGAAATGTTGCGGCCAGATGAGCTTAATCGAGCGGGGACTCCCTATCGGATACACCCGTGGCCGTGGTTTGAATGATTCTGACGCGTTCCCGCCAGTGTTGAGGGACCGTTGGAATTGGGTCGACCAAGCAATTGGTCAGAAGATTCGGTTAGAAAGGATGAAATCTATGAAAACTCTCGATGTTCGATACCTGGCGAAGGCGGCCTGGATTGTTGTTGCGACGTTGGCCTTACCGTTTTCGGCGCTCGCTCAGGGAGAAGCGATAAAAGATGTGCCCCAATACGCCGGGGCTTTGACTTTTGCCCCGGACGGGACCCTTTTTGTGGGGGATAACATTTCGAGTGCGGTCTTTGCATACAAAACAGTCCAGGCTCAGCCTGAGCAAGTTGATTCGAAAGCTCCACCCCTTGAAATTGATTCGGTCGACAACCGGATCGCTCCTATTGTCCGCAGTAAGATCGGGCAAGTCGAGATTAATGGCATGGCCGTCCATCCGATCTCCCGAGAGATTTACCTGTCTGTTTCTCGCAAAGGTAACGGCGGCCTAGAGCCTGCGATCGTGAAGATTTCACTGACGGGTAAAATCAGTGAATTCAAACTGAACGCCCCGGACCGCAGCGAATTCAAGATCAAAGATGCTCCCACACCTAAGCAGCACTTTGCCGATCGTGCCGGACAATGGCCCGTCCCGTCGCCAGAAAAGTATCATGAGAAAGCCAAAACAGCGATGCGTTCAATGACCATTGTAGATATGAAATTCCACGCTGGTGAACTCTACATTGCAGGTATCTCAAACGAGGAGTTCTCCTCCACGCTTCGTCGCGTCCCGTATCCGTTCACTGACGCGATTTCTGAGACAAAAATCAAGATATACCACGACGCACACGCGCAGTGGGAGACGCGCGCTCCGATCCGAGCGATGACTTTTGCACAAATAGATGGCAAAGACACTCTGATCGCGGCCTACACGTGCAGCCCAATCGCTCTAATTCCGGTCGATGATCTCAAGAACGGGGCTCAAATCGAGGGGCACGTGATTGGGGACCTGGGGAATGGCCAGCCGCTCGGCATGTTTAACTTTAACTATAATGGCGAAGCTTCACTTTTCGTGACAAATGCCGCACACGATCCCCGGATCATTCCGATTGCCAGTCTTCAACATGCCACAGTGATGACCGAGGCGGATTCGAACCATCATCTTAAAATGGATACAACGGAACTTCCCGCGGGCGTCGTAGGTAAGGCCGTGATGTTCGTAGGGTCTTCTCTGCATGCTGATTTACTCAATGATGGATTCATCATCTCCCTGACGCGTAACGCGAACTCCGGAAATCTGAATTTGGAGTCTCTGCCGACGTACCCGCTCCCGATGCGCCTCGATGAGATTTGGGCGGAGTATGATTTCCAAGGGGCGCCGCCGCTGAAAAACAACTCGCGTCAACAGGAGAAGTGAGAGGTGAGAACCATTTTGATCGCTTGCATTCTGTGCCTCCCTCTTCAAGTCCAAGCGCAATCGGTGACGTCGATCGAGCCGACCGCGCCAGTACTTCCCTCCAACACACTCAGGGTCTACATTACGTTTGATCGTCCAGCCCGGGGCTTGGTTCATCAGAGCGGCATCAAGCTTCTCGACTCGAACAAACGACCCGTTGAAAATGCCTTTATGGATTTTGGTCAGGAGCTCTGGAGCCCTGACGGTAAGCGCTTAACCGTGTTGTTTGATCCAGGCAAGATGAAGCGCGGGGTCGAAGCACCTCGGTCTGAACTCTCGCCTCTCAAAGAAAATGAAAACTACGAAATCACCTTCGGAACATTTCAGCACGCTTTCCGAGTTGGCCCGCCGATTCGGGAAAAACTTGATCCGACATCATGGACGATTCCTACTGCGGAAGCTCCTGCACGGACCGTTGACGTCAAGTTTGATCGAGTGATGGACGCAGCTCTCCTCGCAGATCAGCTTCAGGTTCAAGACGATGAGGGGAGGCCTGTCGTGGTCGTCGTGCAAGTAATTGATGGCGGCCTTGGGGTGCGCCTTAAGCCGTCTCGCCCCTTCAAAAAGGGCAAGTACCGGATCAGCATTAGCCCCATTCTTGAGGACGTTGCGGGAAATCGAATAAATGAGGCCCTTGATCACCCGGTGAATGAAAAACCCAGCGAATCGCTAGGATTGGCAATGGATTTCGTGGTTCGCTAGGGGCACCATCGTCGAGCAATGGGTCCCGCACTTGGCATACCGCCGTTCTTGCCGCACGTTCTCGGGGCTTGCGGCTGGCTGGATTTGCCGGGGGTTGGTTGTGAACGTGGCGATCCTGGACATGGCTCACTGTTCCAGTTTCACGAGTCATTCACGCGACAAGCGAGGGCGGTCCTCGGTTCCGACTCGCCGTTCGCTCCGTACTGAGTTGACGTCGGCTCTGGATGATCCTTGTAATGGACCACAGCCGGAAACAAGTTCAAACAAAAGACAATCACATGATACGGAAGGTCGAAATCGAGCGATTCAGTTTTGTTACCTCGAAGCAGTTCGATGACGTAGTCGCGGCGTGGGGATTCCGGCGAAGCCGAACGCTAAATCCGGGATGATTCCGAACGGCATTCCGGAATGAACCCGAACACCTTCGGAGCGTAGCGACGCTGGCACTTCGATTTTGCAAGAAGTGTTCGGCTTCGTCAAGAGAAACCTGTCCGGAGCGCAGCGCAGGAAGAGCGCCGCTAGCGGAGAAAGGGGTGCGGGGAAAGGGGCGGCAGCCCTTGTCCCCGCCTCAGCGCACAGTAGCCCGGAGCGCGACAGCGCTCCGAACTGCATCACCAAGATCCCTCAACACTACGCCGTTTATCTCGACAGACGGAGTTGAAACGACGATGCTTTTCGGATGGCGCGTGATCCGACCTCCGAGCCGAATCGGCAAACGCTGGTCAGTTGTTCACGGCCGGTCAACAGGACACTGGAAACAAAGGCCGTATCCGTCGGGATCTCGAAAGTAGAGTTGCTTCATTCCGTATGGCGCGATCTTCGGCGGATTCAGATCGACACCTTGCGATTTTAGGAACTCATACGCGACGTCGGGATCGGGACAGTCAAAGTAAAAACATGCGTCTCTGTGCCACCCTGTCCTTTCCGGGGGTGGCGCAGACGGCTCGTGGCCTGGTTCGTACTGATCGTTCAGCATCAGGTTGGTGTCATTGAGCCGCAATGAGACCCAGCTTGACTTATCTCCGTCGCCGGAGTCGGCCACGACGCGATAGCCAAGGATGCCACGGTAGAAGGCGAGCGCACGCGGCATGTTGAATACCTGGATCAGCGGGGTCATTCCGGTTACTTCTACTGGCATAGTTCTAAGAATTTTAGCATCGACTGTCTGTTTTAAATTAGGCAGTGTCCCGAACAAACGAATGTCGGATGATTAGTCGCCGAAAGTCGCCAAGTGTTGATTGATCGTTCGCCTGTTCACCGTTACGCGTTCCCCTTTGGCCGGCTCTTGCGCATCGAGTCGCCTTTCATCTCGATCCTATGGGCATTGTGAACTAGCCGATCAAGAATGCCATCGGCGAGAGTGGGATCGCCGATCTGTTCGTGCCAGCGCGAGACGGGCAGTTGCGATGTGAGGATGGTCGAACGCACTTGGTAGCGGTCCTCGCAGATCTCCCAGAAGTCGCGGCGCTCGGCTTCAATCAGTGATGACATGGCCCAATCGTCGATCACCAAAACGTCGATGCGGCTAATCTGAGCCAGTAGACTGCGTAGACTGCCATCGGCGCGGGCGATCGCCAGATCGCGAAATAGCGATTGGGCACGCGTGTAGAGAGCCGAGTACCCGTCGCGGCACGCCTTCTGAGCTAGGGCGCAAGCCACAAAGCTTTTTCCCACACCGGTTGGTCCGAGCACAAACACGTTCTCGTGCGTACCAACCCAGGCTGATTCTTGCACGAGCGCACGGATCACGCTTTTGTCCAGTCCCCGTGCGCCGCGATAGTCAATATCCTCGACACAGGCATTGGTGCGGAGCTTGGCGTTCTTCAGCCGCCGGCCGAGGGCCTGGTTCTCGCGCCAGTTCCACTGCTGATCCACCAACAGGCCTAGGCGTTCCAGGAAACTCAGCTCGCGTGCCGCCGGGTCCTGTTCCTGCGTCTTCAGGGCTTCGGCCATGCCGTGGAGCCGCATGGCGAGCAGTTTTTCGATCATCGGTTGTTTGAGCATCGTCGTTTCTCCTCAGTCGAAATACTCCGCGCCGCGGATGTTGTCGTGCGGAGGTGGTGGCGGTGAAGGAGGAGGCTCGGCGGGAGGCGCTGCATCGAGCGAGTTTTTCAGAATCGACTTCACACTCTGATAGCGGCACGCTCCCGTTAGGAGCGCCCGCTCGGCTGCGGCTTCGATTCGTGCCGGTGAGTACTGCCCGGCCAGCCGAATGATCCCCAGACACGAACGGTAGCCCATCTCCGGGTGTGGCTTGTCGTTCATGATCCGCTCGAAAAGCCGCGCAGTGTTGGGGCCGATGGTCTGGGCCCAGTGCACCATGCGGGAGGGGGTCCATTCCAGATGGGCCTGGTGGGAACGTGGACGGTGCTCGGCAATGGTGACGGTGTGTCCATGACCTCGCGCACGCAGGTGAGAAGCCACACGCTGACCCTTGTGAAAAAGCTCGACGGTCGTGGGCGTCGAGCGGACTTCCACCAGTTCCTGCACCAGGTTGTAAGGCACGCTGTAAAAGTTCGTGTCGAACACGATGTGATAGTCGATGTTGACCCGTGCGCGGGACCACTGGCTGAGATCAAACGGCTCAGTAGGCAGCGGATTCAGTGCAGGTTTGTCCAGTGCGACGAACTGTGACGCCCGCGATCCCTCACGCTTGCGGAAGGGCCGCTGGTTGATGCGGTCGCGCAACTCGCGAATGGCCTGGTTCAACTCCTCGATGGAGAAGAACTTCCGATGGCGCAGCGCGGCGATGATCCAGCGCTCAGCTAACTGAACGCCCGATTCGACCTTGGCCTTGTCACGTGGCTTGTAGGGCCGCGCCGGAACCACGCCCACCCCGTAGTGCATGGCCATCTCCTGGTACGTGGGGTTCAGGTCGGGATCGTAGCGGCACGCTTTGGTCACGCCGGTCTTGGTGTTGTCGGGTACCACCAGTTTGGGCGTGCCTTGATAGAACTCGAAAGCCCGCACGTGCGCGCCGATCCAGTTCGCTAACTGTTCATCGCCGGTGGCCTCAGCATAAGTGTAGGAGCTGGCTCCCAGTACAGCGACGAACAGGTGTGCCTGCTGCACGGGACCACCGCTCGGGTCATAGATCGGGATGGTGGTTCCCGCCCAATCCACGAACAGTTTCTCGCCGGCCTTGTGTTCCTGGCGCAGCACCACATCTTGTTTGCGACGCCAGCGCTGATACCGTTCGCAGAAACGGGAATAGCGATAGCCGTCCGGGTTGGCCTGCCGGTACTCCTCCCATAGCAACTGCTGGGTCAGGTGTCGATTCAACTGCCTCTGCCGGTGAAGCTCGGCGAAGTCTGGCATCGACAATACGGCCGGGCGAGCCCGTGGTGGACCGCCGAACAAGGCAGCCTCCAGCCGCTCGTCGTCCCAATCCTCGTCAAGCGGCCATGTGATTCCCGCCGCTTCGGCTCGTTGCAGATACTCGTGGACGGTTCCGAGGCCAATCGAACAACTGCGGGCGATCTGTCGCAGCCCCAGGCCCACCTCAAATCTCAATCTAAGAACTTCTTTGGTCTTGCGCACGGACAATCTCCTGGCTGGCAAGCGATCCTCCCTTTCTTGGGGAGGCTGCCTGCCATTGTGTTGTCCAGCGCCGTTGGCCCGGTGGAAATTAATCCGGCGAAGCCGAACGCGGTTCCGGGATCGGCCTAAAACTGTTCGGCTTCGTCCCGGAATCGGTGTTCACCTTCATCCCGGATCACTGTTCGGAATCATCCCGGATTGGCGTTCGGATTCATCCCGGAATCGCGTTCACGTTCCCCCGGAATCCCCACGCGGCGATCCACGCAGCAATCGGACATCCGGACATGGCTGACTTCTGGCGATCAACCCGGCAGGCTCGCTCTGTGGCCGAACTTGAGAGCACCGTCCGGAATTCACTGGGGAGTGCGGACCTCATGCTATTCGTGACATTCGATCATGGCTCAATTATCCAGAAGGATACCGGCCGCGACAGACCTCGAGTCGTCCGGCTCGTCATCGGAAATCCTCTGATCATGCGGGAAATGGCGAAGCGCGTTCCGGACGCAGGCTCCTACGCACCCGTCACCGTCCTGCTCGACGCGCGTCCTGACGGGGTCCATCTGTCATATGACCGGATGGCGAGCCTGTTGGCTCCTTACGGAAATCCGGAGGCGCTGGAGGTCGCCAGGAATCTGGATAGGAAAGTTGAAGACTTGCTGCAGCGTGCTGGAGTCTGAAGACCAACGCTAGCGAAAACGAGAGAGAACAACCGTATTGACAGGTTTGCCTACCTCGTCCCATCATCTAAGTTAGCTGACGGACGCCAGGACACATCTCGATAAACGATCGCGGCTGCTCAGTGCGGCAGCGAGCTTGGCGTACCAGAACGGATTCGGTGCCACTTCGCTGGCCGATATCGCGCGCGAAGCCAAGATTCCTCTGGGCAACGTCTATTATTACTTCCAGACCAAGGACTAGATTGGCGAGGCGATCATCGACATGAGGCTGGCGGAGTTGTCCACGCAGCGGCAGCGATGGAACGAAGCTGGATCGCCCAAGGACCGGCTTTGCGCCTGTGTTCAAGGCGTCTTCGAAAACAGGCTCATCCGGGATTTGAGTGGGTGAGTTCATAATGGGCAGGTGCAGGACAAGGAACTGTATGCTCAGATCCTGGGGATTCGATCCCCGTGGAGAGTGGATCAGGTTGAGTTGAAGCTGGAGGATGG
>Ga0210394_10001510_pt1 | contig 36827 bp, 39 predicted proteins | sample IncBWC12MmetaG_FD_160121 | JGI IMG/M metagenome (GOLD analysis project Ga0210394, IMG submission 160121) | Forest soil microbial communities from Barre Woods Harvard Forest LTER site, Petersham, Massachusetts, United States - Inc-BW-C-12-M | ecosystem: Environmental > Terrestrial > Soil >... | reverse complement strand
ACGGGAACAGCGCGCCGGGCCGGCGCCCAAGATCAGTGCACTGACCAACGGTGGACTCGCGCAGAGTTGGCCGGAAGAGCTATTATAAGGGGTGGAGCGGATCGCATGAAGGAAAAAGTCGTGGGTGGGGCGGCATTGCTGGCGGCGTTCGCGGTGCTATATGTATTCGCGATACCTAGCTACCGGCAGAGCGAACCCAGCATCGCGGGCCGCCGCGCGCCCGATTTCGCACTGGAACTGAACGGCCGCCCGGCGCATTTGGCGGATTTACATGGCAAGGTGGTGGTACTGGACTTCTGGGCTTCGTGGTGCCCGCCGTGTGTCGCGGAGGCGCAGTCCCTCAATGACTTGCAGCAACGGATCGAATCTCAGGGCGGCCTGGTGCTGGGCGTCAGTCAGGACGGGGACACGTCCGCTTACGAGAAGTTTCTCGTCGATCACCAGGTCAACTTCCCTACCTTCCGCGATCCGAGCATACAAGTCTCCGACAGCGGCGGGGATAATCGCGTCGGCGCAATAGCTCAGGGTTACGGCACAGTGATAATTCCTGAGGCTTATCTCATCAGCCGGGACGGCCGCATCGCGCGAAAGATCGTCGGGCAGCAGGACTGGACCAGTCCCGAACTGCTCTCAACCATCGACACGCTTCTCCGCTCGCAATAGGTCCCTTCCTTCGGCTCGAGCCCTTACAGCGCGACCTTGCGCAGCCGCAGCGCATTCGAGATGACGGAGACGGAGCTGAGGCTCATCGCCGCGCTGGCGATCATCGGGTTGAGTAGAAGGCCGAAGAACGGGAAGAGCACGCCGGCGGCAAGCGGAACGCCCAGCGTGTTGTAGAGGAACGCGAAGAAAAGATTCTGCCGAATATTCCGCATGGTGGCGCGGCTCAGCCGCCTGGCCCGCACGATACCTCGCAAATCTCCCTGCACCAACGTTACTCCGGCGCTCTCCATCGCGATGTCGGTGCCGGTGCCCATGGCGATGCCGACGTGCGCCTGCGCCAATGCCGGAGCGTCGTTGATGCCGTCGCCGGCCATGGCGACGATATGACCGGCGCTCTGCAGCCTCTTGACTACTTCGCCCTTGCGTTCCGGCAGCACTTCCGCCTCGATCTCGTCAATTCCAAGCTTGCGGCCCACCGCCTCGGCCGTCGCGCGGCTGTCGCCAGTTAGCATGACGATCCGCATCTTCTCGTCATGAATCATGCGGACAGCCTCTTCCGTAGAGGCCTTGATCGGATCGGCGACGGCGATCAAACCCGCGACGCGCCGATCCACGACGATGAAAACGACCGTTTGGCCCTCGCGACGCAAGTCGTCGGCAGCGGCGTCCAAGCCGTTCAGCGCCGCGCCCTGCTCGGAGACGAACTGCGCGGAGCCGAGCGCGGCCTCGCGACCGTCAATCACGCCCGTAATGCCGCGTCCGGCGAGCGAACGAAACTCGCGCGGCTCCACGAGGATTAGTTTCGCGGTGCTTGCGGCTCCGAGAATGGCCCCGGCCAGCGGATGTTCGCTCGCGCGTTCCAGGCTCGCGGCGATTCGGAGCAGCTCTTGCTCGCTTTCGATTGGTCCGTCGGAAGCAAGGCGCAAGGAAGTTACGCGCGGCTTGCCTTCGGTGAGGGTGCCGGTCTTGTCCACAACGACTGTGTCCACCTTTTCGAGGATCTCGAGGGCTTCCGCGTTCTTGATCAACACGCCAGCCCCGGCGCCACGGCCTACGCCCACCATGATGGCCATCGGCGTGGCCAATCCCAAAGCGCAGGGGCAAGCAATGATCAGAACGGCGACGGCATTCACCAAAGCGTAGGCCAGGCGCGGCGACGGCCCTATAAACGCCCAGATGAGAAACGTCGCGACGGCGGCCAGCACCACGCCCGGAACGAAATACGACGAAACCACGTCGGCCAGTTGCTGAATGGGCGCGCGGCTGCGCTGGGCTTCGCTGACCATGCGCACAATCTGAGCCAGCAGCGACTCCGCACCGACCCGCTCTGCGCGCATTATGAAACTTCCTGAACCGTTCAGTGTTCCCCCGGTGACGTGATCGTTTTCGCGTTTCTCCACCGGCAAGGGCTCGCCGCTCACCATAGATTCGTCGACGGAGCTGGCGCCTGCGAGCACGACCCCATCCACGGGCACGCGTTCGCCTGGCCGAACGCGAAGCCGGTCGCCACGCGCCACTTGATCAAGCGGGACATCTTGTTCGGCGTCATTCGCGGCAACAAGACGCGCCGTTTGCGGCGATAGCTTCAGCAACCCGCGAATTGCGGCCGAGGTGCGGCTGCGCGCGCGCAGCTCAAGTACCTGCCCGAGCAGCACCAATGTCGTAATGACGGCCGCCGCCTCAAAATAGACGGGCACCTCGCCGCCGGGCGAGCGAAAAGCGGTCGGAAAAATGTTGGGAGCGAGCGTAGCGACAACACTGTAGAGATATGCGGTGCCGGTCCCCACGGCAATCAACGTGAACATATTCAGTTGACGCCGAACAATCGAGACCCAGCCGCGCTCAAAAAACGGCCAGCCGCCCCAAAGCACCACCGGAGAAGTCAGTGCCAACTCCAGCCACTGCCTCAAGGCCGGCGGAAGTGCGCGTCCCAACGAATCACCGCCGATGCTCTCGGTCATAGCCGCCAGAAACACAGGCAGCGTAAGCGCGGCGCTGACCCAAAAGCGACGCGTCATCGAGGCAAGCTCCTCGCTCGGCGTCTCATCGGCAGAAACCTCGCGGGGCTCAAGGGCCATCCCGCAAATGGGGCAGCTTCCGGGTCCGCGCTGGCGAATCTCCGGGTGCATCGGACAGGTGTACTCCGCCGATTCGCTCGCGGCAGATGACGCTGGATTAGTCCTGGCCGAATCGGATTTCGCGACTGGTCCCGGCGCAGGCCCGAGGACGATAAGAGATGGTCCCGAAGGTACCGGACGCGGCGCGAGATATTTTTCCGGCGCGGTTCGGAACTTCTGTGCACACCCGTCGCAACAGAAAAAATACGTCCGGCCGCCGAATTCGGCGCGCGCTCGGGCCTTGTTCGGGTCAACCTGCATTCCGCAGACGGGATCGCGTTCCATAGCACTTGGGCCGTCAGTCATTACCGACCATGCATCGAGAGCCGACCACCCTCTAGCATACCCCACATATCCAGAGACTCCTCGCGCGTCGTTCGAGGTCGCGGCAGCGGCTTTGCGTTACGGCTGCTATACTCTTCTTATGACGCTTGTGGAAGTGACCTACGACTTACAAACACAGCTTCGCCCCGAACAACTTCGCGCTCTCGGAGCATTTGCCAATACGTATGGGTTACGGCGCTTTCGCGTGGACGAACAGAGAAATCAAATTTCTCTCGAGTACGACGCTTCGCGATTGACGGAAACCGAAGTAGCGCACGTTCTGGGGCTGGCGCGAATCCCGGTACAACGGCGCGTTTAGCTCAACGGGTTGGGGCTGGATGGGCAGAGAAAAACATTGGGGGCTCTCGCTTGGGACCGAGAGCCCCCATGAGTGCACTCCGTTTCCCGGTCGTTTTAGACCAGGGCGTGGGGTCATCCATCCTAGCTTCCCTCTCAGAGGCAGGTAGGAACGATCCGCGCCAAACGACAAGCAAGCCCCTTCCCTCTCGCTTCCCGTCTAACGAAGACCGTTATCGGAATGCACCCGCTCTCCCGTCATGCACATTTGTGGCCAGCCTGCAAGGAGTCTCCGGCGCGGTAAGGCCTCTGGATTCAACAATGCGCTCATTCGGGTTGCGCGCCTTGCGTGATCGAGTTCCGAGTTGAGACTTGGCGCGGAACCACGCTCCCAACTCGGGAATCCGCAGACATTCCCGCACTGCTCCCGGAATATTGCCCCGCGTGCCCGCCACCCGGTTCTTCGGCTCTGCCGCGCATGCCGGCAGCCCTCCCACAGGCAGCCAAGTCCGTTCATATTGAGTTTGTTGCAGGAAGTTCCAGTACGTACAGGCCCGTGATACTGGCAAATTGAATCTCTCGTGCTATGCGTGCTCGTCCGGTCCGGCGAATAACAATGCTCGATGCAAAGCACGCGGCTTGCCTGGCGGCGCAAAGCGGCATTGATTGCAATCATGCTTTCCGGACTGGCTCCCGCATGGTCCGACGGCGGCGTTACCGGCAATTCCGCTGGAACGAAAAAAACCTGCTATTGCGATTGCGACAAGGCAGCAGGCGCACCCATGTGTACGCACATGTGCGAGCTTCCGAAATATGCGAACCGCTGGTGGGCCAGTTCATGCCACAAAAAACAGCTCAACGTTAGCCCCGGCAATTCAGCCGACCCGAAAAACCACTCAAAAAAGAACAACCGAGCACAAGACGCGCGCCTCTGATCGTGCCGGCCGTTGACCGGCGCGCCGCAACCCGCATGAGCCCGTGGCGGAGCCAAGAAACCTTTTGGTTGTCGAGAGACCCCCGCGGCATCTATGATGACGCAGGCGAATGGTGCTCTATGAGAGCCCTGTTGATCTATCCTGAATGGCCGGATACTTATTGGAGCTTCAAGCACGCGCTTCCGTTTGAAGGCAAACGCTCCGTATTTCCCCCCCCTAGGCTTGCTGACCGTTGCCTCCCTGCTTCCCAAGACGTGGGAAAAGCGCCTGGTAGATGTCAACGTTCGTCCCGTCACGGACGCCGATCTGGAGTGGGCCGATGTCGCTCTGGTGAGCGCCATGCTGGTGCAAAGGGAAAGCATGCTCGAGGTTCTGGCGCGGTGTCGCGCATGCGGGTTACGCACCGTAGTGGGCGGACCGATCACCAGTTGCATGGCAGAACTGTCTATGTACGCCGACCATCTGGTCGTCGGCGAAGCTGAAGAGTTGGTCGCCGGGCTCGCAGCCGATATCGAGCGGGATACGGCGAAGCCACTTTATCAAGCGGCGGAGCTGCCCGGTTTGGACACGACACCGCTGCCGGATCTGGCATTGATCAACCCCAAGCATTACAGCTCCATGGCGATACAGTATTCTCGCGGCTGCCCGTTCAACTGCGAATTCTGCGACATCATCGAGATCTACGGCCGCAGGCCGCGTGCGAAGTCGCCCGACCAAATCGTGGCCGAACTCGAGCTGCTCTACGCGCGCAAATGGCGCGGCTCCATCTTCATCGTGGACGACAACTTCATTGGCAACAAACGAAAAGTGAAAGAGATGCTTCCCGTGCTTGCGGATTGGAACGTGCGCCACGGCCGCCCATTTGATTTTTACACCGAGGCCTCGGTGAACCTGGCCGACGATACGACGCTCCTACAGATGATGAAAGACGCCAGTTTCAACCGCGTCTTTTTGGGAATTGAAACGCCCGCCGAGGAAAGCCTGAAGGAAACGCACAAGATGCAAAATACGCACCGCAGCCTGCTGGACAGCGTGCGGCGCATTCAAAGCTACGGAATGGAAGTGATGGCGGGCTTCATCGTAGGGTTCGACAACGACCCGGACGACATTTTTGACCGCCAGGTGCGGTTCATTCAGGAGAGCGCGATCCCGCTCGCCATGGTCGGCTTGCTGCAAGCCCTGCCCGGAACTCAACTCTACCGACGTCTGCAAAAGGAGGGCCGGATCGTCCGCGACGGCGACGGCAACAATCTCGATTGCCGGCTTAATTTCGTGCCCCGAATGGATCCGCGGCGGCTGCTTGAAGGCTATCGCTCGATCCTGCAGCGGATTTACAGCCCGGAATTGTATTACAAGCGCGTATTGCAATTCCTGGCGCACTACAAGCCCGCGCCTCATATGCGCTACCGGCGGCCGACTCTGTCGGACTACCGCGCCCTGGCTCAATCCATCTGGAAGCAGGGGATTTTTAACCGCCACGCCTTTTCCTACTGGAAGCTCCTTCTGGCTGCCTCGACGCGCTACCGGCAGTCGTTCGGCGCGGCTATCCGCCTGGCCATCATGGGGTATCACTTTCAGAAGCTGACGGAAATCACGCTCTCGCGCGACTGAACGTTCTTCCCGCTCGGAATTTGCCTCAGGACTCCCGGCCACGCAGCAGGCGCGCCGCCTGGGCGATGCTGGGCTCGTTTTTCCGCGAACCATTCTCCCCTTGCGCCCCATTCGCGCCATCGCCGGGCATGCTCGCGGAATCGTCTGGCACCGAGTCGCCCTCGCCCGGCGCGAGAAAAAGGTTCTCCTGCAAGCCGTGTTGCTTCGTGTAGAGATCGAAATAGCGGCCGCCGAGGGCATACAGCGAAGCGTGATTTCCCCGCTCGATAATCCGGCCCTGTTCGATGACCAATATCTGATCGGCGCGGCGAATCGTGGAAAGACGATGCGCGATGACGAACGTGGTGCGCCCGCGCATGAGGTAGGACAAACCCTCTTGAATCAGGGCCTCGGATTCGGAATCGAGGCTGGAGGTGGCCTCGTCCAGGATCAGGATCCGCGGATCGGCTAGGATGGCGCGCGCGATGGAAATGCGCTGGCGCTGGCCGCCGGAGAGTTTGACGCCGCGCTCGCCGACCACCGTGTCGTACCGGTCGGCGAACGATTCCGCGAATTCGTCGACCCGGGCGATGCGGCAAGCCGCCAGAAAATCCTCCTCGCTCGCGCCGGGCTTGGAGAATATGACGTTGTCGCGGATGGTTCCGTCAAAAAGAAAGGTATCCTGCAGGACCACGCCGAGCTGCGTGCGGTAGCTGTCCAGGCGCACGGTAGAAAGGTCCATGCCATCTACCAGGACCAGCCCGGACGTGGGAGCGTGGAAAGCGGCGATCAACCCGATGATGGTGGATTTGCCGGATCCCGACGGGCCCACCAGCGCCGTAACGCTGCCGGGCTGCGCCAGGAAACTCACGTCGTGCAGCACCGGTTTTCCTTCGCTGTAAGCAAAGCCGACATTTTCAAACACCACTTCCCCGCGTACAGGTCCGATCGCCACGGTGCGCCGCGGATCTGCGTCCTCGCGGCTTTCGCTCAGAATTTCGCGCGTGCGTTCGAGGCCCGCCATTCCCTCGGTGAGCTGCGTGCCGATGCTCACGATTTGGAAAACCGGGGCGACCAACATCACCAGAAAAGCCACATACGTGAAGAAGGTTCCCAGCGTCATGGTGCCGGCCAGCATACGCCGAGCGCCCAAGTACATGATCAATGCGCTGACCAGCCCTTGCAGCACCGTAGCAGAGAGACTCATCACCGAGGTTGCGGTTAGCGTTTTCAGAACGTTGTCGAGCAGCCGCTGCACGCCACCGGCAAACACACCCTCTTCGCGCTCTTCGGCGTGATACCCCTTGACGACGCGTACCCCCGCGAGGGATTCCGTCAGCCGCCCCGTGACTTCGGCATTCAGTTTCGAGCGCGCCCGAAAGATCGGCCGAATCGTTCCGATGGCCTTGTTCAAGCCGATCCCGAAGGCGACGAGGATGGCGCACGCCACGCCGGTCATGAACGCGCTGATCCGCAACAGAATCGCCAGAGCAAAAACTGCGGTCATCAGGCTGCCGACGAATTCCACCAGACCGGTGCCGATTAGATTCCGCAGGCCTTCGACGTCGCTCATGATGCGCGACACGAGCGCACCCGTTTTGTTCGTGTCGTGAAATGCCACCGCCAAGCGGCCGATGTGAACCTGTACCTTGCGGCGCAGCTCGGCGATCATGCGTTGCGCTGCCTTCGACAGCAACTGCGTGAGCGCAAACGAGGTGATTCCCTGCACCGCCGTCGCGATCAGAATGGCCAGCACCAGCGGAAGCAAGAGTTGCGCCTGCTTCTTGCCGATGATGTTGTCTACCAGGACCTTCGTGGACGCCGGCAGAACCAGCCCCGCAGCGCGGTTGATGGCCATCAACCCGAGGCCGAACAGCAGGTACCATCGTTGCGGCCGCATGAACGGCCAGGCGTCCCGCAATAGGCGGACGAACCCCGGTGATTTGACGTTGTCGGGTCGTTTGCCCGCGGCTCCCCGGGCTCCGCCTGCGGATCTCGATCCGAAACGCCCGTCGCCACCGCCGCCGTGCCCCATCCCTATCGGCCCCATCTGCATAGACGGAAAGTATAGCGTATTCCGGGCCTGCTCCCGGGCTGGGAGGGTTGTGGCGCGGCTCCCCCTGTGAACCGGATCAGCACACTGCGACGCCCAAGTCCCCTGGCCTGCGCGAAGCTCGCGTACACTAGTATGAGCCGCCGACAATTAGCAGCTGCCTGAGATTTGCCAAACCTTCGGCCAGCTCAACCTGCCGGCATTGCCGTTTCGCGAGGACCCGAATGACCGACGAACCACAAGCACCTCAGGGTGCCTTCTCCACGCCACAGCTGATCGCGTCCATGCTCAAGGGACGCGAACACGTAAGCGATCTGCTCTTTTCTCCCGGCCATGCGCCCCAGGTAGAGGTCAGCGGACAACTGCTCGAGCTGAAGTTTGACGGCCTCGAGCGGCTCACGCCGGAGCATACCAGCCAGATCGCGCGCGATCTGCTGGGCTCGCACGAGATTCCCAAACTGAAGCTCGATAAGGAAGGAGCGGCAGACGTGTCTTACGCCGTGCCAAAACTAGCGCGATTTCGCGTGAACATTTTCCGACAACGCGGGACCTATGCGATTGTGATGCGCGTGATTCCCAGCCTTATTCCCACCTTCGAGGCGCTGGGCCTCCCGGCACATCTGGACGAAGTCGTGCATCTGCGCAACGGCATCGCACTGGTCACCGGACCAACAGGTTCGGGCAAGTCGTCCACGCTCGCCGCCATCGTGGATCGCATGAACGAAACGCGCGCTATTCACATCCTGACGATCGAGGACCCCATCGAGTTCATGCACAATCACAAGAAAGCTACCGTGCACCAGCGCGAGCTCTATAGTGATACACCCACGTTTGCCCTGGCGCTTCGCGCGGCGCTGCGGCAAGCGCCCAAAGTCATCCTGGTCGGCGAAATGCGGGACCGCGAAACAATCGAGATCGCCCTCGAGGCCGCGGAGACCGGCCATCTGGTTCTTTCGACGTTGCACACTACCGACGCGTCAAAAACCATCGAGCGAATCATCGGAGCGTTCCCCCTAAGCGACCAGCAGACCATTCGCACCCGATTTTCAAAAGCATTCCGCTACATCGTCTCGCAACGGCTGCTTCCGCGCGGCGATGGCAAAGGCCGCATCGCCGCGCTCGAAGTTCTGAAGTCCACCATGCGCACGCGCGAGTATGTTGAGAAAGGCGAAAACGAAGGTAAGACCCTTCTCGACGCCATGCGCGACGGCGGCCAGGACGGCATGCAGTGTTTTGATGGGGAAATCGAAAAGCTCATTCGCTCCGGGACCGTGGAACTCGAAACAGGCCTGAGCTATTCGACAAATGCCGGCAACTTGCGCCTCGAACTCGCCGACTATGCCGAAGAGAACGCCGCCAAAGGCCCAGCGCGAGGCGCCGCTCCCGAGCTCGTCAAGCGCTAACCCAGGGCGGTTCCGCTCTTAACGTTTCGTCCGCGGCCTTGCGCTCACAGATCCCGCTGTTGAAAGTGATAGAGGGCAATCGCCAGAGCGGACAGCAGGTACACTCCTGCATACCCAATCATCGTAAGACTCGGTACGGAAATATCCGCGAATGGTGAGAACTGCAGCGAGCCCGCGAGCGGGGACTCCATCTCGAAGGCGGCCCGGCGCCATATGGCTTCGCTCGGCATGATCAAACTGGAAACGATACCCACTGCGACCAGGCGGGAGCTGTCCGTGAATCCGCTCATCTGTTCAAGCCACCCGCCCATAAACGCTAGCCCGTGGAGGCCCAGTACGATGACCCCGTTCGTGAGCGTGGAAAACCACGTGCCGAACATCAAAGTGACCGTCAGCGCCAGCACGCATTCAAAGAACACCAGAAGCGCGCCGTAGACTGGATTCTGCGGGGTGACTCCGCCGACCCAGCGTCCGACGGCGATCGTCCCCCCGAACATAACCGTCACGTAAATCGCGAGCATGCCTACAAAGCCCGCCCATTTCCCGATGAACAGCTGCCACCGGGCGACGGGCTTGCTGGCCATGGCGTGAATCGTGCCCGAGGTAATCTCCCCGGAGATGGTATCCACCGACGTCAAAATGGCCATCACCACCGCCAGCAAATCCACCGTATAAAGCCCGACCATCAACATGCCGCTCAGAATCTGATAACGCAAAAACGGCGGCGTGCTTCCCGCGTCGAAGTCGGTCATCTGATAGTGCAGCCCGATCCCAAAGACGGCAAGGAAGCCCAGGCCGGCAGCGAGCGCGGTCCAAAGAATTTTCTTTCGCGCCGCTTCTCTAAGCGTGATCCCGGCCATGATCCATAGAGCCATCACAATCCCCGGTCTTTTCCCATGATCTCGACGAACAGCTCTTCCAGCGAAAACGGTTGCGGCGTGAATTGGTAGACGTCGGCGCCTGCCGCGACGAGATGACGCAGAATGTCTGGGAGCGAATCCTGCGAGCGCGCGATTAGCGTGAGCAATTCGCCCTCGGAATGCGTCGACGTGCTCCAGGCCGAAAGGCCGGCGATACTTTCCTCGGTCAGTTTTCGCGCGCGTACCATAACTCGGACCTCCTCGTTGTGCGAGGCCCTCAGGTCGCGGACGGCGGCTACCTCGCCATCCCGGATGAAAACGACTTGGTCGCAGGTAACCTCGATTTCGCTCAGCAGGTGCGAATTCAAAAACACGGTCGCGCCTCGCTCGCGTTGAGAACGAATGATATCGCGCACCAGCCGCCGCCCCATGGGATCGAGTCCCGAGGTCGGCTCATCCAGAAAAATCAATTCCGGATCGTGGATCAAGGCCTGCGCCAATCCGATCCTCTGAAGCATGCCCTTCGAGAACTCCTGCAGGCGCTTATCGCGGTGCGGCGTGAGGCCGACCAGATCGAGAAGAACAGGGACGCGCTCGCGTAGGCGGCGCGCCGGGACGCCGGCAAGGCCTCCGTGGAGTTCGAGCAACTCGGTCGCCGTCAGCCATTCATAAAAGCGGAAGTCTTCGGGAAGGAAACCGATCTTCCGTCGCACCGCCGTATCCCCGCAGGGAACTCCGAGGACCGATGCTTCGCCGCCGCTGGGCTTGACAAGTCCCAGGAGTATCTTGATGGACGTGCTCTTGCCCGCGCCGTTCGGGCCTAGAAAACCGAAGATCTGGCCGCGAGCTACCTCCAGCGAAAGATTGCGCACGGCAACTTTCTTCCCGTAGACCTTGCGCAAATTGTGGGTTTGAATGGCGAAGCCGTCCGTGGCATGCCGAGATTCCCCTGGCGCTGCCGAGGAAGTCACTTGAGAGAGTCCGCCAAGCGCACTGCCTGACCGGAATCCCCGAAACCCACGAGCGAATAAGCCATGCCGTTCCGAGCCCACAGCAAGGTATAGCCCGGTCCCCGCCTGCCGGCCATGGTCAGAAGTGTGCCGGAAGCCCCGTTAACCATCACCGCTTGGTAGGACCGCACGAACCGCGGTACCGACATGACGAGGGTCGACTGCCAATTCACGGTCTGCAGAAAGTCGTGCGCTTGGCTTGGGCTCATTCCCGCAACCTCAAGCCCAATCTCGGCCAGGTTCTGCACATCGAGGCCGGAAGGGACGTCCACCTTTGGGCTGGGCCCCTCTCTCAATCGCAGACAATCGCTGAACTGCGTTGTCGCAGGCTGGGGTCCCGCAATGTTGCCGGCGATAGCCCCGGTGGCGTTGGCTGGTCCGGGACATGTCCCCCACTGCGCCTCAACCGCCCTGGGAATCCGCACGGAGACCGCTGCGCCGTCGAGCGATGGTGGCAGAACGAGATCGGGGTGGCCCGCTTCCGTGAGGATGGCCTGCAGGCGCGCGCGATCCACGGTCAAAGCTGTGGCATGCTCGCCCGCGACCACGAGTTTCGGCGAGTCCTTTCGCTCCCGCAGAAGCTGCACGGGGAATCCCACCAGTTCGCCTGCCGCCGCTGCGTCGGAAGCGGTTTGGTCCGGCTCGTCCGCCGTGACGACGGCCTTGTCTGAGATCATTTGCGTGATCATTTGGTGCAGCGTGGGGTTGGCATTGGGACCAGTGAAAGCGGACAGATCGACGTTCACCGCTTGAACGTTCTGCATGCGCAGCGAGCGGAAGAACCGTCCCATCAGGCTCCTTGCGGACGGACGGCTCGCAAGCCCGGCTATCAAGCCGATGGCAATCAAACCAGCCACTAGCGGCCACCAGCGCCTCGCGGAAGGCTGGAATGTCATGGTGATGTCCTCCTCTCCGCCCGCTCATCGTACCCCAACTCGTAATTTCAGGCGATGCCAACGTTCGCGCGGGCGGTACCAGGCGCCGAACGCGAGCAGAGGCGCCCTCGCATCGAAGGTGCACGAAAAAACAACCCGCAGCACAGGCTGCATTGACGAAGCTCACGTTCCCACCTACTATCGCGTCGAAGCTGAAGAGAACCTGAAGAGGTCTTTTCCCCCTTCCCTCCTCCGGCACAAATGCTGCTTCCTGCGAGTGTCTCAATGTTTTGGGCTGCTCCTGGTGGGTAGTGGGCCTGATTGACGGCGGCCTAACGGATGATTTATCCTCGGGCGCCCAAACGCGAGAGCGCAAGAGTCCTAGCTGGCGCGGCCCGGGGTAGTTCTTTACGGCTCTGACGAAGGACGTTGGCCATGAAATCTCCTTTTTGCCGTAGGGCCCTTTTGATTGCGGTTGCGGTGTGTGCGTGGACGTTCTTGCTGGCTCATGCACAGCGTTCTTTTGCCGCGTCACGGCGAGCGTCAGGCAGCGCGCAATCATCGGATGGCAACCCCCAGGCCGCCTCGCTCTCGGAAGCAAGCACCGCCATCCCGGGTCCCTTGCGTTCTTTTCTGCGAATGGCAGGCATCAGCCAAAAGGTCTCGGCGGACGAGGTGCTGCCGCTGCTGGCGCGTGATGTAGCTGTCGAGGGCTATCAAACCGTCAGTGAGAGAGCTGACAAACCCGCCAGCGCGGGAGCTCCGACCGAGTTCCTGCTGCTGGTGCAACGGTACTTGAAGCAAGCCCGGGAGTTGCGAGCGCTCGCGGGCACTGAAGGCGTCATTCGAGTGGCCAGTTGCAACGACGCAACCCAACTCCTGCCGATTCTCGGTTATAGGCTGCGCCAGCCTTGCGGGCCCGACGCTGCGGTGCAAACTCTAGACCCGGATCGGGCCTTTCTCACGATTGATTCTGGATTCCCCCTGGCAAGCCTCGAAGAAACCCTTCGGGGAGGCCCACCTTTCGCATATTCGTTCCCGTCGTCTCGAGTGCCCGTCCTGTTCGCTGCGAGTGATTGGACCGCAATCGACAGGAAAGCGGCGAGCGACGGCGCAGACGTCGTGGATGCCCTTTTGCTCGATCCCGGCTGGGCGAAGCTCTACTGGGCCATGGCTCAGATCGATGCTGAAACCGCAGCGAGCCTGCGGCAATCTCCGGGACTGCGAAAACTGCTTCCCTACGGCGGAGTTCTCGACTTCTACGGCAGCCACATCCTCATCCGCTCCGGGCGGGTTATCGTGCCGGGCGGGCCGGCCGCGGAAGGCGCGTGGAAAAACCTGGTGGGAGCGAGCCCGGAGTCGCCCGCCGATTTCGTAACCCGCTTACTCAGCAAGGATGAAGGATGGCTGGCCGATTTTTTCGACGCCCTTTCAGGCATCACGCGAACCCAACAGGCCTATTTCACTCAACCGGAACGATTGCAGCGCTTCTATGAGGCGCTGCGAGGAGAGGATCTCGCGCCCAGCCCCGTCCGGCATTCGTTCCGGCCGGACCCAGGCCTTTTCCTCCTAGTGAGCAGGTTGCAGCTCGATCCGAACGGAGAGCCTCACGTGCCCGGAAATTTGGATCTGTGGAAAGAGATCCTTCGCCGCAAGAGTAGCTCGAAGGTCGTCCGGGCGTGGGCCAAGCGTGCCGACCGCTGGAGTCATCCCGAGGAATTGGTGGAAGGCATGTTCGCGTTCTCCAGGGTGAATTCGACCACCGGACCCGTGCAAATGTATATCGCGCTGAGTGAAATCGATCGCAAGCCCTCGCCGGGCCAACCATTGAGCCCGGAAACAGTGCGCCTGCTCGCCGACCAGTTCCAGGAACTCAACGACCAGTATCGGATCTTTTCCGAATTCCACACCTTGAACGATGCCTCCATCTCCCGCTTTGTCAGCGTGGCCCAGGGGATTGACCGCATTCCCGACCGCATGCTCCGAGCCGACGCACTGGGCATTTTGCAGGCCAACATCGGCCTGTGGCAGATTCTCGCCCGGCAGGGGCAGATCCCCGACGCGAACTTGAACGATTCCTGGCAGCAGACCATCAGCCCTTTCGCCAACACAACCTCTTCCGCACAGCTCTTCGACTCCACCCGGACTTCTTTGGGCGGGTTGCTGCGCGCTGCATCAGGCGAGCCGACCCGTTCCCAGGACGAACTCGTCGCGTTGCTGGCGGGCCCTAACCAAGCCAGTCAGGAAGGCCAACAGGTGCGCCAGCAGTTGGCCGACAGAATGCGCGTTGTATTGGACGACCAACGCCTCGTTTCCCTCGACACGCTGTTCGCCCTCGGAGACGGCTTGAAACAGATGGCGGCGGGAAAAGCCAAAGCCGAGGCTCTGATTCCACTGACCGGAGAGCTCCGGGAGTTTGAAATGCCTCGCCCGATCTTTACCACCCGGGAGAGGACCGATACGGCAGCGCGGCTTTACAACAACCGCCACGCCGCGCTGCAGGCACGAACCGATTTGACGAAGCTCATCCAGTCGCCCGGATCTCCCGAGGAAACTGCGGCGGCTCGGGGCCGGCTCACCCCATTTCTGAGGGACACCTTGGTGGGCTTGAATTACGCTTACTACGAACCGCCGGGAGCCCAGATGCTCCACAGCGACCCCGTCTTCGTGCGCTCCCACGACTTTTCAGGCGAGATGACGCCGGGAGGCGTCCTTTCCTGGCAGACGCCGGCCGTTTTCGACCGCGGCGAGACGGCCAGTGGTGGCGCCTATTTGGCTGGCTCGCTGGCCGACCTGCCTTACGCCCTGGCAAGGGTGGAGCAAAACTTCATCGTCCCTGAAAATATACAATCGCTGATTTGGGAGGACCTGGTGCCGGACCTGGTGGCCGGAGCCATCCTGCCGCGCTGGTGGGGCGTCACTCAAAATGAACTTCACGCGGTCAGCTTGTATCAGCGCACTGGAGAGGAGTTGCTCTCGGCCGCCGCGACGAATGACCAGCTGCGCCAAACGGTCATGGATATCCTTGCCGATCGAATGCTTCCGCAGAGGTCGGAGCGAATTGACCAAGCGCTGCGCGCCGGACAAGCGGGCTACGTGTTACCCGAGATGACGCCGGCGGAAACTTTGTACTTGGCGGCCGAATTCCGGCGAAGATTCCCTGGGAAAACGGGCGATTGGAGCAAAGCCGGAAAGGATCTTGGAAATCTTGCCGAACGTTATCCCGCCGAGGTTAGTTGGGAACGTATGTCGGAGGATTTCGGTGTACCGCATCCCGCGATGGCTCAGAGTGACGTGCGCGAAGTCTTGGTCGTGCCGCCGCCTCCAACTTTCCTTGGGTACTCGAGCCGCATGTTGGCCGAATCCTGGGATTCCAATAACCTGTACTGGGCTAGGTTGGCGGACGAGCTAGGCTACTCGCCAGTCGCTCTCAACAGACTGATTCCGGAATTGACGCGCCGTATGGTGGAGAAGATTTTCGCCACCCACCCGGATGACTGGCCGGCCGTGCTCCGCGCCATGCGGGAAACGGGCGACGAATTTCGCGCGGGCAAGTTGGCCTTTCTGTCGAAGAGCGACGCTCCCTCCAGATTTTAGAGGGCTGCTGATCGCTGGATAGTGCTGTTAAAAGAGCGGCCGGCTGGCAGGACGCGGCGGGCGGCCACTGAGGAACTCATGGCAAAACGATGCGCGCTTTTTCTGTTGGTTTCTGCAAGTCTTCTCACCACCTTCGCCTTGTGGATGGCGGCTCAAGAAGAGACGCAGGATGCCGGCGTGATCCGCAAGGTCGTCGATATGGTGCAGCTGAATGTCGCGGTGACTGACGCGAAGGGCAACTACGTAACCAACCTTCGTCCGTCCGACTTTGCAATTACCGAGGACCGCATCGCGCAGAAAATCGCCACCTTCGAAGAGGGCAATGAAGCTCCGCGCATCATCGCGCAGGGAGATGCCGACCCCAAGCCGAGCGAACCGCAGGTCGCTGCCGCGCTGCCTGACGGAACTGCGCCGGGTTTGTCGCAGGAGCCGGCGCGGCCTGTGGATCCTCTTGGTGCAGCCGTATCGGGCGCCAACGTCTTTATCCTGTTTGACAGCAGCAACTACATGTACCACCGCAGGGGTTTTGTGTTTGCGCAGGACTCGATCGTGGACTTCGTCCGGTCGCTCGATAACGCCGATCGGGTGGCGTTTTATTCCTACAGCCGCGACCTTTCCCGCGCTTCCCTCCTAACGGCCGACCGGTCCCAGGTTCTGCGCGGCGTTCGCGCTACGGTGAATGGGGATGACTCTGCGCTGTACAACGCCTTGCTATTGACCCTCAAAGATGCGGCGCAGTATACCGGCAGGAGAGTCGTGGTGGTCTTTTCCAACGGCCCGGACGACGCCAGCATGGTGCCGCCCGAGGACGTCGCCGAGTTGGCTCAGTCGGAAGGCGTACCCATCTACATCATTAGCACTCGGGAAGCGCAGCTCGATCCGGTTTCAGCCGTGGTCTTCGTCCGCATCAGCGCCAACTCGGGAGGCCAAGCCTATTTTGCCAAGAGCTGGCAGGACCAGGAGCAGGCCTTCGCCTCCATCCGGGAGGACTTGGCGCACCTTTATCTGCTGAGTTACTACCCGCAGCCGAATCCCAATCGAGGTTGGCGCGCGATCACGGTGAAACTGGTGGGTCAGCGCTTGCAGCAATATCGCATTCGCACGCGGAGCGGTTATCGTCCCCTGCCTACGCGGGTATCCGTCGAGGCAACGCCGGCTCGTATCGAGTAGATCCGGCGGCGGAACCAAGCGCTCGCTACAAGCCTGCTCTGGCCTGCTTGGCGAGGCGCCTCAGGCGATCCTGCACCTGGTCGACCGCTCGGCAAAACTCATCCACGCCCTTGGCGTCGTATTTCACCCGCCCGGCGTCCAGGTCCGTGATGACTTCCTGGCAGAGGTTCGTTGCGCGCTGCAAGCGCTCGCTGATCAGCGACGAAACCAGCTCGGCGTCGTCCAGCCCCCGCAATTGGCACTCGCGCAATTGCCGAACCACGCCGGAAGCTGTGCGAATGTACTCCACCGCGTCGCGATACTCCTTCAAAAGGCGGAGGTCGATGCCCTCGGACTGAAGGGATTTTTCGAGCTTTTGCAATTCCACGCTGGCCTTCTTGACTTGCAGGTTGACGCCCCAAAAACTGTCGTTGGGAACGATCAACTCGACGATGACACCCTGCGAGACGCCCTCTCGCGTATAGGGTGTGGCCAGCACGCGCGCTTCGGCGGTCTGTGCGGACAGAAAATTCGCCAACGTAACCCTGCTGCCCAGCTCCGGGTAGACCGACATCTCCAGGAAACCGCCATTGGCGTTAACTTGTCTTGCAACCGCATCCTCTTTCACCGCGATGCCGTCGGCTCCGCGCCAACTGGCCTCGATGGGAACGGCCACCGGAAAACGCGAGCTCTTTCTGCGCTCCAGCCTTGTGCCGTCCGGGCTCATGCTCCGTCTTTTGATCGTTACGGATTTCTTTCCGGTCACAGAACACCTCGGCCCTTCTCTTGCGGTTTTCGCCTTCCCGATTCCTGGGAACGCTCCGTGCACACAGGTTAGAGGACCGGCGGGGGGAATACTACTGGCCTGAAGGCCAGTAGACGAACGGCGATACACGGTGGTGTTCAATACGAATTACCCATTGCATTTCACGAATGCATGGAGCGGAGGTGTCGCGAAGCCCGGCATTTGGAGCTTTTCTGGCGCTTCGCCACTCCTTTCCGAGGTTTTGGGGCAAATTCTTGCGGAAGGGCCGGGGGCGGCGCAGTTTCAGTTACGGTACGAACGGGCGTTTGACGTTTGCATCGGCACCAAGTACCATGCCGAAAATGGCGGGGAATCAGGGCTTCAAATGGGCTCGGTTGCTCCACTTTAGGCCCGGCGGCTTGTTAGCAGGATAAGGCTCCGCAGATGAGCAAAGAAACTCTCTTCTCGCTCACGATCATCCTGACAATCGTCGGAATTTCCGTCACCGCCGGCCATCCCGAATGGGGCGTATTCACGGGTGCGGCGATCCTTCTGTTGGCGGCAGGAACAGCAGCGGGCGCGGTGAAGGCTCGCTCGCAATATGAAAATCGCATTGTCGAGCGACCGGCGGCGGGCCAGAAAATCTCGAGCAGTCTGGTCACGTTAAGCTCTGCTGCGATCTTCGCCGTCTACGCCGCGGGGTATCATCGCACCGGTTCCGCGGCGGATAAGTTTGCGGCGCAGGACGCTCGGCGAAGAACGGCCGCAGCAATTGTGGCCGGCGCCGTAACGCCGCAGGCGGCGCTCCCCCAAATCGCGGCCACACCTGCGGTTCGGCCGTCTTCGACTCCGCTCGCGCCTCCCCGAAAAGCTCGCCCCCGAGTTTCGTCCGGCGAAGCTCCAAGGGTCGCGCAGGCGCCAGCCGAAGACTCCCCGGCGGCGCCTTCCGCGCCTCCAGACGCGACGCCGCCCGGTGCTCCGGCGATCGAAGCCGCCGCTCCGCAGCCGCAGCCGCCAGTTCGCTACAAGGACGGAACGTACCTGGGTTGGGGCCGGTCCCGCCATGGCGACATCCAGGCTTCCGTGGTAATTGAGGCGGGACGAATTGTTTCATCGGCAATTGTGCAATGTCTCACACGCTATTCATGTTCTTGGATTGCCTCGCGAGTCAAAGGCGTTGGATATTACAACTTACCTGAAGAGGTAGTCGCAAGGCAAAGTGCGAACGTGGACTACGTGTCCGGCGCCACCGAAAGCAGCGACGCCTTCTATGGCGCGATTACCAGCGCTCTTTCCCAAGCGAGTGAGTGACGACTACCTCCACACGGTCTCCCTCATGGGGACCTTTGTGACCATCCATGTCGTCGGGCGCGGAGCCGACCCCCAACAGGCTACCCATCGCGAGGAAGCGGCCGGGCGTGCGTTCGGGTGGTTTCGCCGCATCGAGGAGTGTTGCACGCGCTTCGAGCCTCAAAGCGAACTGATGCGGCTCACCGCACAGGTCGGCGTCCCCGTACCCGTCAGCGCGGTCTTGTACGAAGCGGTCCAGTTTGCGCTCGCGGTCGCGGAGGAAAGCGACGGCGCGTTCGATCCCACCGTCGGCCACGCCATGGAGACGCGCGGCTTCAATCGCGAGTACTCCACCGGGCGGACTGTGCGCACCGATCTCGAGCCGGGCGGCTCCGTCAGCTACCGGGACGTTCGCCTGGACCCGGCTCGCAAGACGATCGCGCTGCTTCGCCCGCTGGTTCTCGATCTCGGCGCCGTTGCTAAGGGGCTGGCCATCGACCTCGCCGCGCGCGAGCTTCAGCCGTTCGGGAATTTTGCAATCGATGCCGGCGGCGACCTCTATCTCGGAGGCTGCGGCCCGAGCGGTGAGCCGTGGTCCATCGGCATCCGCCATCCGCGCCGCGACAACGAGTTGATCGATTCTCTCCGCGTTTCGAACCGCGCCGTCTGCACCTCGGGCGATTACGAAAAGCAGGCCCCCGGCGGGGACCACGGCCATCACATTCTCGATCCGCGCACGGGAGTGTCGGCGCGTTCCGTGGCGAGCGTGACCGTCGTCGCGCCCACGGCAATGTTGGCGGACGCGCTCGCGACGGCCGCATTCGTTCTCGGCCCTGCGGAGGGCATTCGCCTGTTCGAACGTCTCGGCGTCGAGGGACTGATCGTCTCTCCTGCGCTCGAGCAATACGCGACCCGGGGGATCCACGGTGCTTGCTAGCCCCGCGATTCGGCGATTTTTCCGCACGCCCAAAGGCCTTCTCATCATCGTCCTGGTGATTCTGGTCGCTCTGGCCGCGCCGAGCGAGGGAGTCCGGCTCGTTGCTCCCGGCCTGGCGAGCGCCGTCATCGTCGCGAGCCTGATCGACCTGGTGATCCTCCGGATGACCCACAAGGCCTGGGAGTTTCCCAGCGGCGCTGTCCTCACGGGCTTGCTCATCGCGATGGTCTTGACGCCGCGCGAACCCTGGTACGTGGCCGCCTGCACCTCCGCGGTCGCCATCGCCAGCAAGTACATCGCCCGGACCCGCTCGGCGAACGTATTTAATCCGGCGGCCCTGGCCCTGGTCGTCACGTTCTACATCTTCGACACGGGCCAGAACTGGTGGGGCGCCCTGCCCGAGCTTGCTCCGATCGCCCTGGTGGTGCTCTTCGCCACCGGCGTCTTCATCGCCGACCGCGTCAACAAGATGCCGCTGGTGCTCGTCTTCCTGGGCGCCTACTTCCTGCTGTTTACGCTGACGGCGTTCCTGGGCGATCCTGGCAAAGTCGCCGAAATCTTTCGCGCACCCGACCTCCAGGCCGTCCTGTTTTTCGCGTTCTTTATCTTGACCGATCCGCCCACCTCGCCCGTGAAGTATCCGGACCAACTCGTGTGCGCCCTGATCGTCGCGGTTGCGAGCTACGCGATCTTTGAATGGGTGGGCGCGGCCTATTATCTTCTCGCGGGAGTGCTCGTCGGCAACATCTGGGAAGCCTGGCATCGCTGGAGCCTGTTTTCGCGCCGGCGCGCGACGTCGGACGCCGATGGCCAGGTTCCCGCCTAGCCCGGACCGGACCTAAACACAACAATGGAATCATCCCAGCAAGCAGTTCTATACTGAGGACCCATGAGACCAGCCCGATTCGCCCGTTGCCTGATCGCCCTCGCACTGGTTGTGGCCTTGCCGTCCGCCTTTGCACAAAGTCGCGCTACGGATCCGCAACCACCCGCCGGAGCCGGCGTCGCAGCCGCCTTCGCAAAATTTTGGGCGGCCGATTCACCGGCCGACGCCGCGCGGCTCGCCGACGAAATCGCCAAGACCGGAGTCACCTTCGACGACGCCCTGCGGCTATTGAAGCTTGGCCGGACCTACACGGCCCAGCCAACCGGCGTCATCCAGTTGCAGAATCGCACCGAAGACGGCATCGAGCACTACTACGCGGTCAACGTTCCTCCGGCGTACGACCCGGCGCGGCGGTATCAAGTCCGCTTTCAGCTCCACGGAGGAATCGGCGGGCGCAGCGACAACAAGCCACGCGGCGACGGCGCGATCGGTGCGCTCGCGGGCGCCGAGCAGATTTACGTGCTTCCGTACGCCTGGAATGACGCGCCCTGGTGGGGCGACGACCAGATCCTCAATTTGAACGCGATCGTGGACGCTCTGAAGCGCAAGTACAACATCGACGAGAACCACGTGGTTGTTTCAGGTGTCTCGGACGGCGCCACCGGCACGTATTTCATCGCCATGCGCGATACCACGCCGTTTGCGAGCTTCCTGCCGCTCAACGGCTTCATCGGAGTGCTCTCCAACGCCGAGATCGACGACGGCCGCATCTTTCCTAGCAATCTCCGCAATAAACCGATGTTCGTCGTGAATGGCGGGCGCGATCGCTTGTACCCCACGTCGATCGTCGAACCCTACACGCGGCACCTGATGAGCGCCGGGGTCGAAATGGATTATCATCCGCAGCCGGACGGCGAGCACAACACCAAGTGGTGGCCCGAAATCCAGGACTTGTTCGAGAAATTCGTCGTCGACCATCCGCGCAACCCGAATCCCGATAAGCTCACCTGGCAGACCGCCGACCTCTCGCACAACCGCGCACACTGGCTGGTCATCGACGAGCTCGGCTCTGCGCCCGGCGAAGCCAAGGAATTGCCGGATGCAAACGTGGTAGCCAGGTCCGAAACCGCGCTCATCGCTGAGACGGAAGGTCCGATGTTCACCCGGCCGAAACCCGCGGGCCGCGTGGACTTGGTGCGCTCCGGCAACACCGTGCAGGCCACAACCAGGGGCGTAACCGCCTTCACGCTTCTTCTGTCACCCGATACATTCGATTTCACCCAGCCGGTCAAGGTCGTCGCCAACGGCCGCGAAGTGTTCAACGCCCGCGTCGACCGCAGCGTCGCGACGCTTCTGAAGTGGGCCGCACGCGACAACGACCGCACCATGCTCTACGCCGCCGAACTCCACATCAAGTTGTTACGCTGATACTTCGGAAGGGCTTCGAGTGGCGCGCCCGGAGGGAGTCGAACCCCCGACCTTCTGGTTCGTAGCCAGACGCTCTATCCAGCTGAGCTACGGGCGCGTTCCGTAAGTCCCTCTACTATACCGAGATGCGATACTAAGCTGCAACTACGCGCTCTTCATTTTGTAGCGCACGTAGCGCAATTAAGCCGGGCTCCGGGATGAAAGCTTCGGGAATCTCGAAGCCGAGTCCTACCTTTTCTGCCCATTCGGCGCGGAACTTCCGGTTCTCCACCAACTGCTTGGCGTACCGGCTCCCCATCCCCGTGTTGGAATGACCCATCCAGTAGTCGATGAGGAGTTCGCGGCATTCGCTCGCCTGCAAGACCGCTTCGCGGAATCGCCGGAACGCATGAAAGCGGACGCCTTCCCGCCCCATGTCTCGCACGATTGTGGCAAAACCGTCCCGCCAGAGGTTCTCGGGACTGAGCATTTTGCCGCCTTCGGTCTCGAAGAGAAAACCCGACTTGCGGTCGCCGATGTAGCTCCGCAACATCTTGGCGAGCTGAGGGCAAAGGTCAATGTCCCGGAAACCGGCTTCGGTCTTCGGGCTTGGTTCGACGCCGCCCCACTTGCCGCGTTGCTGACGGATGCTGATTACTGTGCAGGCCGCAGAGATGTGCTTCCCTATTTCGAGCGCGAGTAGTTCGCTGATGCGGATTCCCGTCCCGGCTAGAAGAACGGCGACCGTCCGGTAGATGAGGCGCTTGCATTTGGAGAGGATGACTTCGACTTCTTCCGGCTCCAAGGTCGGGCGATGCTGTTCTCTCTGGCACACCATTGGTAAACAGATATACGCCAAGTCCCACGAACGCGAGTAAAGCTGTTTCGCTTTTTCGTCCTTCGCGGAAGCGATAACTTGGGCGAACACCTTGAAGTATTCGCAAATGGTCTTGTCGGAGAACCGAGGCTCCCCGTTTGCTTGCTCGGCTTTCACCCGGGCGACTAGTTCTTTCGCTTCGGGATTGTCGAGCGAGGCGAGGAGCTTGTCACCGACCACATCATTGAGATAGCCAACCGCGGTTGAATAGCCGTCAATGGTGCGGGGGCGAATTGCCTTACGGGTCTTCTTGTTCACGATTCGCCCTGCTGTAATTTCTGCGAGCCACCAAGCAGCTTGCGCCTCGAACGTGGTAGCGGGAGTGATGCGCTCCCGGACCTTCTCCACGTCGAGGACACCCGCCTCTTGCATGACTTGATGAAGTTTAAGCATGGCGCTCATTCTGTCCCGGCAGAACCCAAGTGCCTTGCGTCTTTCTTCCTGATCGCTCTGGCCGGGTACATCCACCCGGAAGAAGCCGTAAGCCCGCTGGGTGGGAACCCACGGGTCGGACTGCCTCCGGCCTTTCTGATATACGTACCCACGTTGCCGGATTTCCGGCTCCGTGGTTCCTGCTGAGACGACGATACGACGGCTCATGGATTTTCTCCGTGTAGCTGTCGAACCGACCGCCCCTGTGCACGGGGCGAGAGTAGCGGTAGACGCAGGGGAATGCAACGGTGCAGCCGGTGCAGCCTGCGGTCCACCGGTTTCGGTGACGGCGTTCTGCGTGTTCAATTGCGGAGTCCTCTCCGCCGACTTGTGGGACGAAAAACACTGAGGTAACGACCTAGTTGATGGGCTCGCTCTCTTCCGGGCGGGGTTCAGTTGCAGCGGGCTGGCTCTCCTTGGCCGCCCGATCAGTAATGGTCTGCCTTATCTCCTGAATCTCCTTGTGCGTGAGCGATTTGAATATCTTGTAGATGTTGTCCGGCTCGTAGCCGACCCACCCCTTGATTTTGGCCAACTTCAGAAGTGCGTCGCTGGCTTTGTACGCTTCGCCCTGTTCGGCGAGTTTGTCCGCTAGTTTGTAGACCTGGCCAACGACCACGTCCTTTGAGAGCCTGGGGTTCGAGCCGATGTCCTCGTAGAAGGCGATCTTGGCGTCTTCGAGCGCCCGCTGGAAAAGTTTGCGGTCTTTGATCACTTCGGCCTCCTCAATCGTGAGGTCGATCCCCAGCTCCGCGGCGGCCTGCCGCAGGCTGATGTCGCAGCGAGCCATGAGATCGGCGGCTTCGGGCCACCAGGGCGCGGGGGGAGTGGGTTTGCGTGGCATAGTGGTATTTCTCCTTGTGAAAGATTTGAGTCAATAGGAACCGCTCGGCTCAGGTTCTGGCGAGCGGTAATTCGTGGCATTCTTGGGAGATGGATGTAAACTCATGTTGGATTCGGCTTGAGTTGATAATCGCTTGAAGCATGCCGCCGGGATCGAGCCAGCCGATTGCCGCGATGATCAAGACAGAAACAGCCTTCGAGGGGAAATCAGTCAGCAGGCTGAACCTGCCGCTTAATACGTCGTATACAATCCCAGTAAGAACGCAGCAAGATGAGCCACCACAAAAGCAAGCACCAAGAAAATAGGACTTCCGCCTCTAACGACAGCCTTGGCGACGAAGACGGGCACCAGTCCCAGACACACAAGGCCAAGAAGCGTTTTTGGCTCGATTGGGAACCGACGGAAAAATTCACCTTTGTCATAGCTGTGTTCACCGTCATTTATTCCGTTGTAACTATCGGTCAGTATAGAATCGCCCAAAACACTTTGGTGGTGAGTCAAAGAGCTTTTGTCTATGCGAAACAAGCCGACATTCTCGGTACCCAAGTGAGCGGAGGCATATCGAGACCTCCAAATGCTCCAATCCTGATCACTGTGACTTTCAGAAACTCGGGGCAAACGGTAGCTAGGAACGCGATTACCAGCATAAATTCTTTTCTCAACAAAGATGGGATACCTTATGGCTTCGCTTACCCGGTGGGGTCTCAATCGCGGCCAGCACCTATTGCCCCACAATCTGAAACTAAAATATCTAAACCCATTTCTGGAAACGATCTGTCTGATGCCGAAAGCGGTAAAACGCTCCTGTTTATTTATGGTGAGGTCTCGTACGACGATGTATTTGGAGTGCGGCATAAATCTGAATACTGCTTTCAATATTTCGGGTACAGCACGACGCCGAGCGGTGAACTCAATGAATTTATTTTTTTCACTGTACCCTTGCACAACTGTAATGATCAAGATTGCCGCGATAAATGAGATGTACGCTGCCCTGTCACGCACGGAGGTTTGCCGTACCCTGCGTGAAAGGGACCGGGGCTCCGCTGGCATAACCCCTAGTGGGGGACTCCAGCCTGACGGCTGGGGCGATAACGCCTTGTTGCTCTAGTTGCTGGCGCGACCCTGCTCCAGGAGTTTCTGGCATAAGTGGCGGAGGAAGAGCCATCCGCACTCCCCCGAACGCAAAATTTCATACGACCCTTCCAAGCAGGGATCGCAACGAGGGTCGCTTGCGCCCCCAATTTTCGAGGAGGTACCTGCGCCGGGCCTCCTGGTAGAGCCCTTGGAACGTCCGGTTGCGATAGAGCGCCCGCATTTCGTTCGCGCTCAGGGCGAGGCCGTTGATCGCTAAGGCGGTCGCCAGCGTGGTGCCATCGGCCATGGTTTTGGCGACTTCCGGGAACCAACTGGCCACGATCCGGGGTCGGCCGAGTTTGCGCTTGGTTGGCGGCTTCTCGATGGCCCCTTGGTCGCGCAAAAGAGGCTCCAGGATCGACTTGCCGCGCGCAGGGGGCTGCGGCGGAGCTGGCGCGCGGGGAGCTTCGACCACCGCCAGACCGGCCTGCTTCACGCTAGCTGAGCTGGGCTCACCAGGCGAAGCCTGGGCGGCCGCTCGCTCATCGGCGGCGGCAACGCTGAGCCAGTTCTCAATGAGATCGCGGCTCGGGCGGATGATTCCCATTCTGCGGAATGCGGCTTTGGCGTCTGATTCGTTCATTGAAACTCCTCGCCCCGAAGTGTTACCCCTCCCCTTATGTTTAAGAATTCACCATTTCAGAAATCCATAGACATAGGGTGTACAGATCGGGGCAGGCGGGTCTACCTGGCTTCGAGGGAGGCCTTGACGAACAATTGTGCCATCCGGTCGGAGAGGCCCAAAGAGCGACCCGGAGCGCCGGTGAATCCCGTGGGAGCCTGGCCTGGAGGGGCAAGGATGCCCAGTGCCGCAAGGTCCTCAACCTCTCGCTCGCGCACTGTACGCACGATATCAATGGCGTTCAATTCTTCCCGGCTGACAGCGGCGAGGATGATCCGTCGGCGTCGCTCGGGCAAGCAGTCCAATCCGACTCGAAAGCTGTCCTGTAAATCCTGCTCGGCCACCTCCGCGCGCCCATGAAGCGCTGCGATTCCCCTCGCCAGAGCAGCAAGCCCTTTTGAAACTCGCGTATTCGCCTCGGGCTCGGGGACGTATTCAATCTCCCGGTTGCCGAAACCATTGCGGAATACGTGGGTACGTCCAACGGCAACGACCTCAGCAAGGGCTGCCAACCGCTGCCGCATCTCTTTGGGTAGCGCTGGAGCAACTGCCGGGAGTTGCTGAAAAATTGGCGTGATCGCCTCCCGGCTCTGTTCTCGAATCTCGGGTTCATGCTCTTGTTGCTGAATGGCCCAATCGCCTGCTTCCTCAGAATCGGGCCTGTGCCAACGCACCTGCAAAAAGCGCTCCCCCAGTGTGGAGAAGACCGAATAGTAGCGGTCCAACACAGGCGTTACAGCTGCCAGCACTGTTATGCGCCCCTGCCATATTTTGGTTTCACCAGTCCCGAAATCACGCTTAAACATGCCGTCGTGAATTTCCCGGAGCTGACTCAGAATGACGCCTCGTTTGTCCCGTCGCATCGAGAGCACAGTCGTGAAATCCTTTGCCAGCAGTATGGCGTCACCCTGCGTTGTGAATGTGTGGCCGTCTTGAAGGCTAGGTCCGAGCTTTTCCAGCAGGCCAGCGTCGCGGTGACCGTAAAAGCCGCTAAGGAACGTGTTCTCGCTAATGTCGCCGATAGGTAATACCTGCGGCAAACCACAAGCGCCCATCAAGCTCATCGTTGTTTTCCCGGCCCCAGGCGGAGCCACGAGAAAAAGCCACGCCGGATCGCCGATACGCAGGTAGTGAGCCATAACAGCGCCCAGTGCGATTCGGATCGCCTGTAGGTCGGGTTTGTAAAACCAAGTCTGAAGAACCCTGTTCAGTGGCGCGAGTGGGTCGGGCTGCAACTCCTTTAGCGCCGGTATTTGCGCCAAACCCTCGAAATCAATCGGTGCTTCAAGCACTTGCGTAGGCATTCACAGTTTTCCTTTGTATTGAATTTAGCTGCCGGGCAGCATGAAGTAGGTTCTTGGCGGGCACACAGGCTCCTTGATAGTAGGCGCGAGCGCTCAATTCGGCGGCCGCCGGGAATACAAACGCCGTCAGGTCGCCGATTTTCCACACCTGCAAAAGACTGAACGAACGGGCAAATAGATATGTCGCCAAATCAGAATCAGTGGTTTGAAACATGGTCGTCATAGATTTCTTCGTCCTTTCTCTTACTTGCGAGCGGGGTGAGAGTGCTTCAACGGCTCGCTCTTCTGCCGCTGTTCTGCTTGAGCAGCAGCTTTGGCCTCCTTGTATGCAGAGATCACGTCCGCTTCGACTTGCGAGCGCAGCTCGGCAGGCAGCTCGATTGCGTCACACCAGCCTGCACCTAACTTGTAGCTGGGAAAAAGGACACTAAGCCTTCCGTTGCGGGACCTCCATACGGTCACTCCGCGAAGGGTTGCGTCTCCAAGACGCACCGTTGCCTGTGCGACTCGCTGGTCTATGTCTTGCGCGAGCCTAATGGCTTCTACGCAGGTCTTGCTTTCTATGTCGGTCGGCATTTCATTTCTCCTTAGTCGTAGGTGTTGTCCTGCAAAGGCCGTCAGCGATTACTTCCACACGATCTGCAAAGTTCGTGCAAATGATCGAAGGCTCCGCTCAGCTTGAAAAAAAGCCGCATAGCTTGCTCTTGGTCGGCGTGGTCCCGCCCCCAGACCTCCACGCGCTCGACCCCTCTGGGTGAGAAGACGACCCTGACCCTGGGTTCTCTTTCATGTGACATACACTGCCTCCTATATATATATGGAAGAATTAAGGCATTTTATGCAGTTGATGCATCGGGCTCGCGCGGGTTGACGAGCGGACGCCAGATTCTCAGTTAGCGTCGACTTCTGCCTATTTGAGATGGAAGACTTAAGCCCTTTTATCCAGTTTATGCATCACGCGCCGCCGGTTTTGCGAAGCCTTCCTGCACGGAAGGCCCTGCGTTTCTGGTCCACCTGCTTTAGTAAGCGACTCGCGGTCGCCTGCGACCTCGCAGGAATCATCTTGGCACCGATATCTGCCTGCTTCAGCCCCTCTCGGCGCAATTCGTACGCTTCAAGCTCATCAGGAGTGAGATCAGCTGTCCACGATTCGTCTTCTAGGGTCGCCATTTTGCTCTGGTTCTCAGGGTTGGCATCGCAACACTGTTCACAATGAACGGCGATGGCCTTGATTGCTCCAATCCGCTCCAACGTGGGCTGGTCGACCCGGAGGATTGTCGAGCGTGGCCTATCTGCCGGTATCGGTTCGCCGCAGTTGGTGCAGCTGCTAGGGGCTCGGTCAAGAATTGAGCGAACTGGCAATCTAAGATTTAGCGCCTCGGTAGCTTGAGCATATTCCCCTTCGCGCTGTTCTCGTTCGAGGTTGGCGGTTTCGCTCTCAGAACCATGCTTCCGTTCCAGAGTCGATAGGTAGTCTTCAGGGCTTTTATATTTTTCCTCGTTATACTTCAGCTGCGAGAACGGAATCGCACAGTCAATGGCCTTGCTCGGGGGCATCGGAGTCTTATGGTCAAAACAGAGCGTCGGCCGCATACGTCCGCGCTGTGGTGTCTGAGGCATCGCGGCCTTTTCTTCTTTCCTCAGCTCCTTCAGAGATTTCTTTAGGCTGCCCTTAATTACCTCGACGCGGTCTGTGCCGCCAGGTAGTGGCGTGCGGACAGCCGACTGAACTAGGCTCTCACGTCGTGCCTCAGTGAGCTTCAGCGTCCGGTAGGCGGGCTGCTCTAGCAGCTCTGACAAGAGGAGCTTTGCCGCCTTGAGGTTCTCTTCTGCCTGAGAAAGAAACTCCCGGTTTTGGGCCTCGGGAGCACCGGCGTTTGCGGATTCACCAATTGCTTTAACCTCGACGGGTATCCCTCCCGCAGTCAGCATCTGATCAATGAGATTGGACATAAATCACCTCGTACTCTCTCCCTTCGTCTACAAAATAAAAATGGCAGATGCCAGTCGTTCGGCATCCGCCCTAACGCAACTTCTGTTCGGTTCTTGCTGCTATTTGGGTCTCGCTGGTGGCCCCCCTCCATTCCTCCTTTCAGCAAAAAAGGCAGGTGCGAGTCGTCTCGCACCCACCCTGGCAGTTCACATTCTGAACCTCGGCCCTAAAGTGCAGGGCGTCCTGGCTTGCTGCTGTGCCTAATGTCGGCCCCCTGTAGAATGCTTCCTACTAGATGGTCCTAGCTACATAGGCTATCCACTCTCTAGCCTATATATATACGCGGAGACACACTCCTCCCTTAGCGTATGCAACTATCTAAGAGCCTAGCGCACGGTAAATCCCGGCCTCTCGGTGACCCTCACCGAGAGCGGGTCCCACGACACTCGTTCTACCAAACCAGCTGGAACGCCCAAACACCGCCGAACGGCGCGCGCAAGCCGCGCGGAAGTGCGAGTGAGCCTTCAATTCATTAGACCGCTCAAAACGACTTTCATATCACTGCCAAGGCCCTTACCGAGAGCTGGCTCATTTGTGGATTTCCCGCTTCATCTTTGCCTTAGCCAGCCGGTAACGGCCGCGGATCGTGCCGATGGGCTTGCCGAGTTTCTTGGCAATCTCCTCCAAGCTATAGCGCTCTCCTAACAGGTCAATAACCTCGGCTTGTTCTGGCGGGAGACTTTCCCGAAGCTTGGCGAAATCGAGTTCATCGTCTTGATTCGACGCCCTCGCTGGCAGGAAAAGATCTATTGGCACTCGTTTCTCGCGCCTCTTTATGAATTCCCCCAAGGCACGATTTGCCTCGTTCCGCGCAAGACGAGTGAACCAGGTCGAGAGCAGACTCTTGGCGCGGAACTGATGGAGGTTCTGAACGGCCCTAGTAGCGATTTCAAATTCGAGCGATGGGTCGGGCGCGTCAGGCCTAAAGCGTTGTCGAAGGATATGGTCGGCAAGCGCACGGAATGCAGCATGCAAGACAATATCGGCGCCTGGCTTGCCAGCCTTATATGCCTCATAGGCAGCGTCGATCTCGCGCGAGAGGCGTCGTGTGTACGTCGTGAACGTTTCAGCCATGTCGCCGCATATTACACAAATTTCCACCAACCAGTTGCACCGTGCAGCGGCGCCTGGCGGACACTTGCAGGGGGGCTAGAACGGTAGGGTTACGTCACAAATCACGTCGCAAGATTTGGACCCAAGAGAGCGAGCTTTGCCCATGGGCGCGCACGAATCGGGGACGGCACCCACTTCACAGAATGTAATGCGCCCGACTAAACGCCCGAGCCGTTCACTTATGCTTGAGTCCAACGGCGTACCCGGCCAGCAGACCTTGGAAAAATACCTGGCTTACTATTTGGCTGGCACCGTTATACCGCCGCGCGGCGCAATCAAGGGCCTGCAAGAGCCCTTTCTCATCGACGATGTGCGAGCCCTTCGGAGCACTGACTTTGCCGAGCAGCACGCGCACTGCGTCGTGATCGGCGATAGCGTACTTGTGAGAGTGCTTGGAAGATGTTTGCGAAATCGCGGCCGGACTTGGGCCTGTCTATCCTGCGTGGGCGGCCTTACCATTGCGTCGGAGGCATTCACCAGCCCGTCGTCCCATCTGTCGGCCTCTTGACCGCTCCAGACTGGAGGCGTAGGCTCCAGCATAATAACCCGTGACACACCCTGGGGCCGGATGAAACCCCATTCGGCCCTTTTTGTTTTCCCGCAACGGTCTCCGATAGCTTTCTCGCGCGGAATCTGATACCAATTCACGTCCCCGGTTGATTGGCAGCCGGACCCTTCGCGGCGTTCGGCTCGGCTCAATTCAAATTCAAGGAGGAGCTACCTCTAATGATTATCGGGGATCGCTTGCGTGAATTACGCGAACACAAGAAGCTCTCACAGGGAGACATCGAAGAGCGCTGTGGATTGTTGCGTTGTTATATCTCTCGCGTTGAAAACGGACACACGGTCCCCAGCATCGAGACGCTAGAGAAATTGGCCCGCGCGCTGGAGGTTCCGCTATACCAGCTGTTCTATGACGGTGAACAGCCGCCTCCGCTGCCCAATCTTCCGAAGCGCAAGACAGAAGCCGATCTTCTGTGGGGCAGTTCGGGCAAAGATGCGCACCTGCTCGGGAAGTTCCGCCGATTGCTGAGTCAGATGGAGGAGGCTCATCGTCAGCTGCTTCTTCATATGGCCCAGAAGATGGCTAGGACAAGAGGAGCGGCGTAGCGCCGCGCTAGAGGATTTCGATCTGCCTCCGCGATCAATACGGGTAATCATCTCCACCGCGTGGTCCGTCTGCTGTTGACATCTCTAACTCACACATATCGCAGTACGATAGTCGTGCTCACTAATCGTTTCTCACGACATCTAATAGGTAGAAGAGAGGGCATTCTCATGATTAGGAGTTCAATTGGCGTTTGCGACTGGGCAGGAAAGATAATCGGGTCAGCAACGCTGGGACGTATTACGCAATGAGTGAGCAGGGAGACCGGGACAGAAATCTGGCGTTTGATGTTGGACACTTGCAAACACTGGAGGCCGCATACTCTGCGCTATCGGGCGATATTAGTGCCCTTCGGCAGGCTATCCTCAAGGGGTCGCAAGTGTCGCTTCATCACCGCGAGAACCTTATAAGACACCTCAAGCAAACACTGGTCTTGCTGAGCGCTGCGACGCAAGCTTGCAACGAGATAATCGTGTCGATTACAAAGCCCATCAAGTGAGCTGAGGTTTGGGACGGCGGTCCCGCCGGGATATTCGGGCAGAACGCTTCAATAACATCTGATTTCGGAACGCTCAAGTCATGCCGAATCCGGTGTGCAGTTTCAGTTAGTTGCAGAGGCGCACGCTGAGGGGTTTTCGGAACGCAGCTGAAGCCACATTGGGCCAGGCGCAATTAACCTCAATTGAGCAGCAAGGCTACAAAACATCCTCCGGCACTGTCGATTCTCAGTAGTAAAATATGAGATCAAATGGCCACTGCAGCGGCACCTGCGGCTCCAGATTTACGGCATCGTGTGGTCCGTCTCCAGGTGTTAACAATTGCTTGGATGACCGTTGAAGCCATCATAGCGCTTGGTGCGGCTTGGACGGCGCGAAGCCCCGCCCTTCTGGGATTCGGCGGCGACAGCGCCATTGAGCTATTGTCGGCGATCATTGTGCTTTGGCGGTTTCGTTCCAAGTCCGATTCTGCGGACACCGAGAAGTTGGCTGTTCGTGTGGCCGGAGGCTTGCTCTTCATCGTCGCAGCCTTCGTCATCGCTAGTTCCGGACTGTCTCTCCTCGGTTATCGCGAACCCAGACCCAGTTTCGCCGGAATTATCCTGTTGACTGTGGCAGCCATCGGTATGCCGTGGCTGGCAAGTCGGAAGCGGAACCTGGCAACTCAGGTTGCGAGCGCGTCGTTGAGAGCGGATGCAACCGAATCCGCTCTTTGTGGCTATCTTTCGCTGATCGCTTTGGCGGGATTGTTGGCGAACGCCTTCTTTCACGCGCCGTGGGTAGACGCGGTCGCGGCCTTGGCCCTTGTGCCGCTCATCGCGAGGGAAGGATGGAAAGCCGTGCACGCGTCGCACCACTGCTCTGGCTGCTCCATTTGATGCAGTCTTGGCGGTGTGCCGAGGTCATGAGTGCCAGCATTATCGGAAAGTCGCCCAAGGGGACTGTCTATGAATTCCAAAAACCGATTACCGAGTTTTGGGACGCTTCTGGTCGCAACGGTACAGTGTTCCGACCCCAACCCCTAGCTGCTGAGCAATTGCGCGCCAGGCGACGCCCTGGCCCCGGAGCCGGGCTACCGTCGCAGCATCCACAACTTTCGATGGTCGCCCAAGCCGCTTGCCATTCGCCTTGGCGTTGCGCAACCCGGCCCGCACGCGCTCGACAATCAGGCTGCGCTCTAGCTCCGCGACCGCGCCCAAGACGGTGAAAACCATCTTGCCCGTTGGCGTGGTCGTGTCGATCTGCTCGCTGAGGCTGACGAAGGCTATGCCCAGGGAGCCAAATGTCTCAAGAGCCCGCAGCAGGTGGGATACCGACCGCGCGAACCTGTCGAATTTCCAACAGACAACCGCATCGAATCGCCTGCGGTGCGCGTCTGCCATCAACCGGTTTAGCTCTGGCCGGGAATCCTTTGTGCCCGACACGCCCGCGTCCACGTACTCGCCGGCGATCTCCCAACCGCGTCGGATGCAGTATTCGCGGACCTCGCGGAGTTGCAATTCCGGCGACTGACCGTGGCCGATTGTGCTCACTCTTGCGTAGATCGCCGCTCTCATAGGGCGAGTAGCTCCACTTCCAAACGTCCAAGGCAATCGCGCACGTTGTTGCGGCATTCTTTGGCAAGACGGGCGAAATCCGGCCCATTCCCATTGCCCCCTTCCGCATGCCATACCCGTTCCAGATATTCGGCAATGTCTCCGGCCATCCCGTAGCTTGAAAACTCAACGTTCAAACAGCGGGACAGGAAACGCACCTCTAGTCTGTCGGTGGCATTGCACGTGAAAACGAAAACGCAGCCGTCAATCCGGCCTGTGCTGTCTAGCTTGGACAACAAGGCAAGCTGCGCCTTGTCGGTCATCTGATCGGCTTCATCCACTAGAACGAACCAGAGTCGTTTGCCGGCCATCGGGACGTACTGAGTCATTCTCAGGGATTCCTCCACTTCGGCCACGGTGCAATGCTACGATGGGATGTGGATTAGTTCCCCGCCGATGGCCTCACAGAGCGCTAGGGCCATTGTGGTTTTGCCTGTGCCGCTTGGCCCGGTGAAAAGAAAGGCCGCGCTGCGCGGATTACTGGCAAAGCTCGCCATGATGCGCTTGGGCCGGTCGAGGCCGATAAAGTCGGCGATTGTGCGAGGGCGATGCTTCTCCGCTAGCGGTTGAGGAAAAGCGAAGGAGGGTGTGCTCATCACACACCCCCAATTGGCAGCACATCGGTCTGTTTCCAGATGGAGCCCGCGTACCACCACTCTTGATAGGTTTCCTCGGGCGCGTTTGCGGACACTTGAACGTAAGCGCCGCGCGCATAGGACAACGCGGCTGCAAACCGTGACGCATCCCGTAGGCACATCGGTAGCGAGTTATAGACGGGGCGGATGGCGTCCGGGCCGCCGATGGACGGGCCGACGTACTCTGTGATCTTGAACTGTGCGCTAGAGACCACGGCGCACCCCCGCTAGCGGCTCTGTCTGCGAGATGTGAAAGACGGTCGTAGTCCAGGGACGGCGGATTAGCTTGCGCTCGCCAGTGTTGGGGTCAATTTCCTTACTGCGGCAGTCAATGAAAGTGACCACCTTGACGCCGTGCTCGCCACGGCGCACGACGCGGCCTAGCGCCTTCCATGCCTCGAACGTGAACACGTTCTCGCGCGGTTTGATTTCGGATTCCGGGATACCCTTCGCCATGAACCCCTGGAAAATCGCTGGAAGATTCGTCAGCGATTGCCCGTGGACGGCGCGTTTGAGCGATTCCAGTTGCGTTTCGGAGACGTTGCCTTGCGGATGGTGCGTTGGTAGAGTCGCGCTAGCTTCCATCGTGATTCACCTCACGTTTGGGAGTTAGGCTCTGTCGGATGTTTGCTGCATTCGGCAGGGCCGTTTTGTCAGTCCGCGCCGCGCGAAACTTTCAGCCGATTTTCAGCGGATTTGCTGCCAATCTGCGCAGCCGACTTGACATACATTAGATCGTCGCCCCGGAAAACTCGCCCGAGTTTAGGCTTTGGACCAAGGGTTGGTTTGAACGAGTCTCCTTTAGCCCTGACGAAAGTTTGAAAATCGGATTTCGGGCGTCATACCGCTGGGCAGAAGCGGCGCTCTGCGTGCCGATGATTGCCGAGCACTCTGCGCAAATGCTGCTGGCTACGAGTGCCCTGGTTTGTGACTGGCAGGGCTTGACGCGATTGGCGCGAATTTGATCCCGAGCGCCCCATGCTAGAATCTGGGCATGAGCGAAGCCCAATGTGTAACCCCGAACTGTGGGCACCCATTGGCGGCCCACACCCGGAATCTTGGTGACGCAAACGCATCGGATGTAGCCCAGGCGCTGCGGGATGACAATTCTGACTTTGACGTATACGCAGGTGACCGCCTTAGAGAGAGTGCCTGTACCATGTGTTCTTGCCGTGCATGGAGACCGCCCGAGGCGTTTCTTCGAGGGGCAGCAAAGCCAACACGGGATACCGGGCCGCGCCGAGAAAGTAGAAGCCCGCGCGAAACCAAACGAAGGAAGCGCAAGCCGACCCGTCGCCCTGGTCGGCGCGGGTGACGCATCCCCGTTGAATCCAGGCAGCCCGTAGTAGAATCCGTCACACGGGAGGTGTCACGTGGCCTACAAACCGGGCGAAACAATGGGGATGAAACAGGTACCGTGGAAGATACTATTGACACTCATTTTGGCGAGCGCAATGGCGTTTGCTGGGAGCGCAGCACAGACCCGTCACAGGGTCGGCGCGACGTGTAAAGACGGCACAAGCAGCAAAGCAACAGGCAGCGGCGCGTGTTCTCACCATGGTGGTGTTAGTTGTTGGCAATACAGCGACGGCACTTGCACTAAGCCGTAGCAGCTCGCCAGCATTCCTACGCGAGGGACTACGCCTCGGCCTTTTGCTGTTTCCTGAATTTCGCCCAGCGCAACTTTTGAGCCTTGGCTATCTTTCTCCGAGCGGCAGCAGACATGGTCCGCTTGCCAACATGCCCATTGGAAGACGCATTTGTTCCAGCTAATTCACCGATCACCGCGATTGCTTTGTCCAGCGCAGTAAGTTCTTTGTGCACTTGTGCCCGTTCTCCTCTCAACATCTTCAGCGTGCCAGCTAGTTCGAGGTTCCCCATTTTTCTCTCCATTCGGATGAAATTGCGGTCAGACTTGCAATATGTCGAAGTAAATCGGGTGGAGTTCAATTGTGACACACGCGGCGTAACCGTTGCTTGTCGCAATCCTCTAAGCGCAGTTAGTGCGTCGCGCTGACGCTAGCAGCGTTCGTACCGGCGTCGGCTTTGCGGGGTCGTTCTTGAGATGCGTGATGACGAGCTCCGCTCTGAGCTTCAGGTATCTCTCAAAGGCTTTCTCTTCGGCGATGAGCTGCTTGTGGAAAGCGCCGTACGATTCCAGCGACATCGGTTCCTTCGCTCGCAGGAATTGCAGCCTTAGCTTTCCGGCTTCACCTGAAAAAGCGCGAAACGCATTCAGCAAATCACAAACCAACTTGGCACGCAATGTGTCTTCTACGTTTTCCACGACACTCACTTTCACAGTCTGTCGGAGTTCCGGATACGACCCGTCGCTTCTAGCAACAGAAGCCTGCACGTTCTATGCTGGATTCCTTGCAAAGTCAAGCGACGAAAGTGACGTAAAAGAAGTCTTTCGACGAACGTGATCTGCTCCCCGGAATCCGGACCAGCCGAAACGTAGCTCCTCCAGGTCTGACCCGCCCCGCGAAACTGCACCGAAGGAAATCTGAGGAGTTTGCCTTGTGTGGTCCGTTTGCGCCGATTTCTCGGCGATTTCGCGCCTAATGTAGCTCAACTGAGTACCTCAAGCAACGA
>Ga0210394_10001507_pt1 | contig 36875 bp, 31 predicted proteins | sample IncBWC12MmetaG_FD_160121 | JGI IMG/M metagenome (GOLD analysis project Ga0210394, IMG submission 160121) | Forest soil microbial communities from Barre Woods Harvard Forest LTER site, Petersham, Massachusetts, United States - Inc-BW-C-12-M | ecosystem: Environmental > Terrestrial > Soil >... | reverse complement strand
GATGGATCGCGAGGGATTGCAACACGAAGGCGTGGAACTGCGATTTGGAGGGGTTGGGCACCGGATTGATTTTCGGGATTTGGTTGGGAAGGCGATCACGGTGTATGCGCAGCAGGAGGTGGTGAAGGATTTAATTGCGGCGCGGATAGGATATGGAGTGCCGATTTATTTTGAAGCGGAGGCGAGGCGGATTGAGGGGTTAGAGGAGCGGCCGCGGATTTACTACACGCACGACGAAGGCGAGCACACGATAGAGTGCGATTTTATCGCCGGGTGCGACGGATTTCATGGGATTTGCCGACCGGCAATTCCGTCGGGCGTGCTGCAGATCTGGGAGCGGCAGTTTCCATTTTGCTGGCTGGGGATTCTGGCGCGGGTCGCGCCCGCTTCGGAAGAGCTGATTTACACGTATCACGAGCGGGGATTTTCGCTGCTGAGCATGAGGTCGCCGGAGGTTTCGCGGCTGTACTTGCAATGCGGGTTGGACGAAGAGATCGAGAATTGGCCGGACGAAAAGATTTGGGAAGAGTTGCGGGCGCGCATGGCTACGGCGGACGGATTCCTGTTGAAGGATGGACCGATATTTCAGAAAGGCATTACGCCGATGCGAAGTTTTGTGGCGGAGCCGATGCAGCATGGGAAGTTATTTTTGTTGGGAGATGCGGCGCATATTGTGCCGCCGACAGGAGCGAAAGGATTAAATCTGGCGGTGGCGGATGTGCGGATGCTGACGCGAGGGTTGGTGCAGTGGTACAAGCAGGGGAAGAGGCAAGGACTGGAGACCTATTCGGAGCGGTGTTTGCGGCGGGTTTGGGCGGCGCAGCGGTTTTCGGGATGGATGACATCGACGCTGCACCGGTTTCCGGGGGAGGATGGATTTGCGCACCGGATGCATTTGGCGGAATTGGCGTATGTGACGGGATCGCGGGCGGCGGCGACGGTGTTGGCGGAGAATTATGTGGGGTTGCCGTTTGAGGGGTGAGAAAAGATTTAACACAGAGATCGCAGAGAGAAGAACACAGAGTTCACGGAGAAAGCAAAGAGAACGCGAGGAAGGCAAGGACGATGGAGCGGGAAGCGGAGTCGAAATTGGAAAAGTCGTTGCCTAGTTCCTACTATTTGTCCGAGGAGATTTTTTCGGCGGAGAGGGAGAAGATTTTTTGCCGGGAGTGGTTTTATGTCGGGCGCGAGGAGCAGCTTGCCAAGCCTGGGGATTCGTTGGTTGTCGACGTGTTGGGCGAGAGCGTTTTGCTGGTGCGCACGAAAGAGGGAGAGGTGCGGGCGCATTACAACGTTTGCCGGCATCGCGGGGCGCGGCTGGTTTCGGGCAACGAAGCAGAGTGCGATGTGAAGTTGAGTGGCGGGGTGTTGGGGACGAGCGGGATACGGTGCCCGTATCACCAGTGGACGTATGCGCTGGATGGAAGATTGTTGAACGCGCCTTATATGAAGGAAGGCGATGGATTTTGTAAGGCGGAATTGTCTTTGTATCCGGTGGGAGTGGAGTTGTGGGGCGGATTTATTTTTGCGAATTTGTCTCCGGATGAAGCGTTGGCCGAAGGGCGGACCTTGCGGACGCAGTTTGGCGATGCGATCGCGCGGGTAAGGCGGTATCCGCTGGGGGAACTGCGGACGGCGAAGCGGATTGTGTACGAGGTCGAAGCGAATTGGAAGATCGTGATGGAGAACTACAACGAGTGCTATCACTGCGGCGGCGTGCATCCGGAGTTATGCGAAGTGGTGCCTGCATTCCGCCAGCAGGGTGGAAGCGGGCTGGAATGGGACCTAGGGATTCCGCATCGAGACGGAGCGGTGACGTACACGTGGACAGGAAAGACGAATCGCGCGCCGTTTCCGGGATTGGATGAAGACGAGAAGGTGCGGCACAAGGGCGAGTTGATCTATCCGAATATGATGCTGAGCTTGTCCTGCGACCACGCGGCCGCTTTTACGTTGTGGCCGAAAGGACCGAAGCGGACGACGGTGGTTTGCGATTTTCTGTTTCATCCAGCGGAGATGGAGAAGACGGGGTTCGATCCGCGGGATGCGGTGGAGTTTTGGGATTTGGTGAACCGGCAGGATTGGGAGATTTGCAAGAGAGTGCAGCAGGGGATGGGTTCGCGGCGGCACGCGTATGGGTTTTATGCGCCGATGGAGGATTTGAGTTTGGATATTCGGAGGTACGTGAGGGAACGGTTGGGGTGACGATCAAGGCGAAGAGAAAAGAACGGAATTAACACAGAGGCATAGAGAAAGACCCAGAGTGCACGGAGATTTGGGAATAGACGGGGCGCGCCGAGGAAAATCGGGCGCCCCGTTTGTTTTAGATGGCTTGAGGTTTCGGGTCGGGTGCGGGTGAATCGAAGAGGAAGAGGTAGAGGCCACCGCCGAGCGCGCCACCGATTAGCGGGGCGACCCAGAAGACCCAGAGTTGAGCGATGGCCCAGCCGCCGACGAAGATGGCGGGACCAGTGCTGCGCGCGGGATTTACGGAGAGGTTCGTGACGGGGATCCCGATGAGGTGGATGAGTGTGAGGCAGAGGCCGATGGCGACGGGCGGGAAACCCTTGGGAGCGCGGTGATCGGTGGCGCCCATGATGACTAGAAGAAAGAAAAAGGTGAGAACGATTTCCGCGACGAGGCAGGCGACCAGGGAGTAACCGTCGGGAGAATGGTCGGCGTAACCGTTGGACGCGAAACCGTCGGTGAGAGTGAAACCGGCTTTGCCGGAAGCGATTATGTAGAGAACGCCGGCTCCGGCGATGCCGCCGAGGACTTGCGCGATCCAGTAGGGAAGTAGGTCGGAGATGGGGAAGCGCTTCCCGATGACGAGGCCTAGAGAGACGGCGGGATTGAGATGGCAGCCGGAAATGTGGCCGATGGCGAAGGCCATGGTGAGAACGGTGAGTCCGAAGGCGAGGGCCACGCCGGCGAAGCCGATGCCCAGCGAAGGAAATGCTGCGTCGAGCACTGCGGCTCCGCACCCGCCGAAGACGAGCCAGAATGTGCCGAAGAATTCAGCGGTTGCACGTTTACCGAGAGTCATCGAAGGCCTCCTGAAATCGTTTGAGATTTTCCGTTGTGAAGTGGCAAGGGCGGCGGTCCCTTGTGCGCCCTGCACATGGGGCGATTGCCGGGCGAATCATAGCAGTAGCTGGGTTGGAGAGGAAGGGATCAGTGATCGGCGACCAGCGACCAGGAACCGTCGGTTACACGGAGGATTTGCGGCGGCCGAGGAGGAAAAGGGCGAGGCCGACGCCGATAAGGACGGCGGTGCAGCCGAGAGTTTTTGCGAGATACAGAAATTTGTGCGGTTCGGCGGGATCGGGGATAAGGGAAAGGGCGACGGAGAATGTGGCGGTGACGAACCCGATGGAGGCGAGAGCGATCGCGACGGGCCGGCCGCCAGGAACGCGGAATGGTTTTGCGGGAACGGAGTTTTTGTCGGAGGGCGAAGAGTAATGTGAACCGCAAGCAGGGTCGTCGGGAGAGGGAGCAACGTATTCCAGGCGGATCAAGGAAGCGAAGAGAAATAGGAATGGAACCATGGTGACGACCACAGCGATGGCCACCAGGACGTTGTAGGCACCGTTGACAGAGGTGCCGGGCTGCGCGAGGAAAACGAAGAGAATCCCGAAGAGGCCTTGCGCGAGGATGGAGACCCATGGCGTTTTCCAACGTGGGTGAAGCCGGCCGAAGGCACGGGGCAGATAGCCATCGAGACCGGCGACGAAGGGAAGGCGAGCGGCGGCGGCGAGGTAGGCTCCCGCGGCACCGATGTTGCTGAAGGCGATTAGCAGAGCGGCGAATTCGGTGACGCCGGAAAGATGAAAGCGCGAGGAAGATATGGCGATGGCTTGCGCGAGGCCGTCGAGATTGGACGATTCTGAACTTGGCAGCGCGAGTAGAACGCAGAATGTGCCGAGCATGTAGCAGAGAGCGACGGTAATTCCAGCGGAGAGTAGCGCTCGGGGAATGTTGCGGCGCGCGTCCTTGATCTCTTCGGCCATGAGCGAAGCAGACTCACAACCAATGAACGAAAAAATAATGATGGACCAGAAGATCATGTCCTGAACGTGCGTGGGCGGAATGAAGGAGCGCGGCGTGAAAGAGGTGGCTGAGCCGAAGTGCGCCCAGGTGGCGAAGCCGAGGACGACGATGATGAGTACGGGAATCCACATGGCGATGGCGCCGAGATTGTGCGCCCACTTGGCGAGATTCAGTCCAAGGAGATTCAGGACCGTGAGGCCGGAAAGAAAAAACACGGAGAAGCCGATGAAGTAGATGGGCTTTCCTGAGAAATGCTGCAACGAGGAATGCAAAAAGAGGACATTGCTGGCGGCGAAGTACAAGACAGCAGGGAAGTACGGAAGGTTGCTGGTCCAATACATCCAGGCAGAAAGAAAGCCTGCGCCTTCACCGAAGGCTTTTTTGGTCCAGACGTAGAAACCGCCTTCGGCGGGAAAGCGGGACGAAAGCGTGATAACCGAAATAGATAATGGGAGGTAAAGGAAGAGCCACGCGCCGAGCCAGATGACCAGGGAAGAAGGACCGTGACCCGCGGCGGTGGCGATCCAGCGGAGGCTGATACCGGTGACGACGTAGAAGAGGAAAAGGTCGCGGAAGCCCATGACGCGCGCGGGAGCGACAGGAGAATTTACGATGGAAGAGGATGAATTCATTTTGGATGAGTGCAAAATCGCGCAAGGGGGAGACAGTAACGAGATTGTAAGGGAAGGTCAACGGGAAGAGTGAGGATTTGCTAACAAGAGCTAGGATGTCGAAAGCCGCGGTTGCTTCCGAGGAGAAACGCGCTCTTTCGAGGGTGAATCGCTAAAGTATTTCCGTCGAAGGTCGATAGAGTGAAGGAAGAGCGAGATACGCGCGCAACGCCGTTTCTCGCGAAATTCTCCGGTGTGACCAGATTTCTGCGCGCGAAATAGGCAGGAACTGCGTAGTACTTTGTGTAGTTGGATCGGACAGTGTGCCTCGATGGCGCAGCGCGCATTTCCTTTTTCCGAATAACTACTGTCCTTTCAGCCGTGAATTCCCAAACACTTTGGTCACGAATGCGCATAGGTAGGCAACTGTGTTCGGACGGGGAAGCGTTTTCCCAGCCGATCAGCTTGGCTCGCAGAGAAAACGCCAAGGGAACGACGGGGGCGGAATGGCGGCAACAGCGACAGTGAATTGGACGGCGGGAGTGAGCCGGATTCTGGTGGCCAGTTGCGATCCGAAAGTGCGAGAGCGGGTGCTGGGCGATCCAGAATTCACGGGAATGGAGCGGTTGGAGGCAAGCGGTGGAGCACAGGCACTGGCGCGATTACGAGAGCGGCGATACGACGGCGTTTTCCTGGACAGAAATTTAGGCGATCTGGACGCGGCGGAGGTAGCGGAACTGATCCGGCGTGAGCACCCGAACGTGACGCTGAACTGGATCGAAAGCGAAATTGGAGAAATGGGAAGTGGTACGCCGGCCAACGAATTGCCGGGGAAAGAGGCGCGAAACATCGTCCCGTGGGAAAGGCGTTGCGGAAGCGAGCGAGCCGAAAGCTTGCCCCGGATGATTGGGAGCAGCGCGGCGATGCACGAGGTGTACCGGCTGGTGCGCATGGTGGCGCGGCGCGACACGACCGTGCTGATCAGCGGAGATACCGGAACAGGGAAGGAATTGGTCGCGGAAGCGGTGCATGCACTGAGTCCGCGAGCAAATCAACCGTTTGTGGTGGTGAATTGCGCAGCCATTCCGGAAGGGTTGCTGGAGGCGGAGTTGTTTGGGCACGCGCGGGGAGCGTTTACAGGCGCGGTGCAATCACGGCTGGGAAGAATTCACGTGGCACAGGGTGGAACACTTTTCCTGGATGAGGTGGGAGAACTGCCGCTGGCAATGCAGGCGAAGCTTTTGCGGTTCTTGCAGAGTGGAGAGGTGCAGCGGCTGGGCAGTTCGGACGTGCATCGCGTGGACGTACGGGTGGTTTGCGCGACGAACGTGCGGCTGCGCGAGTTGATTGCCGCAAAACAATTCCGGATGGATTTGTACTACCGGCTTTCGGTATTTCCGATTGAGTTGCCGGCATTGTGCGAGCGAACGGAGGATGTGGAAGCTCTGGGTAAACACTTTCTGGTGCAGCCGAGCGCGGGGGGCAAGAACGGCTGGAAACATTTGACGGAGCGGGCCATTGAGGCGTTGCGGCGTAGAAGTTGGCCGGGAAACGTGCGCGAGCTGCAACATGCCATCGAAAGAGCGTTTATTTTGTCTGGCGAAGAGGATTGCCTGGAGCCCGCGCATTTCCAGGGATATGGATTGCAAGCGGACGCGCTGAATCGCCAAAGCTAACGCAAGGCCGGGAGATGACCAGTACATTGCAAACCAGACGAAAAGCGCGGCTGGAAGTGAACGCACGGCAGAAACTCGCGACGGAGCAGGGCCTGGCGCAGGCTTTTGGGACGTTCACGCAAGCAGCGGGCTCGCTGGAACGTTCGTACACGTTGCTGCAGAACGAAGTGGGGCGCTTGCGTGAGGAGCTGAGCCGGACGAACGCGGAGTTGGACCGAAGTCTGGAAGAGAACGCCAGGATGCGCGCGTACCTGGCACAGGTGTTGGAGAACTTGCCTTGTGGGGTGGTGGTGGCGGGCGGCAAGGAGCCAAGGATTCAGGTGATTAATCCGGAGGCACGGCGTCTGCTGCAACTTCCTCCGGGATGGCAGGCCACGGAAGGCGCGGATACACCGGAGTTCCTGGAGAAATTGCTGGCGCATAAATTGGGAGAGGACCGAACGAGTACAACAGCTGGCGACGCGGAGCAGTTCGGCCGGCGGTTTGTCGGGATTTCGCAATCGAACCTGGTCAGCCGCAATGGAGAGAACGGCGACCGCATCTGGATTCTGCGGGACATCACGGATGAAAAGCGGCTGGCAGCGGAGAAGGAGGCTTCGCGGCGTTCGCTGGCGCTGGCGGAGATTGCGACACTGCTGGCTCACGAAATACGCAATCCGCTGGGAAGCATGGAGCTGTTCACGGGGTTGCTGGCGGAGGCTGCATCCAACACGCCGGAGACGCGGCAGTGGGTGAACCATCTGCAAGCGGGGCTGCGATCGCTTTCCGCGACGGTGAACAACGTTTTGCAATTTCATGCGCAAGCAGGGGTGCAACTGGTGCCCACGGACATGGAGCGGGTGTTGAGCGAGGTGACGGAGTTTTTGCAGCCGCTGGCAAAGCAGCGCGGGCAGCAAGTGAAGTTCGAGAACACCATTGGAAAAGTGTTGGTGCAGGCGGATGCAAACCGGCTGAAGCAAGTGTTTTTGAATCTGGCGATGAACGGATTTCGCGCGATGCCACCTGGCGGATCGCTGCGGGCAAGCATGGGTTGGGCGCCGCAGTTTCCCGGGGGACTCGTGCGGATTGAAGTACACGACGAGGGACGCGGCATCGCTCCGGAATTGTTGGAAAGGATTTTCGACGCTGGGTTCACGACCACGCCGGGAAGCCCTGGGCTGGGGCTTACGGTGTGCCAGAAAATTGTGGAACAGCACGGCGGTGAGATTGATGTGCAGAGCAAATTGAAAGAAGGAACACGATTTCGCATCGTGTTTCCGGTGGCGGGTGGGCAAGCATGAGAGAAGTGTTGATTGTGGATGACGAAGCGGCAATGCGCGAAGCGCTGGAAGTAAATTTCCGGCGGCGCGGCTGGCGGGTAAAGAGCGCGGGTGGGGTTGAAGAAGCGGTGCAGCAATTTCAGCGCGAGCCGAGCCGGCTGGTGATTACGGATAAGATCAATCTCAGTACTCAGGAGAACGCACTGGTGGGAATAGACCCGGCGGTTGCGGCCACGAACTTTTCGCGGGCGCAGGTGGCCGACCAGGCGACGCTGAGCGCAACCGCAAAAATATTGAGCCTGCCCACGCTGCTCGATTTTCTGAAATAAACTGCGTGTCCGGATTGTCTTCACTTTGCCGGTTTTTCTGAATAAACGCGAACTTTGCCAGAGTGACGCTGGACAGCTCTTCGCGTCCTGGAGGACTCAGCCTTTAAAGACAAGTTGGCGCAAGGCGTAGAAGAGCAACCCGGAGATGGTCATCGCAGCCGGCAGCGTGAGCACCCAGGCAAGCAACAGGTTGCGCACCGTGGACATTTGCAGGCCGGAGCGGTTGGCGAGCATGGTGCCCGCAACTCCGGAAGATAAAACGTGGGTGGTGCTGACCGGCAGGCCGAGTCCGTCCGCGGCACCGATGGTAGCCATAGCGGTAAGCTCCGCGGCTGCGCCCTGCGCATAAGTAAGATGATTCTTGCCAATTTTTTCGCCGACAGTAACTACAATGCGCTTCCAGCCGACCATGGTGCCCAACCCGAGAGCGAGCGCCACCGCCACCTTAACCCACAGAGGAATGAAGCGTGTGGCGCGATCCACGTGCTTCTTGTAGTTCTTCAGGATGGCAACGTCATTTGCGGCGAGCGCGGGGTTACCGGACTTCTGCATGATGCGAAGCGCTTCGCTGACCAGGTACATGTCGTTACGGAAGTTGCGGACGTGCTGGCGGGGAACGTCCACCAACTGCTTGAACTGAGCCATTTCCGTGCCGATGTCGTTGATGAGAACGCGCAGCGCCAGCATGGTACCCGGCTTGAATTCCTTGGTGCGAACGAAGTCCGTGACTTCGTCGCGAGGATCGCCGACGACCGCGGCTGGGGTCACGTACTTATCCAACGAATCGGCGGCCTGGCGGGAGACGGCGACAAAGTCCTGGCTTTCGCGTGGCGTCACCGCGTGGTTCAAGGCGTACGTGGTGGGGACAGTTCCGATGAGGATGAGCATGATGAGGCCCATGCCTTTCTGGCCGTCGTTCGAACCGTGGAAGAAACTTACGCCGGTGCAGGTGAAAATCAGGAGCGAGCGAATCCAGAATGGTGGTGGCTCGGTTCCCGCCGGTGCTTCATAAAGGCGCTTGTCCTTAATGAACGCTTTCATTAGCAGGAAGACACTGGCGGCCAAGGCAAAGCCAAAGACTGGAGACAGCAGCAGAGAGCGGCCAACGTTAGCTGCCTGAGCCCAATCGACGCCGCTGGTCCCCGTTTTGACGGCCATCAATTGGTTGGCGATGCCGACTCCGATGATGGAACCAATCAGGGTGTGCGAACTGGATGCCGGCAGACCCAGTGCCCATGTTCCCAAGTTCCAGATAATCGCGGCGAAGAGCAAAGCAAAAACCATGGCGAACCCGGCATTGCTGCCAACCTGCAGAATCAACTCAACAGGCAAAAGCGAGACGATACCGAACGCCACTGCTCCTGTGGAGGTGACCACGCCGAAGAAGTTCCAGAAGCCCGACCACACTACTGCGATATTTGGATCGAGTGAATGCGTGTAGATTACCGTTGCGACGGCATTGGCGGTGTCGTGAAATCCGTTGACGAATTCGAAGGCCAGAGCAACCAGCAGAGCGCCGCCGAGCAAAATGTACGGCCACGCGGAGCCAAGGATCACGTCGCTCATGTCACGAGCGATGCTGGCGCCAATGAAGAGAAGGCCACCGAGCAGAAGCAGGATAAAGATGATGGTGCCCGCGCGGCTGGGCCCACGACTCATTTTCTCGTGGAGTGCACTCGGTCGTGCGGTCGCTGTCGCGGTCGCCATAAAAATCCTTTCACACACGGTCGGCGTGTATTTCCTCTGACTATAATTTTAGAAGGCGACTTGTTATACGTAGGGATTGTTACGGAAAGATGAATGTCAGAATACACGTCCAAGTTGAAAGAACCATTTCTCATGGCCGGTATCTCCAACGCTTCCGCCGATGAAGACCGGGCCGAGCGCGGTCTCTGCCAGCAGACCAGCCGCACCATCCACGGAGAGTCTGGGGACGTTGGGAAGCGGATCACCGTACATTTTGCCGACTTCCGCGTAACCGGATAGATACACTTGCCGACCCACGAACGGGGGAAGGGTGAAGATTTTATGCAGATAACCGGAACGAGCAAGGAAATATTGGTTTCCCTCCAGTTCGTTGAGACCGTAGGCGCTCAGCCGGCCTACCCCTCCCAGGAAAAATTGCGGTACGCCGGTCTGATTCTTTCCGAAGGTTGAACCGCCTTCGGCAACCAAATAGAGCGAACCTCTTTCAGATACGGGCTGGAAGTACTGGGTCAGGAGCGTCAGGGATGGGAAGCTCTCCAAGGCGCCGGGATACGTATCAAAATAATTGAATTGCGAACGGAAATAGAAGCCGCGTGTGGGGATCACCGCTTCGTTGGTGTGATCCAAGGTGTATTTGATATGAAACGCGCCGACTCGCCCGTTGACGGAAGCAAAATCCGGAGTACCCAGGCGGAGAGTTGCGTTGTAGTAGCCGATGCCGTAGCCGGCACGGATTTCGCTGAAGCGACTGATGCCGTAGCCAAGATCGATGCCGCCCTCGGCACTGTCCAGACGGTAGTCCGCGCGAGGATCGCTCTTGAAATAGATTTTGAAGGTTTGCTGGCTGGCGTTGACATACGGCGCGAAGAAAACCTTGCCAAGAGGACGAAACGGTCGGTACAGCTCCGTCGCGACGGAATAGGTTTGTCCGATTTTAAAGTCGGTGCGCCATTCGGAACGGTAGCCGGCCACGTCCATGAACGTCAGCCGTGCGCCCATGGTGAAGGTGACGTCGTCGGTTTGTGTGCCGTCCACGACGAAACTGGGTTGAAGAAGTGGCGGGGCGTAGCTTTTCTCGTGCACTTGGATCAGCAAGCCATCCCGACCGTTGTCCTGAATGAAGGCGTAGGTCACGCTTTCGTACCTGCCGGTGCCCGACAAGCGCGTCAAAATACCGTCGAGATCACGCACGCGCAGGGGTTTGCCGACAAATGCTTTTACAAAATTCTCGATGTTGGTGGTGCCATCTTTATCAGTGCCTTCCACCTTCACGAACATCGGGGTAGGCACTTTGGTGCGCTCTCGCGATGCCTTTTTGCCGAGATACTCTTGCCAGGCGGCGTCATCCAGCGAATAGGTGTTGAGAAGTTGTTCTTTTTCCTGGGCATCGTCGTAGCCGCGTTTGATAAGCGGCACGGATTTGTCGTAATCGGAAGTGGTGAACTCCTGCACGTCCACGCGCACAATCAGGTCTGCTCCAGCCATTCCGCGAATCTCCGATTCAGCGATCACCAATTCCACCGAACGGCCGAGAACTCCAAGTGCGGATTGGATCTGCTTGGGAGAGGCTGGAGTTACCTGCAGGTGAACCGCGATGACGATGTCCGCTCCCATTTTTCGAACGACGTCGGTGGGTAGATTATTGACGATACCGCCGTCAACGAAGATCTCGTTGTCTTCGCGGACAGGGGCGAACACTCCCGGGATGGAAATGGTGGCACGCATGGCGTTGGCCAGCGAACCATCCTGAAAAACGTGAGCTCTGCCAGAAATCAGTTCCGTGGAGACGCAGCGAAAGGGAATAGGCAAATCGTCGAACGACGCTAGCCCGGAATAGGGAAGGGTTTCACGATCGAGCATCAGATTGATTTGCTGGCCGGAATTCAGGCCGGGAGGTAGAGTTGCGCCTTCGCGCAGGCCAATCTGGATGGAGTTGGCGACTTCACGCGCGTCTTGTTTGCGACGGAAGGACAGCGCCGGATAGGGTGTGCCTCCGCCTAGAAGCAGCGACCAATCCGCGGTCTGCACGATGGCGCTAAGATCGTCGGCACTTTTTCCTGTTGCATACAAACCTCCCACCAGGCCGCCGATGCTGGTGCCTGCCAAATAATCAATGGGGATGTGGTGCTCTTCAAACCATTTCAAGACGCCGATGTGCGCCAGTCCGAGTGCTCCGCCGCCTTCCAGAGCGACGCCGATGCGCAGCCTGCGGTGTTGAGGAACCGTCGCGGCAAAAGGAGGTAGAGCGCTGACTGTGGGATCTTGTGGCTTCTCTTGCGGAGCGCAAGGAAGTGAAAATAGAAGTAGAGCGGCGAGGGAAAGTGGAAGGCGCATCGTGTTACCCCTTAGGAATATGGCGGGCGGTGACCGGAGAAACCTAAACAGTGTTACCCACCCGGTTTGTGCTGGCAAGTCACTTGGCTCGATGGCCAAGCCAGTGCGCTGAAAATGGGAGCGAGACTGCGGCGGCGTAAAATCGTAAAATATTGTCGCAGGCAGTAACCGCGCGTGGGCGCGATGTAGCGAGCCGGAACGAGTTCAACAGAACCGATTGGCTGGGAGTAACAACATGGCTGAAGTACAGGAAAAACAAAAATTGGATACCATGCATCATGTGGCTGTTTCCGTTTCCAACGTGAAAGAGACCGTCGACTGGTATACGAAACATTTTGACTGCAAAGTGAACTATCAGGACGAAACCTGGGCGCTGGTGGAGTTCGCCAACATCAGTCTGGCATTCGTGCTCCCCAACCAGCACCCGCCGCACTTTGCGGTGCTTGGCGACCCTGCGGAATATGGAGAGCCCAGCAAACACCGCGACGGGACGCGCTCCGTCTATTTGAAAGATCCGGCCGGGAATAACGTTGAAATCCTGGCATTGCAATAAGCGATCCGCTCTTCGGCGGATCGACGTCGGTCTCTTCGGCAATCCATGAAACTTTTGCGTTCGCCTTTCTCTACATGCGCGTGTGACCTGCGCTAAACGTTAGCTTCTTCCTCGGGATGTCGCTTTCGATGTGCCAGTCCCACACCGGCCAATACCAGCGCGCCGCCGAGAATTTGCGGCAACGTGAGTGCCTCACCAAGAAAAATCGTGGCCATAAGTGCTGTGAGAGGTCCCTGGGTGAGCAGGCTCACCGAGGTGATCGTTGCCGGAAGATGGCCGAGGGCATAGGTGAGGAACAGATAGCCGCCCAGTTGGGAAACGAGGCCAAGCCCAATCAGCGCCCACCAGGTGCGGGCGTTAGGCACGCGCAGGGAACTGCCCAAAGCGAGATTAATCAGAAGAATGGCAATGGTGCTGGAGAAAATCGCCAGACGCAGGAAAGCCAGCGTGCCGATGGTTTCGCGAACTTTTTCCGTGGCGAGCAGATAGACCGCAAAACACGCCGCTGCGCCGAGCGACATCGCGTCTCCTAAACCGAAACGTACGTGATGTGCCAGGTCCGCCCAGAGAATTACGGACGTGCCGCCAAGCGCCAGAGCCAGGCCAATCCAGAATGACGAGTCCGGGCGACGCCGGAAAATCAGCCAGGTAAGGAGCCCGACAAAGATGGGAGTGTTGTTGCCAAGAAGAGTGGCGTTGGCTGCGGAAGTTTGCAGAATGGAGGTGTTATAGAGCGCCAGGTCGAAGGCGAAAAAAAGCCCGCCAATGGCGATGATGCCCAGACTTCGGCGAACCAGAGGCTTTGTTTCGCGATGGAACGCATAGGTCGGCAGCAATACGATAGCGGGAATAAGCAACCGGTAGAACGCAGATGCAGGACCCGGGATGTCGGTCCAACGCACAAAAATCGCCGACCAGGCAATACAAACGATGCCCCCTATGAGGGCCAGATAAGCGAGCAGTTTGGAGGATTGCGGCGTACCCGCAAGGGTAATTGGTCGCGTTTCATTCATGTACGGACGGCGGGCATCTAAAGCCGCTGGGCGAGTATCACATAAATGGAATAGGAGGACAGGTACCGCATTGGATGGCTAGGAAGAGCGTACCATTGCGGCAACTTGTTCCGTTGTCTAGGGTTAATGATGGAGCCGTGTTGGGGGCCGGCGTCGCGACGTACTGGAGCACTCAAAATGACCACGACGAGCCAGCGAAATTTGGCGCCCTCGGAACCGGATCAGAATTTGAACCACAACCCTGCCCAGAAAACTGACAAAGAGCCGGAAAAAATAAGCAGCTTGCGTTGGGCGTTTCGGTTCTTGCGCTGGAGCACGTATCTTGTCGCATTGGTGACGCTTGCCCTCTTGTTGCACAAGTCCACGCCACCCGCTGTCCAGGCTTCGCCGCAGGCCGCTGCTCGGGCGGAAGAGAAGGTCCAGCAGGTAGAGCAAGCGCGTTCGCAAGGCCAGAAGGCCACGCTCCGGCTCGATGAATCGGAATTGAATTCCTACCTCGCTAACCATTTGGATTTGGCCAAAGACAACGCGCCAACAGCGGTTGGCGGCGAAGGGGATGCGCCCTCGGCCCAGGATGTGGAACAAATGCGCTCGTCGGTGCGTGACGTGAAGATCCAGATGGAAGGCGACAAGGTCAGAGCCTACGTTATCTTTGACGTACACGGCAAAGACATGACCTTGGTGCTGGAAGGAAAACTGGGCGCGGAAAACGGCTTTCTGCGATTTGTGCCAGTGAGCGGGCAAATCGGTTCGTTGCCGATTCCACAATCCACGCTGGAGACAGCAGTGCGTAAGATGATGGAGTCACCGGAGAATCGCGAAAAGCTGCGGCTTCCGGGAGACATTGCCGAGCTGAAGATTGAGAACGGCGAGCTTGTCGCGGTCTATCAGTAGTCAGCAATAGCAGTTATCGGAAAAGTTTGTTGTCGCCGGTGTTTTGACGATGATCCCAATCCACTAAAAACGGATTCCGGCGCAACGGCGTGTGTTCCGTAAGGCCCAACTCTACTGAAAAAGTGTAAAGACGCGCTTTGTGCAGGTATACTTACGCCATTTGGGATTTTGTTAGGAGCGCAATGGACGAAGAGAAAAAGGATAAAGAACTTGGGATGGGCCGCGAAATCACCCGGCGGGATTTCTTGAATGGTGTGGCAATTGGCGCGGGCACAAGCCTGGTGGGTGGAAGTTTCGCGGCGGAAAAATTGCTGGCCGCAGCGGTGCTCGACGAGTCCGCCAAACAGGACACTCCTGGATATTATCCGCCCGCAAAAACCGGCATGCGCGGCAATCATGATGGCAGCTTTACCTATGCGCATCGGATGCGCGACGGCGAAAGCCCGGGCGCCATGGGACAGCCCGCGAACACGGGCGAAGCTTACGACCTGGTGGTGGTGGGCGGAGGCATCAGCGGTCTGACGGCCGCGCATCGTTTCCGTAAGAAGGCAGGAAAGAGCGCAAAAATCCTGATTATCGATAACCATGACGATTTTGGAGGACACGCCAAGCGCAATGAATTTCAGGCCGGTGGGCGGATGTTGCTGAGCTATGGCGGAACCCAGTCTATAGAAAGTCCGGGAAGCTACAGCGCGGAAGCGCAAGCGTTATTGAAAGAAATTGGGATTGAGACGCAAAAGTTTTACAAGGCCTACGACCAAAAGTTTTATTCGCATCTAGGAACGGGGACATTTTTTGACAAGGAGACCTTTGGCGAGGATCGCTTCGTGACGGGCATGAATTCTACGCCTTGGCCGGAGTTTCTTGCCAAGACGCCTTTGTCGGAGCCTGTGCGCAAAGAGATTGCGCGAGTCTATACGGAAAAGAAGGATTACTTGAAAGGGCTGACACTGCAGCAAAAGAAAGACAAGCTGCAGAAAATCAGCTACGCAAAGTATCTGATTGACGATTGTAAATTGTTGCCCGCGGCGCTGCCGTTTTTTCAGACGTTCACGCACGATCTATTTTGCGTCGGGATTGAAGCCGTTCCCGCCTTGGCCTGTTACCTCGCTGGCGACGATTACGGATCGTTTTTCTACGCAGGTTTCGACGGGTTGGGTTTTCCGCCGCGAGAGAAGGAAGAGCCGTACATTTTTCATTTTCCGGATGGCAACGCATCCGTGGCGCGGCTACTGGTACGTTCCCTGATCCCGCAGGCCGTGCCAGGCAGCACGATGGAAGACGTGGTTACGGCGAAGGCGGACTATTCACGATTGGATCGTGCGGAAAACGCCGTGCGCATTCGGTTGAACAGCACGGTGGTCCAGGTGGCGCATGACGGCTCAAAAGATGCCGCGAAAGCGGTGAAGGTTTCTTATGTGCGAGACGGAAAAGCCTTTCAGGTAAAAGGGAATTACTGTGTGCTGGCTTGCTACAACGTGATGATCCCTTATATTTGCCCGGAATTACCCGACGCGCAGAAAGAATCGCTGTCGTACATGGTGAAGGCGCCGCTCGTTTACACACACGTAGCGTTGCGGAATTGGATCGCGTTCCAGAAACTGGGAATTCACCACATCGTCGCGCCGGGAGGCTACCACACGTATACGGCGTTGGATTTTCCTGTCGATCTCGGTAGCTACAAATTCTCGAAAAAGCCTGAAGAGCCAGTGGTCCTTTTCATGTTGCGGACTCCATGCAAGCAGGGATTACCCGTGAAGGATCAGCATCGAGCGGGCCGCGTGGAGTTGCTGCAAACCCCGTTCAGTAAATTTGAGCGCAACATTCGCGACCAGCTTGGCCGAATGCTCGGCGGCGCGGGCTTCGATCCTGCCAACGATATCGAAGCAATTACCGTGAATCGCTGGGCGCACGGTTACGCCTTCACGCCGTTTGGGTTGGAAGAGCCGGAATGGAAGGACGGAGAGCAGCCGTGGGTGAAGGGCAGAAAACCATTCGGCAGAATTGCCATAGCCAACTCTGACGCAGGTGCCAGCGCATACACGGATGTAGCCATGGATCAGGCGTTTCGCGCGGTCAATGACTTGCTTGGTTACAAAACGTTACGAGGACAGTAGGAAATTGGCTCCGGGACCTGGACTCGAACCAGGATAGCCAGATTCAAAGTCTGGAGTCCTACCGATTAGACGATCCCGGAGCAGTACACAACTTTATTAGTGTACTTGAGAGCCCGTCGCCGACAAAGAGCACGGAGCGCAGTAAATAAGGCGCAGTTAATTTCGCTCTCGTGTAGCAAAAATGCTGTGGCTTCGCTGAAGCTGTAACGCCGCAAAGCGGCAAACCTAGGCTTGACTCAACATGCGTGGCCAGTGCGATTTCTGCTAAACTCGGAAGGTTGCGTTCTACAGTGGAGAGGTGTCCGAGCGGTTTAAGGAGCACGCTTGGAAAGCGTGTGTAGGTTAACCCCTACCGTGGGTTCGAATCCCACCCTCTCCGCCATTTTTGTTGGGATTCCAGTTGCAGCGGGATTTTTTGCTGCGGTCCTCGCCTTTTCCTCTTATTCCAGCTGTGATTAAATGCCAGAACACGGGGGTTCACGATTTCTCGCAAGGGGCAACTTCGCGTAGGCACTTCGGGATACTCCTACAAGGAGTGGAAGGGAAGTTTTTACCCGGAAAAGTTGCCGAACGGCGAAATGCTGAGCTTTTATGCCGGGCAGTTCACGACGGTTGAGATCAACCATTCCTTCTATCGCATGCCGACGGAGAATGTACTGCTCCAGTGGGCGAAGAGTGTCCCGCCGGGCTTCAAGTTTGCGCTAAAGGCAAATCAGCAGATTACTCACATCAAGCGGCTGCGCAATTGCCAGGACACCTTGGAACGTTTTCTGGAAGTGGCCAGCGTGTTGAACGATGGCGACCACCTCGGCCCTGTCCTGGTACAGCTTCCGCCCAATTTCAAATTTGATCAGCCGCTGCTGGAAGATTTTCTCGCGCTACGTCCGCCGGCGTTTGCGTTCGCCTTCGAAGTGCGCCATGCGTCGTGGTACACGGAGGAAACGTACGCGGTCCTGCGGCGGCACGGAACGGCGCTGTGTTTGGCCGAGACGGACGACGAGACGCCACCAGAAGTATTGACCGCGGATTTTACGTACGTGCGCTTGCGACGGGAAGACTACACAGCGAAACAATTGGCAGCTTGGAAAAAGCGCTTTGAAGAGTGGATTGGCAAAGGCGTGGAGGTGTACGCCTATTGCAAGCACGACACCGGCAAAGCGCCGGAGCGCGCACGTGCGCTGCTTCCCAGGAAAGATAACTGAGCAGGACCGCTGATCTGTCTGCGGAGGCGTGGTGAAGGTCCAGGAATCACGCATCACTTCTCGATAAATTTTGCGTTGGGGCCTTCCACCAGGAGGCTATACTTCTGCCCGGTCGGAAGCGATCTGCTTCGGAGGACGGTTTCATGAGCGAGGGTTCGCGTCCATCGCGTATTGCTGTGCTTCACATGCATATGAGTGAGTTCTGGTCTGGAGATCTTGGGCTGACGTTGGTGTCGATCTCCGTTGTTGTGCTGATTTTCCTGATCTATCCGTTGCGCGAAGGAGGATTGCGTGGTCGCTTCCTTTTCGATGTGCTGATGGTGGCGCTGATGCTTTCCGGGTCGCTGGTCATCAAGCAAAACCGGATTGTCCGGGCGGTGGTGATTGCGTTCGTCCTTGCAGGTGCCGCGGTGTTGTGGGTCTCGCTTTTGTACCCCACGCGGTTTCTGCAGGAGTTCAGCAGCGTTCTGTCGATCATCACGTCGCTTATTTACGTGCGGATAGTGTTGTTGGTGATGTTTCGCGAAGGTCCGGTGACCTGGAGCCGCATGCAGGGTGGAGTAGCTGCGTATTTGCTGATTGGGCTGGCGTGGGCTTCGGCGTTCCAATTGGTGGAACAACTTCATGCCGGTTCATTCCATTTCATCACCGAGCCGACGGATGTCGAGCAACTCACGTCGAAGCTGGTGTATTTCAGTTTTGCGACCCTGACCACGGTCGGATTCGGTGATGTGCTTCCGGTGTATCCATTCGCGCGGTCGCTGGCCATCGCGGAGGCCATCGTCGGGCAACTCTTTCCCGCAATTCTGATCGGCGCGCTGGTGGCTATGGCGATGCAGGCGCGGCCGAAGTCCTGATGGGGTGCTGGTGCGAGGCGAGAGAACCGCCCGTCTCAGGAGTTGGGCGCTGCACAGGCCGCGGAAACTTTCACACGTTATTTCATCAGAAATTAAACTCCGGAGGGTACCTTTAGCATCCAATATAAGTCGGGATTGTTGAATGCTTCTGGCCAAGGCCTCAGAATAGAAATTGTTGTCAATCGTCTCGGAACGAGAGCTAATGCAATTTCGCACCATCGAACAGGTGAAGCGCTTCTTCAAGATATTAGGAGGCTTCACGTTGCTTTTGGTCGGAGCGGTTATGATTTTTACGCCGGGCCCGGGTTGGGTGGTCATCTTTTTGGGGTTGACGGTGCTGGCCGCTGAATTCGTTTGGGCCAAACGTTTGATGGAACGCATGAAGGACCATGGCACGCGCATAAAAGATTCGGTGATGCGCATGGGCAAGTCGGATTCCGCCTGAGGGAAATTCACGTGACAAAAGAATGGCAGGGGAAGTGGGCGCTGGTGACTGGGGCTAGCGCGGGGATAGGCGTTGCCCTGGCGCAGGAACTTGCTGCCGGAGGCACACATCTGGTGCTTACCGCGCGGCGGCAGGAGCGCCTGGAAGAGCTGGCACGCAGGCTTTCCAAGAATCATTCCATTCGCACGGAGGTAATCGCCGCCGACCTCGCGAAGGCAGAAGCTCCAGTTGAGATTTTTGAATTCACAAAGCAAAAAGGGCTGACCATCGACCTGCTGATCAACAACGCCGGATTCGGACAGTACGGCGAACTGACGCAGGTGGAAACGCAGCGACTGCTGGATATGGTGCAGGTGAATTGCCACGCGGTGGTGCACCTGACGCGGCTATTTCTGACCGGAATGCTGGAGCGCGGTCGCGGGGACGTCTTGATACTTGCGTCCACAGCATCCTTCCAGGCAGTGCCGTATATCGCGACCTACGCGGCGACGAAGGCCTTCGATTTGTTTTTTGCGGAAGGACTTGCTGAGGAGATGAAGCCGCACGGTATTCGCGTGTGCGCCTTGTGCCCGGGTTCGACGGAGTCGGAGTTTCACGTGGTGGCGCGGCAGGAAAAATTCACGCAGAAACACCAGGAGACCGCGGAAAAAGTGGCCCGAACGGGATTGGAAGCGCTGGCGGCTGGAAAGAGCTATGTGATTTCCGGGCTAGGAAATTATCTGGGAGCGCATTCACAGAGGATCGTGCCTCGGCGCATGGTGACGCGGATCGCGGCGGGAATGTTTCGGCCAGAGAAGAAGAATTGAAGGCAAGAGGCTCTTGGACTGCAAGAAGGCGTAGCTGCTGCGCGCTTCCCCGGTGCTTGCGACCTGTTCCTGCACGCCTGGCAAGTCTAAATTCTGGAACAACTTAAGCGCCACAATAGGGTTCTAATAGAGTACGTCGTGGACCGGAGCGAACCATTTGCGCCAGCCGAGGGAACTTTTTTTTATGTCTAAAGGAACTACATTGTGACAGCTGACGTCGCACCAGGAGAGATGTTGATCGACCCGATCCTTAAGGACGACGTGTTGCTGCGCAAGTCGGCGAGGGGCGACGAAGAGGCTTTCGTGCAGCTCTATCGACGGCATCAAGCGCCGCTCTTCCGATTTGCTCTGCGCATGACAGGGAATCGCTGGGCGGCAGAAGAGGTCGTACAGGACGTGTTCATGACGTTGATGCGCGACCCCAAAAAGTTTGATGTGGAGCGTGGGACGTTGGGCGGTTATCTCTACGGCATCGCGCGCAACCGCATTATGAAGCACCAGGAACGATTGCCACGCGAATTGCCACTGGACCCGGAAGTGGAAGAAGGAAATGCGCCGCTGGCGGGGTTGAGCGACGAAAAGACCCCGGCGCAGTGGGTGGAACTGAAGCAACGCCGAGAAATGGTGCGCGACGCAGTGATGCAATTGCCAGTCGAGTTTCGCGAAGCAGTCGTGCTTTGTGAGTTGGAAGAGTTGAGTTACGAAGAAGCCGCTGCCGCGCTGGAATGCCCGATTGGCACGATTCGTTCGCGCTTGCATCGGGGGCGCGCGCTGTTGCTGGCTAAGCTGGAGATTTTGCGGGATGTACCGAAGCGAGTGAGCGCTGGCCGATGAACGAGCGGGAGAAGCAACGTATGACGTGCGAAGAATTTGAAATTGCGGGGTTGGACCTTCGCGGAGCCACCCGGAACGGTGCGCAGGATGCAGAAGCTTGGGAACATTTGCGCGGCTGCGGGCGGTGTGCAGCATTGCATGAAAACTGGCGGCTGCTACAGGATGATCTGCACGCGATTGGCGCGGAGAGTAGAGATACAGAGATTTCCGGACGGGTAGAGCTTCGTTTGCGGCAGGAATTCAGGACGCAACACAAAACGGTAAAGATACGGCGCGCAGCAGTGATTACAAGCTGGGGGCTGGCAGCGGCCGCGTTGCTGGTTGTGGCCGTGACGTGGACGACCTGGCGACATACAAACGGAAGTGGTTCCGGCAAGGGTTCCCCTATCGTGGTCCGGGCCGGGCAGAGAGTTGCGCCAGAAGTAACGAACACCGCGACAGACCAAAGCGGTGGGACTGACGAAACTTTGCTGGCGTCCAACGACAGCGAGGAATTCACGCTGCTGCCTGGAGATGTTCCCGGCACGTTGGAAGACGGTACCGTTGTGCAGGTAAGAATGCAGCGAGGCTCGCTGGGAGCGTTCGGACTTGCGGTGAATGAGGAACGTGCCGCGGATTGGATTCAGGTGGATTTGCTGGTGGGCGAGGATGGACAGCCGCAGGCTGTGCGTCTTCCGCAAAGCAACAGCAACTAGGATTACTGCGGCCGCGTCGCTGCAGATCGGGAGAGAAGAGACGAGGGACGAGCGATGATCAAACGGAAATTGTCACAGGTAGCGACAGCATGTCTTCTTATGGGTGGCGTAGCGTTCGCGCAAGAGACACCTCCGGGTCCGCCGCCAGGGCCAGACGCGATGATGCCGGGCGGACCAATGGGCGGACGAATGGAAATCCTCGGGTTCAGCGAAATGCATCCTGGGAAAGTCGTCGTAGGTGCGCCGTACACTGCGGTGGCAGTTTCGGAGACGATTCAGACGCTTGGCGACGGCACGGTGATCGATCGCAAAATTCAGTCGAATGTGTTCCGGGATGGTCAAGGCAGAACGCGGCGGGAAACGACTCTGCCAGCGGTTGGACCACTGGCCACCAGCGGACAGAACAAGTCGCTAGTGATGGTCAACGATCCGGTCGCATCCAAGTCCTTCGTTCTGCATCCGGATCAGAAGGTCGCGATGCTGTTGCCTGCGCACAATCGCGGCAACAAAGGTGCTAACGCTGCGGGAGCCGGAGCGAATGTTGAGACCAGAATTCAGGCGCGCGAGCTGGCGGAAATCGCTAGCGGGCGGTTGAAGAAGGAAGACCTTGGCACGCAATCGATCAACGGCATTAATGCGCAGGGAACGCGCTTTACGCACACTATCGCTGCCGGTGAAATTGGAAACGATAAGGTAATCACCATTACCAGCGAGCGGTGGTATTCGCCGGACCTGCAAATCGTGGTGAAGAGCGTGCGCACCGATCCACGCTTTGGACAGACCACATACACCTTGACCAACATTCAGCGCACAGAACCTGCCGCCACGCTGTTTGCCGTGCCTGCCGACTACACCGTGAAGGAAGGTAGTGGACCCGGCGGACGAGGTAGGCGCGGTCCGGGTGGACCCGGCGGACCCGGTGCGGTGCCCATGGAGGGCGCTCCGCCAGCTGGTGAATAAGTCAGCGCTCTAACGATCTTCTCTCCTGAAGACGGCACGCCCTTTCTGCAGCGACCCCCATTGCTGCAGGGAGGGCGTCACCGTTTTTGGACCGTTTTTAAGCCGAGGTATAATTGCAGCATGCACGAGCAAGAAATCATGAAGAAGTTACGCGAGGAGGGATTCTCGCAGACTTACGTTTGGGAGGATTCGCCGAATGCCAGCTATCCCGAACACACGCATCTCACGGAAACCGCGCACGTCATCTTGCGGGGCGAGTTGACTCTGCAAATGGCAGGCGAGACGAATACTTTTCGCGAAGGCGAGCGCTGCGACGTTCCGGCTGGAGCAGTGCATTCGGCGAAGATGGGATCGCGCGGTTGCCGGTACGTCATTGGCGAGCGCTAGGCTTAAGCGGATTCGTTCGTTGCGGTATAGTTTCCTGCCCAGTCCAGTAATTCCATAACATGCATAACTTGTTGGCCCGTCTTGTGAAGTTCCGCGCCCGCGCGCATCTGCAGCAGGCATCCTGGATTCGCGGTAACGATCAGTTGCGCCTGCGTGGCTTTCGCATTGGACATTTTTTCCGCAAGCAGATCGAGCGAGGCCTGCGGTTGCTGGATGTTGTAGCTGCCGGCCGAACCGCAACAGATATCCGAGTACGGCAACTCCACAAATTCGATTCCAGGAACGGAGCGAATTAGCTGGCGCGGGGCTTCGCGCACTTTCTGGCCATGAAGTAGATGACAGGAGTCCTGATAAGTGACGCGCGCGGCCAACGGCTGAAGCGGCGTCGAAAGGCCAAGGTCAGCGAGAAATTCGGTGACGTCGCGAACTTGCCCGGCGAAGGCCTTGGCGGCGGTATACTCCGGTTCATCCGCGGTAAAGAGGTGATCGTATTCCTTGAGCGTGGAGCCGCAGCCGGCGGCATTGGTCAGGATGGCGTCAAAATCGTTTTTGCCGAACGCCACAAAATTCTTCCTGGCCAACGAGCGTGCCGCTTCGCGAACACCAGCATGCGCTGCCAGCGCTCCGCAACAGAGTTGCTCGTCGGGAACGACAACTTCGCAGCCATTCGCCGTGAGCACCCGGATAGTAGCTTCATTTAGCGCGGTGAAGGTGACGTTGGCGACGCATCCGGCGAAGAAAGCGACGCGGGCGCGCCTCTGGCCGATGGCTGGATAAGTCTTGCCGAGCTGGTCAAAAAAGAAATGGTCGTCGATGCGCGGCAACAAGCGTTCGCGTTCGGCAAGGCCCATAAGCTTCAACAATCCGATAGAGCGGGCGATCGCCTGCATTCCCGACCGCTGGTAGGTGCGCAGCAGCTTAGCCACAAAAGCGATTCGCCGCGGATAAGGGAGCAACTTGTTAAAAACAAAATCGCGCGTCAGGCGGGTCAGGAAGGGGCGCTTGTATTCCCTTTCGATTCGGGCGCGCGCGTATTCGACAAGTTTGCCGTACTCTACACCTGAGGGGCACGCAGTTTCGCAGGAGCGACAGTCCAGGCATTTATCAATGTGGTCGACGAATACGTCGCCAACGGGAAGTTCACCTTCGTTCACCAGAATCATCTGGCGAATGCGGCCGCGTGGCGAATCGGCTTCGAGATGCCAAAGCTTGTACGTAGGACAATGGTTCAGGCACAGGCCGCAGTGAACACAGCGGGCGTAATCTTCGTAAACGGGAACGAGGCCGGGAATGGATTGCGGTTGCGGCAAGCTTCAGAAACCTCCGGCGAGGCGCCCGGGCGCGAAGACATTGTTCGGATCGAATGCGTGTTTGACGCGTTGCATCAGAGACGTGTCCGAACCTTGCGGCCCCCAAAGATTACCGTCGGTCGTTACGTGCTTGGGTGCTTGCAGAATGGAATACGTCGCGCCGATTTGTAGCAACTCCACTGTCGTGGCGTTGATCCCGCGTGACAAAGACTCGTTAGAGTTGGGTGAATCGTTCCCAGCAGTGAGAGCGAGATAGCTGACCCCTACAGGGCGCAAGAGAAGACGATGCACTAGATTTTCTTTCAAGGCGATTTCGTGAACCTTCTCCAGCACGTCATTGGAGATTCGATGGTGAACGATTCGCAATATGGCCGAGTGCGGCGAAGTGCCATACAAAAGCGCGAATGCCACTCGGAAAAGCTCGCGCAAGGCACGATCCTGGGAGCCATCCAGCGATTGGGCGAACTGGCCCTGGCGCTGGCTATTTTCCACGTCCGTCCGTATGCGGCTCACCACTGAGGAATTTCCTTCCCAGTTGCTGTAAACGATCCACCCTTCGCGGCCAAATGCAGATGGGACAACGGCGTTTTCCTTGCGGAGCGCCTGGGCAAAGGTCGACGCGAACTCTGGGTTCAGGATTTCCAGATTTGAGAAAGGCAGGCCAAGTTTTTCCAGCGAAGCGCGAAACTCCAGCGCCTCCGCTGCTGATCGGAAAGCGGCGAGATGCGATGCCGAGGATTCCGCCAGCGGATACGTTCGAAAGTTCAGGCGTGTGATCACCGACAGGGTGCCCAGCGAGCCTATGAGGAGTTTGTGGAGATCGTATCCGGTGACATTCTTAACGACGCGCCCACCGCTCTTGCAGATGGCGCCTTTCCCATCGACGAACTCGGCGCCAATCAGAAAATCGCGCGCAGTCCCATAGAGCAGGCGGATCGAGGAATCGATGCCGGAAGCAATGGTGCCACCTATCGTCGTTTGCGGCAGAAACGGCACGGACAAGGGAATGAACTGGCGCTTTTCCGCTAGTTGTTCCTGGAGGGACTGAAGCGTCATGCCTGCATCCGCGCTCAGGGTCAAATCACCAGGATCGTAGTGGACAAGCTGGTGCAACCCGGTCATGTCGATCGCAATGTCGTAACGCTCAGGGGGTTTGCCGATATTGAGCTTGCTGCGGCCACCGGTCGGGAGGACGCTGAGTTTTTCAGTTAGCGCGAAGCGCACGATTTCCGCGACCTCTTGCGAGTTGGTTGGCCGGGCGACGGCGGTCGGAAGAACTCCGTGGACCGGGTAGCGTGACAATTCCTCTGATGCCGTGGTGACTTGTGCGGCACCGAGAAGCCCCTCGAGTTGATGGGCGAGATTTGCAGTAGGGGTCACGAAGGAACAACCTGTTGTGGTTTTGAACGAGTGCGAATTTCGCCGCAGCCTTTGCTCAATGGGAAAATCTTGCCAGGATTTAGCGAAGAGCTCGGGTTGAAGGCATCGTGGATGCGCCGCATCAAATCAAAATCGGCGTCAGTGAAGAGCAGCGGCATCAACTCGCTTTTTTCCATGCCAACACCGTGCTCGCCGGTCAAGGTGCCGCCAAGTTCGACGCAGTAGCGAATGATTTCCTCGGCGGCTTGAATTGCGGTTTCGAAGTCGTGCGGCTTGCGCGGATCATAAAGAACCAGAGGGTGCAGATTGCCATCACCTGCGTGGAAAATGTTACCGATGCCCAGGCCATGACGCTGGCCAATTTCCTGAATTCGACGCAGCGCCTGGGGCAGCTTCGAACGGGGGATCACCCCATCCAAAACGTAGTTTGCCGGAGCGAGGCGGCCCATGGCTCCAAAGGCATTCTTGCGGCCCTTCCACAAAAGTTCGCGCTCCCGATCATCTTTGGCCACACGAACTTCGCGCGCGTGGTGCAGATTGCAGACCTCTTCGATGGCGGTGACTTGTTCGGCGACGGATTCGCGCAAGCCTTCCACTTCAATTAGCAGAATCGCGGCGCTGTCGCGAGGAAATCCGGCATGGATGTAATCCTCAATAGCGATGAGTGTCCAGCCATCGATCATTTCGCAGGCAGCTGGAGTGATACCGCGAGCGGTAATGTCCACGACCGTTTGCGAGGCGTCTTCCACCGTTTCGTAAATCGCCAGCAAAGTTTTGACGGCTTCGGCCTTGCGTGACAACTTCACGGTGATTTCCGTGACCAAAGCCAGTGTTCCTTCGCTTCCCACGAACAGGCCGCACAAATCATACCCGGGCGCGTCGCCTTGCTTGCTGCCAATGCGCACGATTTCTCCATCGGGCAGAACCAGTTCCAGTGCGGTGACATGATTGGTAGTTATTCCGTAGGCCAGTGTGTGTGGACCTCCGGAGTTTTCGGAAACGTTGCCACCGATGGTGCAGGATTTCTGGCTACTGGGATCTGGCGCGTAGTAGAAACCCGCTTGCTCCACCGCTTTGGTAATGTCCAGATTCACCACTCCCGGCTGAACCACCGCGCGGCGATTTTCCAGGTCTATTTCTAAAATGCGATTCATACGCGCAAAAACGATCATCAGTCCGCCGGATCGTGCAAGTGCTCCGCCGGAAAGCCCCGTACCCGCACCACGGCCCACGATAGGCACCTGGAATTTATTCGCGAGCTTCACGACTCTGGAGACTTCTTCCGTGGTGCGCGGGAAAGCCACAAGTTCCGGCTGTCCCTTTACTACGGAGCCGTCGAATTCGTAGAGGAGCAGGTCGGATCGCTCGCACAGCACATTTTCCGCCCCCAACAGACCCGTGAGTTCGGCCAATAAGGAAGATTTCGTAGCGGCGGAAAGCTGGCTCATAGGTTCACTATAGTGAGTTCGGCGCACTACTGGCAATGCCCGACTGCCGCGGCCGAATGTCTGTGCTAGTGTAGAACGCTGAAAAAGGGGAATTGAGACGCATGGCCAGGCCGCGAGTTTTTGTCACGCATAGCTTGTTCGACGAGGCACGACGCATCCTCAGTGCAACCTGCGATGCCGAGTATTGGAATGGGAGCGATCGTCCTTCGCGCGAAGAACTGCTTCGAAAGATGAAGGATAAGGAAGGGCTGATCTGCCTGTTAACGGAAAAAGTAAACGATGAGCTTCTACGAGCTGCACCGAAGCTGCGCATTGCCGCGAACGTAGCCGTGGGTTTCGACAATATAGATGTCGATGCATGCACCAAGCGCGGGGTTGTGGCCACGAATACCCCGGGGGTTCTTGATGAAACGACGGCGGATTTTGCGTGGCTGCTGATGATGGCAGTGGCACGGCGGCTTGGCGAAGGGGAACAACTTGCGCGCTCTGGAAACTGGAAGGGCTGGAACCTGGATCAGCTGTGCGGCGCGGATGTTTGGGGCAAGACACTGGGACTGGTGGGATTTGGGCGCATCGGACGTGCTCTTGCGCGGCGAGCGGTCGGATTTCAGATGAAAGTGATCTACACAGACGCGGTGCGCGCGCCCGAAGACGTGGAGAAATCGCTGAACGCGGAATTCCGGGACATGAATACGCTGCTGGCCGAGTCAGACTTCATCAGCCTACATGTTCCCTTGCTGCCGGAGACGCGTGGGCTATTTGATTCGCCCAAGTTCTACAGGATGAAGCCGAGCGCGTTTCTGATCAACACTTCGCGCGGAGCGGTTGTGGAAGAATCCGCGTTAGTCGCGGCGCTCGACGCTCGAAAAATTGCTGGAGCGGCGCTGGATGTATACGAGCAGGAACCGTTTATTCATCCGGGGCTGAAGCGCGCGAACGTAATGTTGGCGCCGCATCTGGCGTCGGCTTCCTTGGAGACGCGCACAAAGATGGCGGTCATGGCCGCGAAGAATGTGGTAGCTATTTTTAGCGGGCAGATGCCGCCGAACATGCTGAATCCCGCTGTATTGAAGAAATCCTGAGCCCTTGGTGGGCGCCATGCCAACAGGCAAACAGATTGCCCGGGAAATTTTCCAGCGCACACTGGGTTCGATCGACATTCCCGGGGTGATGGGGCGGAAGCTGTATCGTGAAGGGTCGCGGCTGGTATTGCCCGGCGCGTTTCTTGATTTTTCCAACGTAAATGAAGTGAAAGTAGTTGCGATTGGTAAAGCCGCACACGCGATGGTGTCCGGCTTTCTGCCGCTCCTGCCTTCGCATGTTTCTTGTCGCGGCGTAGTTGCCGCACCCACTTCGCCAGCCGCCTCGCTGCGCGGATTGCGTTATTTTCAGGCTGGGCATCCACTACCGGATCAATATAGTTGGAAAGCGGCGGAAGCCATTCTGGAGTTGCTTCAAAATTCCACCGAGCAGACAGCGATATTTTTCCTGCTCTCGGGTGGCGGCTCGGCTCTTGTGGAATTGCCTCTTGACCCGACGCTAGGATTGAGCGACGTACAGGATGTTCACCGCGCGCTGGTGACCTGTGGCGCGCCGATCGACGCGATGAACACTGTGCGGAGGCATCTGTCGGCGGTAAAGGGCGGACGACTGGCAACCGCTGCGGGTCGTGCGAAGAAAATAACTTTGGCGGTGACCGATGTGCCGGCGGGTAAAGAGGCGGCCTTGGCGTCCGGGCCATCTCTGCCCGACCCCACAACGAAGCGGGATGTCGAGGAGATCGTTCGAAACTTCGGTTTGCGAGAGAAGTTTCCCGCGCGCGTTGTGAAATGGATCGATGCTGGGCATATGCCAGAGACGCCCAAGCCAGGAGATCCAGTTTTTGAGGAAGCGGTGTTCATTTTGCTGCTCGGCTTGGACGATTTGTTTCATGCCGCGCATCACGCCACCGAGTCCCACGGATTCCTGACCGAGTGCGACAACGCTACCGACGATTGGCCGATCGAAAGGGCGGCGGATTATCTGCTCGGGTGCCTGGATATATGTCAAAAGGAGAATCCCGGGCGGCGGATCGCCATTATCGCGGATGGAGAAGTGAGTTCGCCCGTGACTGGCAACGGAATTGGCGGGAGAAACTCCGCATTCGTGCTGCACTGCGCCGGGAAGATTGCCGGGCGCAAAATCACCGTGATAAGCGCTGGAACCGACGGTGTGGATGGGAACAGCCCTGCCGCCGGTGCAGTTGCGGACGGAGAAACAATCGTCCGAGCAAAGGCGCTGGGCCTGGACGCGCCGGAGTTTTTTCGCCGCAGCGATGCATTTTCTTTTTTCGACAAATTGGGAGACGCCATTATCACCGGCCCCACGGGCAATAATTTGCGGGACCTGCGGGTCTTGCTGTCTGAGCCCTAGCAGCATCCTATGTTAGGCCCGGCCTGTGTAGCGGCCGTCTTTCGAGGCGGGCGCTTTCTCCAACCCTGCGCGGTTTTTCCTGTTTACGAGGCTTGCCGTTTGAGTATTGGCGGACGGCCTCGGAAGGCCGTCCCTACAAAACCGGGAACGGTCAGGGAGACCGGGGCTATTTTTGCGGTGCGGGCAGACGCCCTTCGATGGATTTCAGCCGTTCGTTCATCTCCTGAACCAACTGTTCGAGATGGTTGAGTTTGGCATCCCCGTCACTTGCGTGGGCCGTTTCGTTCCCGGAAGAGCTATTTTCGTCTTCGTCTGTCTCCCCGTGCGGATTGTATTTCGCCAGCGGATTCTTCAGGCGCTCGATCTGTTCTTTAACCATGGGCGCCACTTCGATGCTCAGGTCGTCGCGCTTTAACAGTGCTTCGAGAGCCGGTACAGCAGTGGCGTCTCCGCGTGCGCCAAGGGCAAAAATGGCAGCGATGCGCACGGAAAAATGCGGCTCGCTGAGATACCCGGCAATCTGTTGGGTGATTTCCTTATTGGTTTTCTGTAGACGAGCAAGACCGTTGATCGCCTGCTCGCGAGAGTCGAGATCTTTTCCTGGCTTAGACCATTCTGCGAGCAGTGGGGCTGCGCGGTCGTCGCCCAGGATTCCCAGGCTTCGTAGCGCCGCATTGCGCAAAATGTCATCGGGTGAATCACTTTGCACTGCGGCGGTCAGGGTGTCATAGGCTCCCGGAGTTTTTAGCTGGCCGAGGGCGTTCAATGCGGAAGCTCGCGCGCGATAAGACCGATCTTCTTTAGCGATGGATTCCAGCTTTGCGGCGACGGTTGCGTCGTCCTTCACTTTTCCGAGCGAACGGACAATCGCGGCGCGTACCCACGCTTCGTTAGTGGAAGGTAGCGCGTCGATCAGTTGCTTCGCGGCAACCGCTCCGCCCAATTCTCCCAGCGAATTGGCGGCGGTCATGCGCACGCCGGAGTGCTTATCGTGCTGCAAAGCTTCTCCGAGGGCAGCGATGGCGTCGGAATCGTTTTTCAGCTTGCCGAGTGCGACTGCGGCGTCGGTACGGTCCGCCACTTCGCTGGCGTTCTTCAACTGGTACAGCCATTCGGACTTTTCCTTGGCGAACACAACCTTTTTCAAAACTTGATTTCCCTTATCGAAGAGCACCATTTTTGGAGCCGCGTCGGACGGCAACGTGAAGGTTTCCGATTCTTTCGAAACCACGATGGGATAGAGCCGAGAGCCGTTCACGTTGGTAATTTCCACTTCTACCGGCACGCGGAAAAGGCCGACCCTGCCCTCGCGTTTTTGCGTTTGTGTGACGCTGAGCGACACACCTTTTTGCGGATCGTAGGTGTAACGGAGAGAAAACTGCGGCGCACCGGCGTTATATACCCATTGTTCGAAGAACTCGTCCACGTTCGTGTGCGTGGCTTCCTCGAGGGCCTTGACGAGATCGGAGGTGACCACGTTCTTGCCGCGATTCACTTCCAGATAGTGTTTTAACCCGGCGTAAAACGCATCGTCGCCCAGTTTGCGCCGCAGCATGTACAGCACCAGGCTGCCCTTGCCATACGCATTTCCATCGAATTCGCTGGAGTCGTCGAAATCGTGGCGCACAAGAGGCTTGGAGAATAAAGAAGTGTTCGCGAACCATTGCCGGGTGGCTTCCCAGCGTTCGTAGTCGGCTTGATCTTTTCCGAAGTGCCCTTCGGCCCAAACCATTTCCATGTAGGTCGCAAAGCCCTCGTTCAGCCAGATGTTGCCCCAGTCTTTGCAGGTGACCAGATCACCAAACCACTGGTGGCCGAGCTCGTGGGAGATGAGTGGATCTTCATCCTCGAGATATTCGGGAACAAGCTGAGGACTGCGAAGCGAGCCGGAGGTGTTGGTGGTCGCGCTGGAGTTTTCCATTCCGCCCGCCACGAAATCATCCACCATCGCTTGCGAATATTTCTCCCAGGGATAGTCGACGCCCAATTTCTTCGAGAAGAGATCGATCATCGCAGGCGTGCGGTTGTAGTTGGGCCCCAGTCTGTCGCCGCGATCTTTCGGGGCGTAGTAGGTGACAGGAATATCACGCCAGGTGTCTTTTACTTCCGAAAGTTCACCGGCAACGATGGTGAAGAGATAGGTGGAGCTGGGCTGCGATTCGCGCCAGGTCCAGACTTTCTGGCCATCCGTGGCTTCGTTGACGCTGACCAGTTTACCGTTCGAAATTGTGAGCCAGTTCGCCGGAACCGTCAGGATGGTCTCAGTGGTCAGGCGGTCGTTGGGATAGTCGTAGGTGGGCAGGTAATACCGCGTGTCTTCGGATTCGCCCTGACTCCAGATTTGCGTCGGGCGGTTGGGATAATCCTTGTCCGGAAGGATGAAGTAGATGCCCTTGGAAGGCTTTCCTTCGTATTTGATCTCGATTTCAAATTTATCGCCGATTTTCGCGGCTCTTGGCAACGCGACGTTCAGCTTGGTGTCCGTGGTGTCAAACTTTGCCTTGGCCTTATTTAATGTGACCGATTGGATTTGCAATCCGACGGAATCGAAGGCAATTCTGTCCGTGCCGCTACGAAGAACAGACAGGGAGTGAGTGACATCGCCGATGATCTTTCTTTCCGCGACGTCGAAGCGCAACGCGATGCGAGAGTGCTCGAGGTCGTAGTCGCGGCTGCGGGCGTAGGATTCATCAGCGTTCATCCATAAGGTGCCGACGGAGAGCAGCGCGAAGCAGGTGATGGAGGCAACGATAGATCCGTGGCGCCACGAGCGAATCAAGGTGCTAGATTGCATTTCTATTTTTCTCCTGGATCGAGCTGTTGCTCGCGTCCCCTCTAAATTTCCAACAAATGATGGCCGGCACGCTGCAGGGCGGTGATTGCGGGGTGCAAATTCTCTTCACGAACGAGCAAGTAGTCCGTGTCAAACGTTGAAACGACAAAAACAGCGATTTTCTCGCGAGCGAGCGGCTCGGTAAGCGAGGCCAACACACCCACTTCTGTAAATTCGAATGGGCCGTGAACTTTGAACACGCGCCAGCCCTCCGCCACTTTTGCGCCGGCCGGCACGTTGCGCTCCGCGGTTATCAGCGATAGCTCGTCAGCAGTTCGCGTGACACTGAAAAATTCGCCTTGTGTTGCCGATTCTGGAATGGCCACGCCCGCGGAAAGTTTCGCGACGGCATATCTGCCGGTGAGCAAGGAAAGTGTGAGTGTGCGAGGAGTGTTGACCATTCGACTTACAAGAGACTGCGCGTGGTTCCTCCATCCACGGTGAGCGACACTCCATTGACGTAACTGGCGCGCTCGGAAGCAAGAAAGGCCACCACTGCGGCGAATTCTTCGGGTTTCCCGAGCCGGCCGGCGGGGATGAGCTTGTACCAGTTCGCGAAGACTTGCTCCTGAGACGCTCCGGTGCGCGCGGAAGTCATTTGCGCGAGATCGTCAAGGCGGTCCGTGCGCGTGTAGCCGGGGCAAACATTGTTCACGGTGATTCCGAATTGTGCATATTCGTTGGCCAGCGTGCGCACCAGGCCGGTCACCCCGGCCCGTAAAGAATTAGAGAGAAGCAGGCCGTCGACCGGTTGCTTGACGGAGTACGAAGTAATGGTCAGAAAGCGTCCCCAGGCATTTTTCTTCATGATGGGCAGCACTTCCTTGGCGAAATAGACGGTGCTCATCAACAGTTGGTCGATCCAGGTGCGCCAGTCCTGCTCGGTAGTGGCCGCAAATAACTTAGACGGAGGACCCCCGGTATTGGTGATACAAATATCGACGCGGCCAAAGCGGGCAACGGTGGCGGCGATAAAGCTGGAGACGGATGCGGCATCGCTGACATCCACGGCTTGCCAGAAGACTTCTCCACCGCCGAGTGCGCCCAGCTCCGAAGCGGTCTTCTCCAAATCTTTCACGGTGCGCGCGCAGATGGCCACGTTGGCGCCTTCGCGAACAAGCTCCTGCGCCGCCGCCCGCCCCAGCCCTTTGCTGGCCGCTGCGACAACCGCCACGCGTCCACGAAGCCCCAAGTCCATCCCAAACCTCCCAGTCCAAACCACCAATTTTCTCGCGGAAGAAAGCGCCCGTCAAATCGAGGCTCAGTTGCTGAAGGTCGAGTCATAAGCGACCAAATTCCCCTGGCAGCCAAGCAATTTTGTTTGCCACGGCGGGTCTGGCGCACTAAGATGCGCGTCAAGCTTGCTCCCCTACAGGAACTCCGGATTACAGGAGGCAAATATGTGGCAATCGCGAAACTTTCTGGGTGCTTTGTTGCTGTTGGCGATAACCGCTGGTCCAGCTTGGGCGCAATTCGGGAAGAATGTGACGATTCCGGCTGGGTCCGAGGAGGACCACCAGTTGTCGGCCATCAACGCGGCCACCGACCCGGCCCAAAAATTGCAGCTCATCGATGCTTTCGCTAAGGCACACGCCGAGGGCGATTTTGCCATCGTGGCGAATGAGCAGTACGTGAGCTATTACCTGGACGCCAAGCAATACGACAAGGCATTCGAATACGGCGATAAAATTTTCGCACTCGATCCGGACAGTTTTTCGAACGTGGTCAACATGGTGCGTGCCGCGAACGAAAAGGGTGACGTCAGCCGTGTGTTCAGCTATGGAGAGAAAGCCGGCGGCATAATCCAGCGCTACAAGGCTATGCCTGCTCCGAGCGGCGCTTCAGCCGACGAATGGACCGCGCAGAAGAACAATAAGCTGAACGAGATTAAGGAAAATGAGAGCTACATCGAGCAATCGATGTTGAACGCCGCCAATCAGCAAAAAGAGCCGGCGAAGCGTGCTGAATTGTTGGTGCGCTTCTCGAAGGCATTCCCCGATTCGCCCAATGCGGAACAGGCCATGACCATGGCTGCGTTTGCTTACCAGCAGGCGCAGAACCGGGCGAAAATGACCGAAGTTGCCAGCGGTGTTTTGGCAAAGGACCCCGACAATATCGGAATTCTGCTTCTGATCGCCGATGATTACAGCGAGAAGAATGAGCAACTGGATAAAGCCGAGGCTTACGCGAAGAAAGCCGCGGCATTGTGCGACGCTGCGAAGAAACCAGAAGGATTGAGCGACGCTGACTGGCAGAAACAGAATTCGCTGCAGAAGGGGCTGGCGTTGAGCGCCTTGGGCCAGGTCGATCTGCAGAAGAAACTGAACCCACAGGCTGTGGACGCGCTGACCAAGGCTGCGCCCCTGCTGAAATCGAACGCCACGAGCTACGCCAGGAACCAGTACCGGCTGGGATTTGCGTACCTGAATTTGCGGAAACTTCCGGAGGCCAAGCAGGCTCTAACAGAGGCGGCTTCGGTGGACAGCCCATACAAAGGGCCGGCGCAAGAGAAGCTGAAGGGGCTTGCCACGGCTAAACCTGCAGGCGCGGCCAAGAAGGCGTCGTGATCGACGATTGAACCCGCGAGTCGGGCGGCCGCATCTAAGAAAACGGACTACCATAGGGAGCGGAGGAGAAAATGCAAGAGATAGCGACATTTGGTGCTGGATGTTTTTGGGGCATTGAAGCGGCATTTCGCCGCCTGCCGGGCGTGACCGACGCGATTGTGGGGTACAGTGGCGGAAAGACCGACAACCCTACGTACAAAGATGTGTGCACGGACACCACTGGTCACGCAGAAGTGGTGCAGGTGACTTTCGATCCGGAGAAATTGAGTTACGAGAAACTGCTGGACGCGTTCTGGGCCATGCATGATCCCACGCAAGTCAATCGCCAGGGACCGGACTTCGGCAAACAATATCGCTCGGCGATTTTCTTTCATTCGCCGGAGCAGGAAGCGAAAGCCCGCGAGTCCAAGAAGGCGCTGGATGCCAGCAAGAAATTTCGTGCTCCGATCGCCACGGAAATTACCGCGGCAGGGACGTTCTGGCGCGCGGAGGATTATCATCAGCGCTACCTGGAAAAGCGCGGCGCCGCCAGTTGCCATATTTAAGCTGTCTTGCAGATCCCACGCGCGGGACCTGACTAAGTACAAGCAATAACGATCGCGAGAGAAGGACGCACGGTAAATGCCGGGCGTCCTTTTTTTGTGGATGACCAACTCGCGATTCTTGTCCTACCTTTGCCTGCGACAACTGTGTAACATCCTCAGCAACAGCGTTTTAGTGCAGTCGACGGGACGAGTACCCCGGTTTCAGGAGAGAAAGCAATGGGTGGTCGTTTTAAGCGGTTGCTGCTGTTTCTGCCGATATTCTTCTTCGTTTGCGCCCCTAGCCATGCCACCGGATGGGAACACATTGGTAATGTCCAGAAAGTGGAGCGGCTCAAAGACGGCGTAGAGCTCACCGCCGAGAATGCCAAGGTCCGGATAAGTTTCTTCCGCGAAGGAATTGTGCGTGTGCGCGTGGGCTACCACGGCGTTTTCCCCAAGGATTATTCGTGGGCGGTCATCGAAAGCGCGGAGCCTCCGGCGTTTTCGCTGAAAGAGGAAAAAGGAGAGATTCGAATTTCCTCCGGCAGCATCCTTGTGAAAATCACCAAGTCACCGCTGCTGATTGATTTCCTGGATTCTGCCGGGAACACCATTGTTGCCGACGAGCCGAATCTGCCGATGGCGTGGAACGGGCCGCGCGTGGAAGTCTGGAAGAAAATGCCGTTGCTCGAAAATTACTATGGCCTCGGCGACCGCGCAGGGACGCTGAACCGCAGGAATCGTGCATTCACGCTGTGGAACACGGATTCCTACGGCTGGCAAGAATCCACGGAGCCGGTATATAAAACCATTCCTTTCTTTATCGGGGTGAACGCCGGCAAGGCATACGGGATTTTTTTCGATAACACCTACCGCGATAATTTTAATTTTGGTTTGGAATCGCGGGATTTTTATTCCTTTGGCGCGGATGGCGGTGCGATCGACTACTACTTCTTCGCGGGGCCAGAGCCGAAGAAGATCGTCCAAGCTTTTGCCGAACTGACCGGGAAGACCAAACTCCCTCCCTACTGGACCCTCGGGTTTCAGCAGAGCCGCTACTCCTACTATCCGGAATCGCGCGTCTATGAAATCGCCAAGACGTTTCGCGAGAGAAAAATTCCGGCGGATGCCATCTACCTGGACATTGATTATCAGCAGGGCTACGCGCCGTTTACCGTGAATCGCGAATATTTTCCGCATTTCGAAAAAATGATCGCAGACCTGAGCCAGCAGGGCTTTCACACCGTGCTGATCACCGATCTGCACATCAAGCACGATCCAGACCACGGCTACGCGCCGTATGATACCGGAACGAAACAAGACGTCTTTGTGAAGAAGGCCGATGGCTCACTGTATGTGGCGCCGGTGTGGCCGGGTCTCAGCGTTTTCCCGGATTTCACGCTTTCGCGCGTGCGCGATTGGTGGGGCGGGCTGTACAAGGATTTTGTCGGCATGGGCGTAGCTGGATTTTGGAATGACATGGACGAACCGGCGGTATTTGAAACCCCAACGAAGACCATGCCGCTCGATAATCTGCACCGTTTGGATGACGGCACCACGCTGGACCATCGCGCGGCCCACAATATCTACGGCCAGCAAAATGTGAAGGCCACGTATGAAGGTTTGCTGAAGCTGCGGCCAAACGAGCGCCCCTTCGTGCTGACCCGCGCAG
>Ga0210394_10001506_pt1 | contig 36878 bp, 40 predicted proteins | sample IncBWC12MmetaG_FD_160121 | JGI IMG/M metagenome (GOLD analysis project Ga0210394, IMG submission 160121) | Forest soil microbial communities from Barre Woods Harvard Forest LTER site, Petersham, Massachusetts, United States - Inc-BW-C-12-M | ecosystem: Environmental > Terrestrial > Soil >... | reverse complement strand
GCTTGCAGCTTGCGGATCTGCGCCGTGGCTTCGGCTTCAATATCATCATCATTGATTCGGCCCCTGATCAGACGCAGGGCGAAACCATTCAGGCTTTCGTAAAAGCGGCCGTCCTTGAACTTTGCATCCGACAGGGTCGTGTTTGTTTTTTCAAAGACAGGCGAGCCGTCCACCAGTACCACATGGCAGCCGACGCTCAGCCGCGTCGCAGACGTGACGCGTTGAACCGCATCGTCGAAGGCCCGACCATTCGCCATCAACGTTGAGGAGGTTACGATGCCCTGGCTATGAGCTTCCACAATGGCTCGGTTCACTCCTTGAGTGAGCCCGAAATCATCCGCATTGACGATCAAACGCCGCACGCGCCAGTCTAGCAGCGCGAAGCGGTATTAATTTAACGGAGCTTTGGATCGCCGACCCAGTGCCAAGTCTCGGCCTCTCACGTATACTTGCTAGAGTCGCCGCGCATCTGTCATTCCGAGCGAAGCGTGGAATCCAGGTTCTTGCCTGTGCCAGTGGAATCGTCGCCACCGGCAAACACCTAGATTCCTCGCTTCGCTCGGAATGACAGTTGTAACGGATGGCATCGCGATAAAACCCTGGCCACAGGGCGGTTAGCTCAGCTGGTTAGAGCGCCTGCCTTACAAGCAGGAGGTCGCAGGTTCGAGTCCTGCACTGCCCACCATAACCACAGTGTTTGGTGAAGGTTATGGTCACTGGACAAGCCCTTCCAAAACGGGTTTTTCGACTGTACCTAATTTTGTACCTAGTGCCGCACCACTCTTTGGGCTGACGCTTTGCGATGAGCGGGCGGTCTTTTGCCGCCGCTTTCCCTGTTTTGCTTCTACTGAAACAGGCTTGCGGCTGTCCGACACATAAGCCCACCACTCGGCCCACCACGTAGAATGCTCCATCCGGTGTGAATGCACGTAGCGTTGACCGATGGTTATCGAGCCGTGACCGGCGATCCTGGCAACGGTCCACGGTTCTTTGCACGCACACGCCAGCCGCGTTAAGGAAGTGTGTCGGAGATCGTAGAGGATGAACTTCTTTATCTCGGCATCGGTACACGCCTTCGCGTGGCATTTCTTAATAGTCGAGGGTTCCACGTGTTCCGAGGCGGTAGGAGCCGGGAAAACCCATCCGATCTGAGGACGCCCCGCCTGCTCCCATCGGTTCCGCAGAATATCCTTGACCCTGCCACTCATCGGCAACTCGCGTCGAGCGTTTGTTGTCTTGCCGTGCGTAACCTGCATCACGCCGTGTAGGCCGCCGTCCCACGTCAAGAAGTCCCATCGAAGCCGGTAGCATTCTTCGGGTCGCATCGCCGAATCAATCAAGATCGTAACGATGTCGGCCAACAATCCGCTGACTGGTCTCGCCTTTTCCAAATACTTTTGCTCATCCCCGGCCGGAATGACGTTCTCCCGCCGATTCTCGCCGCTCATCAGATCGAAACTCGGCGCTTTCTCCAAGAAGAAATGGCCCTTCTTCGGGTCATGCCATTCCACGGCTTTATTGAGAATTCGCCGTAGCACACGAAGCGACGAATTGACCGTACTCACAGCCTTGGGTCTCTCGCCGCCCCGCCGATGTGCTTTGAACTTGCCGATCAGTTCTGTGTCGACCTCATCCAGCGGACAGGAAGCCAGCGCCTTATATCCCTTCAGGCTCTTGATTCCCACCAGATAGAAATCGTCCCACGTCTTTGCCTTGATGTCGCCGCCGACAGTCGCAGAAATCCTCGGCTCAAATTCGTTCGTGCAGAAATCCTCCAATGACGGGGAGGGTTTTCTGTCGTAAATCCCTTCCTCGGCGCGGGCAAGTTCGGTGCGCTTCGCGGCTTCAATTTCCCTCGCCGCTTTGGCGTTCGCCTGTCGCGTGCTTTCGCAATACATCCGACCCCGAAACATGAACTTGTAGGAGTAGAACGACGAATTTTCGCGTTTGAAAATCATGCTGCCTTCTTTGGCTTAGGCTGAAGGGCCTCGTCGATGATTCGCCGGATAAGTTCGGCAGTCGAGACCCCCAGTTTCTTCGCCCGCCTATCCAGCTCCTTCTTTTGCGGATCGGTCAGGTAAATATTCGTGCGCTTCATGGTTGTCAATATACACCGTATATACACCACTTGTCAAGCGGAAAAGTAGGTGGTCTTATTCATTTTCCGAACTGAGCATTTTGGTAATCCGGTGCGAAGTGCTGCGATGTTGCCGTGCTGTATATACAAGTAGTACGAACTCAGCTCTCGGCACTCTGATCGCCCGAGAACGACTGTGGCTACATCTAGGTTTGGATGCATCTAAGTAGCAGATTGGCTACTTTGTCCGTGATTTGACAAGAAACCCAAAGTGGTGTATACTAGGTGTATATACAGTTAGCCACTGGCCGACAAGTATCCGCGATTGGCAGCGTGGACGCGCATGGTTGGTCAGAAGACGCTCCTAGCGTCGTTTGGTGAGGATGTGCCTTGGCGGAAGGCGTGCCCGTTTTCAAAGGGTAAAGGGCGTTGTAAAGGACGTGCTTCCGACTGTACTCAAAATACCCGTGAACAGCGCCCATCGTCTGCGAAGGTGGGAACGGCGGAGAAGGATTTCCCGAATACGGGCAATCTCCTAGCAATAGACACAAGGAGATTTTCGCCCGTGCCCAAGACAATCGTTGTTCCACAAGCTGACCTCCTCACTGTGCCAGAGGCCGCGTCCTTTCTGCGCCTCCAGCCGTCCACTATTCGAGCCTGGATTCTCCAGCGGAAGATTCCTTTCGTGAAACTGGGGCATCGGGCCGTGCGCTTTCGTCGCTGCGATCTCGAAAAGTTCATAACGGGTTCGCTCGTGTCGGCAGAGGTTTTGAAATGAGCGTGGGGAACCTGACGCCGACCGTGTTTGATGCTGATACGTATTTACAGAGCCGAGGATGCACGGGCCTGACCAAGCGTCTGAAAACTCTGTACGACGCTAATCGGCTGGCTCTGCGTCTGCTTGATCTGCCGATTCTGGACCCCGAATGCCGAGGCTGGATGAATGGCCCAGTGTATGTGGAACTGTGGGCCGACCCGGTCCACACTGGCGATCCCACAACTTTGTCCGCAATAGATCGGGCACTACTTGATTACACCCTGCAAAGTTTGGCGCGAGTGTCTGGAGCCGAACTGTCACAGCGAAGCCATGAGTACCCCGAATGGATTGCAGCCCGAAAAGGGATACCCGCCAGCGCTCGCGGCAATAACCTGATCACCCTCACGGCGATTCGTTCAGCTATCAAACAAGAAGTGCATTTGGAGAATGAGGGAGCAACTGCGGTTATTCCTAGCCCCGACTCTCCAGCGATTATCCGAAGCATGAAAACACGAACGAAAGAGATTCAAGTTTTTGCAACCGTTCTTAAATCGTTGTTGGCACAAACCGCCAGCAGTCACACGCAACTGTAACCATACTGATACGCCCGCTTGGAGTTCCAACGGGCATAGGAACACTTGGAAATGTTCACAACACAATCTCTACCTCTGGCCGCGTATCTGTACCTCGCCCGCAAGTTGCGGCTCTCCAATATCCAAGTAAATCAATCCAACGCTAATGCCGAGTTCTGCTTCGACGACCCACATAGTCTTGGACCTGAGCTAGAAACGGCCTTCCTTAACAACGAAAACAGTACCCTAGTCCCGCCGAACGATTATTACAACGCTATAAAGTTTGTACGCGGAAAGATGCAGCGCGTCCTCAACAGCAAGGGGGCGAACCGTGGCTAACGATATTCGCCTTTCCCAAGAAAAACTTTTGCAGGTACTTCAGCAAGCGGGGAACACCGCCGTAATTGCTTACAGTCTGTTCGTTGCGTGGACGTTTGCCGAAATCCTAGACCCTTCTGACACAAGCAAACGACTCGGCATTGTCCGTTTAGGCGACAAAGAGACGCCACTTTATATCGTCTCAGACAAAATGATGGCAGAAGCGGCGAACAACGTTCTTTCAGAGGACGCCTTCGCTAGAAGCCGCACGGCGCTCCGCGCTTCGGGCCACATTCTGACTCTCAAGAAACAGCATGGTCAATACATTTTGGTTCGCGACTCGGAAAAAAATGGATGGGGTGGTTACACTGCGCACACCGCGTTCCCTCGGTATTCTTGGGTTTTCGACATTCCTGAACTGGCCGCGTTCGATCCAAGAGACAGCGAGACGCGCAAAAACTGCGAACCCGACACAGACTCAAACGCGGGGAGTCAGGAGCGCGAAAACTGCGAACCTCAGGAAAAAAATCGCGAACCTCGGCTTAAAAATCGCGAACCTAAGGGGAAAAATCGCGAACCTGAAACACCTAATCCCATAGAAACACAGGTGCATCTACCCTTAGGGTTTAATCAGGGCTTGAATAAGAAGGAAAGAGGAGAGAACGATGAACCTTCTCCTTCTTTTTCAAAACACGGGCAAGACGATCAGACTGAGTTCGAATCACTTGGCCGTGAGTTAGCCGAAGCCAGAACTCAAGTCCAGAACATCTGCGCACGCTTCAATAGCCCACATCCGAACCGCACGAAAAAACAGGCAAACGCGCTTGTGATCCAGCTCGTATCGTTGGCGACGGCCGCTGGTTGTCCAGGTGCCTCCGACAAAAATAATGCCCGTGTTTCCGATGTGATCTTGGAGCACCAAGGTTATGAGGACGAGGTTTGGATACACGCAACGCGAACCATGATTAGCGACGCTCAAGCTTTGGACGAGGGAAAGCCCTTCCACATCGGGCACGTCTGTAGCCGCATGACTGAAACCTTGCCCGCGCATCTTGAGAAATCAAAAAAAGCTGTAAAGGACTCTTTCCTTTCTCCTCATCGACAGACTATGGCGCGGTGCGAGGACAGGAGACGAGTAATCGTTGAACTGGCCGATGCGGATCGGAAACAGGCCGAAGAGCAGGCGCTTGTCGAAGACCATTTGTGTCTGTAGAGGCTGTGTACAGAAAGTGAATGCCAATGACCTCGCCTGATCCGTCAACCATTCTCGGCGCACAGCAACCCGCTCCGACACATCGCGAAACGCAGGAAATGAAGCGCCGTCGCCGCACGATCTTTTGTGAGCAGTGCCGCGTGACGCACCGAATTCCGAAGTCTACAGAGCTGCCAGAAGAAAAACTGCGGAAAGAATCAGAACGCGCCAATGACTAATTGCCTCCACGGATTCATCATCGACCCGACCGAACCCGACCTTTTGAAAGTCGATGTGTCGAAGTATTGCCCCCAATGTTGGGACAAGCACGCTGCACTCCTTACGAGTCTTCACTGTACCAAGCCAGATGTGGCCGAGCCATGCAAGTACGGATTTTGCGATCTGATAAAGAAAGCAGTACGGAAGCGCGGCTGGTATCGAGAGAAAGACGGCCAAGAAAGCAAGCATTTGGATTTACGAGTGCGCCTTCTCGAAAAAGAAGCAGTAATTACCGACGCGATCAAGAGCAAAGACAAAGCTTACATCGACAATTACATCTGGCGCGTATTGAAAAACCGCCTCACGAATGACCAAACGTCCAGCGAAGGTTCGGTGATTCAGAAATCGGTCAAATCCCTTTCTCCTGACGGCTCTCCTACGGATAGCAAGCCCTTCGCAACCGCCGACGAAGATGATCTCGATTCGGATTCGGAGGAGTCACTTCGTAAAAAAGACGAAAAGTTCCGCGATCAGTGTGTCCAACAGTCTGGCCAGATGATGGACGAGTTTCACGAATGGCGAGATGGGCCATCGCCTCGGTCGCGCAGACAAGGCAAGAAATCAAGTGAAGCAAAAGAGCTGTTTGACTCACTCATGGCCGACGCAAGCTCGCAGATAGCTACATTGGCGGGCGGACGAAAGGACGGTTTCGAAACATACCTTGACTTGGAAAAAGCGTTGTCAAACATCTCAGACGCAGAGCGTTCGGTGTTTGAAGCCTTGTGGTTGGAAAATGGGCAACTTCTGGCCCGTTCGAGAACCTATGCGGACGTGGAATACATGCTGGGGCTTAGTACGCAAAATGTACGGACTTTAGAACGGTTGGCGATTCAGAAGCTCAAGCCGGTACTCGGCCCCTCTTTCTTTAGACGCCGTTCCCGAATGAACTAAAGTAAAGGACCATGTTTTCTGGCCGCAATAGGGTCGGGAAATAGCGTATGCATGATAGAGCGGATGTTTTCGCGAGTGTCCGGCTCTTGGGTCCCCAAAGGCCATCTAAGTTGGTACAGCAATTCTACGGCGATTTCCTGCGTTCGTTCCTTCAATCCTTCCGTGTGCTCGGTTAGCGATGCCGGAATAGTTGCTGAAAGAGTGGAAACTGGTGGAGTATCGGACAACGGTCCCAACTTGAGAGTGAAAGGTATCTTGGAAACATTCCGCAATGCGGCTTCCATCCTCAAGTCGCAAGCGAGGCAGTGCGTACTCATCAGAGTAGCCACGATATTAGCAATTTTAAAAACAGGACTTGCAATCCACCAAAAGGGATACAAGTGCATCTCGTCCCATTTCCGGTTACCGCTTTCGTCCGCCACGCTTATCTTTTCTGAAGCCACTGCGAGTGGTTCCAGGTAATGCAGCATCCCCATTTCTCCAATATTTAAATACCTTGTGCTCTGATCGCTCCGCGCAAGCAGTGCGCCAGTAGGATGGCGAAAAACCGGATTAAGCTGTAATTGTATCGACCGCTGAATCTGATGGTTCGACAAAAACGAGAACACTTTTTCTCGGGGAATCACTGTTTCAGTCGGGTATAAAGGGCCGATTCGCAATTCAAGAAGCGGGCGATTTCGCCCAAAACCGACAGCCTCCGCGAGTCTGTCTGACTCCCCGTAAAACTCATTCCATCGCGCTAGAACCTCTTTTCGCCTAAGCATGAGGCGTTCAATTAGATGCAGATCGGCTAGCACAGTTCGATGAACGCCATCCCCGGTTCGCACGTATACCTTGGTGCTATTCTCAATCGCATGCGGTGCCTTGGCGCTTTCTTCCACTTGGATAACAAGGAAAGACTTGCCCGAGACCGCCGAAGGAACGAGTTTTGAAGAATAGCGAACTTCGGGAAAAATATGCGACCGACAAATATTCTCTACGGTTAGACGGGGTTCTGGATCGGAGAAGTCAAAACCTTCGAAAGGCGACGCGGGAACGCCAGCCGGTGCGTTAACTCCAACAACTAACACTCCACCATAAGAGTTCGCAAACGCCGAAACGACTCGGGGAATCTTGGCCTTTACATTGTCGTCGAAAGTGGACTTGTATTCCACCCGAACATCTTCTCTGAATTTGTGGCAAAACTCCTCGATGTCTTTGTGGTCGAGTTCTGAGATTGGTCTCGTAAAGAGCATGTCTTGATTTTACTGGGGCCAAACGAGCAGCGACGAGCGAATGCTGGTCCAACAGAAATACCGAAATTACCTGTACTAATAAGTAGGGCGTTCTCAAAACTACCTAGTTCTCCGAGTTACTCCGCTTTTCCGAACCGCCAGTTCGTTTTCCGTATTTTCTCTTAGGTTGGCCAGTCGGGTTTGGCAGACAATGGCGGGTCCTCAACCTTCCCGATCATTTTCAGCATGGCCTTATAGTACGGCTCTAGGAACTCAGCGGCCGTTCCAGGCGTGTCGGAAACTTTCTTATCATTGTCGTTGATTTCTCGGCGCAGTGAATCGTTCGACTGAAATATTGTCTGAACAAGAATAGCCGCAGCAGTCTCTTTTGACACGATTTGCTCCCTTTTGATAGTTACGCTTCTCAATCGTACAACCTCGAAGTTCATTTTCCGAACCCAGTTCGTGTAACCCGATTCAGGTGGCCCTGCTTCGGCGTTTTGTTTTTCGCAGATCAACCCTACTGACAGTTTTCTGATTTGCCGATTTTCCGGCCGTCTAGCCAACGGACGTGTAGGGAACGCGAAAAACACAGCGCCCGTGCAGAGAGACCAAATCTCCTTGTGCGGGCGTTTTTATTTTCTACTCGAAACCATTTTATGTCCTCAATTTTGATCGGCCGAATTATTAAGAAAATACCGAACTCGAACGGCGGTTTTTACGTCGTTTTGGCGGAAGGGGAAAATAGCCGACGCTTCCGCGCCGATTGCTGCTTATTCCCAGCCGACGTTCCTGCCGATTCCATTATCAGTTTCTTGGCCGAGACCGCGCCGAGACGTTCAAAACAAATGCCGAAGATCATCCGAATTCTTAGCGCCCCACTGGCCGAAAGCGAGACGCAATGAATCTTGAGCAGTTCGCAAAACAACACGGCGTAAAGACACGCAAGGATTCATGTGGCGAGACCATGATTCCGGGCAAGTCACGAAAAACGCAGCGGGTAGAAGACCGCCGACACATCTACGAGAACGGCGACGGTCGCTTCGGACTCTGCTACATTCAACCCTCGCCCTATCCCGCCTCGGTCGGGAAGTACCACAACGCACAAAAGCGCCTGCTGGCCGCTGGGTTCACTCAAGCGCAGGACGGCGATTCCGAAGGAACGTTCTTGTTTGACCCGAAGAACCCGATACAGGCAAAACTGGCCGTCAAAGAGATCGGGGCGCGTGTTCGGAGACCCATGGCACCTGAAAAGGCCGCCGTATTGTCTGCTCGACTAGCGAAAGCTCGGTTATTTCAGCGTCCAGCCTCAGAAAACGGGCTTCCTACAGCCTAGAATCGGCGATTACTGCTGACGCGGGAATTAACTCGCATTTTCGATTTACATCGACTTTTTGATTGATTCGGTTATTTGTACGGAAAACGAACTGAAGCAGGCTCCCGATAAATTTACTCTTTGGACCGTCGCTCGGGGCGGATGGGAATTTCGGCGGCCATTGTTCTCATGCGTTGGTTATGCTCCTTGAGTGCCACTTGCAGTTCCTGAAGGTGGGATTTCCACTCTGGATCGTCCTTGGAGACGGCGACCTTCAAACACCAGTTCCCTGATCTGGTCTTCGAGTTTCCGTTTCATCGGGTACCGTGGAAACGAGGGGAAAGCATCTCACATAGGGATTCAATGTTCGATACAGCGCATACGGTAGGAATATTGCTGCACGTTGATTAAGCCAGCCTTAAGGAAACTTTGCTAATTTTGCTGGCGAGCCATCTCCCCGATGCCACTAAACGGCTTTCGCCTCTGGCTGGTCATCGTCGCCCTTACCGCGCTGGCGGTCGTACTGATTCTTGCAGCGGGCGGTTCTGGACATCTGAAATAGCAGGCCGAGTACGGAAAACGAACTAAGGATTGCCCGTTGCGCTCCGGCGATTCGAGTCTCGCGTACGTGTGCCTGCTAGAATCGGCCTGTGCTCAGCAAAGAAACACAGGATGAAATACATCGGGCGACCCGCTTCGGCCAGCAGTTGGAAGATCTAATAGCAAACAAGGGTCAATTCACGGTCTGCTGCGACCGCTGTCCGCTTCTTACGGTACTGGTCGCTCGTTTTTGAGTATGCAAAGGGAATACTCTGCCTGCTACGATTTGAATTCTATGCGCCCGCGTTTGCACTTTGGCGGCCTTTGCTGGAAGCGATGGTCCGAGAATGCGTCTCGATCAACGGCTCGGAAGAAGATGTCGAAAAGATTCGGAAGGACTGGTACAAAATAAACTTCGACAAGGCAGGGGCGCAAATTGAGGCTGCACTGACCGCGTCAAAAATCCCGACGGCAGGGGCATTTGGTGACCCTTTCAAATCAGCACAGAGCACCTTACACAGCTTTACGCACTCGGGGATACAGCAACTGCGCAGCCGCTTCGACGGCAATGATCTAGGCGCGAACTACAAGTCTGAAGCGATTTCTTCACTTGTGGCATGTACGATTGTCGCTGTTTTCGTGAATACGATTCTCGTCGTCAATCACTTCAGACTTGAGACTGAGCAACAGCAGATATTCAACCTGTGGAACGAGTTTTATTCTGACGCTATGAGTTCCTCGTCGAGCACCAGCCCTAGCAACTAATTTTCAGTTTGCCCGAACCCGTCAAGTCCTGGTAGGGGCTACTTTGATTTTTGCTGTGGGGCGTTACAAGCGGTCACTCGGATTTCCTCGCCGTGTTCAAGGTTGCGGAATATGCTAGCCATTCCTATCTCGGTTCCAGATGTGAATGAGGCGAGACCGTGAAAGACTGTTTCTCCAGAAGGCTTCGTAATCATCAAAGCTAAAGTAAACGGTTTGCCTTTCTTATATCCGAGTAGCCGTGCCAAGGCTGCCGGAAATTCAAAACCCTTCCAATTCTTGGAATAGACATTGGTGTGAAACGTTGCTGTCAGATTTCGCATAGCCATGGTGGGCAGACTAGCACAAGAAACTCCGGTCGGACCGTGTGGCGCATATCAACATTCTCGCTCGAAAATCCCGAATTTTCGTCGCATTTCGAGATCTTCGTCGTTTATTCGCTACAGCGGTCAGAATGTGTACACGAAATTAGATACACAGGCACAGTCGGCCTATTGACGGACCCTGCTAACATAAACTTCTGCAATGATTTACAGGCGAACCCAAGGATTCAGACCTCCTGCCTAGGAAGCAGATGTCCGCCGATCCTGGAGGGTGACCATCCCGCAAGGATTTCGCTGGCCCGAGGTTCTCCCGAGTTCGGAAACAGGTTACAGAATTGGCAGTTTCGCGTACTCCCCGAGATTGAATAAGTCGTGTGTTTACTTTTATTTGCCCGCGACTTTCGGGGCAGACTACTTTGCGCTTTTTGGATCGGGTACCCCGCCTCAACCCCTTGACCTTCATGGCGGCGGGCTGAGCACCAAGCAAAACACATTTTTCGTTTTCTTTCTTTGCATTACAAGGTTTTCAGCTTGTGCCGTGCTACCCCCTTTGCTAGCGCCGTGCCTACCCCTTTGACCCTATCTCTGCGCCCCCGATGCTAGCGCTTTGCGGGCCGCCGTCCACGTTTAGGAGAAATCGTTCGAAATGCCCAGCGTCAAAGAAATTTCGGGACAGATATTTGGGAAGTTGCGCGTCACTTCTTTCGCTGGAATTCGGGCGGTAGGTCGGGCCGCCTTGTGGAATACGGTCTGCGCCTGCGGTCGAACATCAGTTGTGTCGGGCTACGATCTGAGGCGCGGGCATACGACAAGTTGCGGCTGCAATGCTGCCCACAAGGATTTGGTTGGCAAGCGATCCGGTTCCCTGGTTTGTCTCGAATACTCGGGCAAGCTTGGTAACGGGGGGAACTCAATAACGTGCGCCTGCGACTGTGGCGGCATGACCGTCATCCCAGCTTCTAGGTTTGCGCTTGGTGCGAAGACTTGCGGCAGATGCTTCGATAATCGACTCCTGCCCCACATCGACCGGATTACGGCGGAATATCATTCCGGTGCCGGGTCCGCTAGTTTAGCCAAATCGCTGGGGGTTTCTAAAGGCGCTATCGTGCGGCTCCTGAGGAAACACAACGTACCTACTCGACAGACATCAACGTTCGTTTGTCCGCTCGGCAATTCATCTTGCAGAAATTCGTCTCGATGCCGGGAGTGCAGGGACCATTTCAACCTTTGCTCGGGATGCCAGCGACAAGCGGCGGCTCCAGAAGCAAAGCAGTGTATTTCATGCCTCAAGAAAGGCCGGAGCGCGTCAGCCTTACAGCGCAAGAAAAACCAACGGGCAATGTTGCGCGAGGCTCCAGGAAAATGTTCGGACCAGCAATGGCAAGCAAGATGTGAATACTTCGGTTGGCTTTGTTGGTATTGCCGGACTCCGCTCTGCGAGGAAACGGTAACTCAGGATCATCGCATTCCCATTTCGAAGGGCGGTTCTAACTGGCCCTCGAATCTCGTGCCGGCGTGTATCGGTTGCAACTCCGCCAAGGGCTGCAAAGACGCTTTGCAATTTCGGGTTGGTCGTCGTGAATTAACTACGGCGGTGTCCGCGTGAGCCGCCGATTGAACAAGGTCGAAGCCCGCTGGCGCAAAATCGCGATGAATCCACGGGCGAAGGTCAAGACGCGGATCATGGCGGTTCAGCTCATGCAGTATCCGAGCGACCGATTTCTCTGCCAGCTCTTGAGCAAGTGCGGGGGCAAGGGCGGGAAGAATGAATCCGAGTTCGAATTCGTCGTGACCGAGCGACTCGCCCGACTTCGGGAAGAAGCCATGAACAGAAAAATACTGGCTGGAACACTAGTTCGGCCTGTGAGGAAAAAATGAGCACTCTCATCGATGCGCTGAAAGCAAAAATCGCCAACCCGGATACCGCCTCGGCACTTCGCGACGCCTCGATATCCCAGCTCCGAACATTGGCCGCGAATGTAGATGACCGGCGATCCACAGAAGCCCTTTCGGTTCTCCGCGAGCTTGGCGTTGAATTTGACCCCAAGCCTCCGGCCGCCAGCTCCATCGAACCGAAGTTCGAACTTTCCGAGGCCGAGGAATTTGAAAAGTTTCGCTCATGGAGCATTCCCGAAGGGCGAAAGTATTTCCAGCGAATTTTCCCTTGCCCGCATTCCCTGGACGCACAAGACGAGCGGTTTGTAGCAATCAAGGCATATTTCGGCAGGAGAGTCGCGGCAGCGGAAAAATTGGGAGAGGAAAGTTTGCGAAAGAAGTTGGTGATGTGGACCTCATGGGCAACTCTTGATGCCGTGATGTGATGATCCAAACGAAATTTGAACCGAGGACATTCCAAATGAAAAACGAAAAGAACGAACTAATCCGGCAGACGCCCGAGCAATCCAATCCGGGACTGCTGTTGCCCGAAGACATGCAGGTTTTATCTCCGCAAGAAGCAGACGCCATGCCCCAACCTTTTCACGGGCAATGCGGTGACACAAATGCCGAGTACGAAGCGCTCAAGAAGCCGATGAGAGCTGCGGGCGCTCGTGGACAGTCGGCCCTGGCGGGTGCCCCGCAGATGCGGGATAAGGGCGTACCGACTAAGTTTACGGGTCGAGATCAAGGCTGAAGTCTAACCCCCGGCTAGGCGCTCTCGTGCCTCCAGTTAATTTGGATTGGCTCGTTGAGTCTACATTTGACCGCTTGTTCTGCTGCCTTTTTTCCTTCGTCGAAGCTGCGAACAAGATGACTTGTTACGTCAGACCCACTCACCATGTCGAATACGCGCACTCGATAGCCGCCTAGATCAAGTTCACAAATCAGTCGGAAGTGGCTGCCGTCCTGCGTAACGTCTGCGATATATCGCTCGCCCATTTTGGTTCAACTCCGATCCGAGAATTTTACCGCAGACTGCTAGCGGGCGGATTTCGTACAGAAAACGAACTTGTTCATCGTCAACAGGTTGAAAATTTAAGGAACAACCCTTGGTCGTCGATTTCAATAGAACCGATCTACCGAATGGAATATGCCTCGGTGATGTGTTGAAGAGAGGGCAACGCGGAAGAAAGCAATTCCTAGTTGTTGGAGCCTATCCTGCTCACCAAACGGCGTGGCTCGTCACTCTCGACTCAAGATTTGCCCGCGACTGTATTCGGACGTTGACGGACAAACCGATAATTGGCCCAGAAGAAAGGCCCGAGCGTTGGATGGAGGTTCGCAGTCGGGCTTTCATCCCGAGACCAAAGAAGAACCTTTCGTGGCGGGTCTGTATGGAATGCGGTCACAAGGAAAAGGACATCACAGAGCCAACGGACCCGGCAGAAAGCTTCCTGGAGGCAGACTTGACTCGCTACGTTGTCGTTGACCGACCCTTGCGATCTGTCTTAGGTACGCCTGACCTTCCTGCAATTGAACCCCAATTCACAGCCTCGGATGTTGTGGTCATGCGGTCCTTGGGCGTGGCAATAGAAGCGACTTGCGACGACTCGCAGCCGTGCGATGAGTGCGGCGAAGATATTCGGAAATAATTTGGAGAAATATGAGCAACAGCTTTAACACTCAGCCGATCTGGCTGGATACCGACACCAGTACAGGCGGAAATACGAACTGGCGCGGATCGAGCGGATGCACGTTGTCGGGCATAGACAAGCTCGGCCTCAAACCGACACGGATTCTCGTAGTCCCGTCTGTAGCTGGGACCGCCGTCTTGACGGGAACCATCAGCGTTCAAGACCCACAAACAAACCCCGCGACCCAGGGACTGTTGACTATCCCGATTGTCGCGCCTGCCGCTACCGAGCCGTTTATTCCGATTGAATTGTGGTTCGATCAAACCGCTTCTCTGTGGCGAGACTTTGTTGTGACCGGGCTAACAGCGACAAAGACGGCGCTGCAAATTTGGTATCGGGCCTAAGAGAAATCCGAGGGAATCATGTTGGAGATGCTTTGGGAATTGTCTGGCTGTGCGAGTTTGGATCAGGTGTCATTTGCTCAGGTTCGTACCCTGCTGGAAAATACAGGATTCAAACCGCAGGCGTTCGAAATATTCACAACGTGGTTGAGACTTCAGGCTCCCGAAGTCATAGCGACAAACAGGGCGCAGATCGTCGCGATTCACTCTGAATATTTGAAACGTCGTCTTTACGATTGGAAGCAAACCGCCTTCGGCAAAGTCGAAAGGAACCTTCTCAGGAACTTCTTTGCTGGCGTGCAGGCCAACCCCTTCGGACTGTATTCGTCCGAGATAGTTGCAGCGGCGAACAGGTTCTTGTCTGTCGGTGCATCGTAATGTCAGACGAGGACAACTACGAACCGTACCAAATTCAGGAAATGATGGACGCTTTGATAATCACCGGAGAACAAGAACTGAAACGTCTTTCCGAACTTAACGTCCCTCGCCTAATTCTCGGGCGCGATTTCGGCACGTTTTGCCCGTGGGTCAAAGAAGATTTGGACTGTACGTTCCGCGAGGCGTTGGACGGAAGTGGGGCGGCAGAGTCGAGGTTGCTCAATAGTGCCTCGACCAGCGACGGCCCCGCATCGCGCTACGTCACTTGGCTCTATGCGCTTCTATTTTTCTTTCGAGAGCACCCACAACACAGGGATCAGCTAGAAACGGTTTTGCGATTCGGTCGCGAGCGCGGAATTGCGACCCCGATTCCAGAGATTGTTCCACGCGAATCATATTTCTCGCCTACTCCTCCCGCAGTGGCCTCGACCGATAGATACCTGCTCTCGTAACGCGGTCATCTGTTGTACAGAAAACGAACTTTCAAGCAAGTTAATCCTCAGGAGAAAACAAAATGTCAGAGGTAACAGAAAAACAACTGACGGACATCCTCGCCCAGTTTGAATCTGCGGGCCAGACGGACCAAGCCATCTCAATTTGCAAGCGGTTCTTGCGGAAGCGGGACATCCTAACGCAACCAGAAGCACAACAGTCCGCGACCGTTCACATTGCGATTATGCGTAAAGATCGTGCAGCGCTTCGGGACTATTCCGAATTCTCGCAATTTCCCGATATTCGAGAAATGTGCTCCTCTCTGGTCGCCGAGTTTGATGCTAAATCCGCCCCGGTCTCGAAATGGCCTTCAATATGGTAGAAAATGACCGCGATTGAAGCGGAAAACATTGGGACGCTGGCAAGTCGCGTCTTGAGCTTGATCGAAGCTGATTCTTCCCGATCCCAGGTGCGGGCGGCGTATGACCTCTTGGGTACGGCTTGCAAAGATTACGCGAACGAACTGCTGTACAAAGTTTGGTTTTTTCACAATCGGCCCGATCTGTGGGCGGTCGGCGCGTCCAGTGCCGCTGATTTCGCCAAATCCGAATCAACGGGCATCGACACTCGCCTGAGTGCCGCTCCGCCCGAACTACGAGAGATTGTCCAAGCGTACCTGCGTGATCGTGACGAGGCCGCGAAGTAGTAAGGCAGTAACCCATCAACGCTGTTTCCCTTTGCAGCACAAATCAAAAAGGAAAATTGATCCATCGCGCCAGTCGCATTACTGGCAGGAAGAATGCAAATACCTCTATGTCTAATTCAGAAGCCAACCGCACAAAAGAAACAAAACAGGCAGCAGACGCGGCTCCAGAAGTAATCTCTCCTGGCACATCTGCTGACGTTGTACTAACTGAACCGAAACTTAGCCTCAGCGATTTGTCCGCACTTGTTACCGCCGTTGCTGCCGCAATGAAAACTGCCAGTGCGGAACAAGCTAGTGTTTTGGCCTACGCTTTCGCAGAGTCCCGTAAACCTTACGTGGACCCGAAACAAGAGGAAAACCAGCGCAACATGCAAGAACAGATGCGGCGTCAAGCACGAGACCAACGGCTTGGCAAAATCGCGGAGCAAGATTCATGCCCGCACCTTCAGGGGTCTTCTCCGATGTCGGCCGAGACTACAGGAAATAAAAGTTCATTTTGCCTCCTGAAATTACCGACAGGGGAAGTGATCGGCGTCTGCTCGAACTGCCAGAAAGTCATTTCGAACCGGCACCCAAAACATCTCGTCCACTTCAAGAAAAAGGGCGGGAACGAACTCGCGTCTAGCGGCACTCGTGATTTCGGAAACGGCGAGGTTTATCAACGCGCCTCAACGCACACGGTCGTCGAACGGGATGAGGTCTAATCATGTCAAATAACGATCGTTGGGCCGATGGTGCCCACATTATTGGGCAGCCGGATACGTGTTTTGATCCGTTAGCAAAACATCGCAACTCTGACGACGAATGGAAGCTCGTGGATTCGCCCGCGACCAAGGCGAACCAAACGAAGCTACTGGTCGATTTTGTGAACGCCGAAGCCGCGAGGGGCAACAGAGAAGTCTTAGATTTGTTGCCCGCAGACGAAAGCAAGTTCCAGGTCAACATTTCTGGAACTGACTGGATAGCTACCGGCGAGCAAAAACGCGGCGGTTGGTTGGTTCGTTTTCAGGACAACAGCGACGCGAACCCCGACATTCAAATCAAGTTGTCGGGACAATTCGACCGCGACGCGGCAATCTCTGCGTCCGACAAATACATTCGCAGTCAAATAGCCCCGGAAGCGGAATATGACGAATTGTCCGACGCTGAATCGGCGGCGTTGCAGCGACTCTCTTTAAGCAGCCGAGAGTCGGCATTGTCGCATTACATCTTTCGGAGGCTGCCGCACGAACTCGCACGCGAATACCATCGTCTGGAGCAACAGGCGAATCGCACGGGGAATGCGGTTCCATTCTTAGAATTCTGTGGAACTGATGCAGTTCACCCAATCGTCGAAGAGGGAATTAGTACAACTTGGACATGGCATAAGCAAATTCGAGTCACGCCGGAAATGCAAGCTTATTTCCAAAACGAAACCGATGGATTCGTGCTGTCGTTTCCTCTTCTTGACTCGACATACGACCGATACTTGGCCGCCAAAGAAAGCGGTCTTGCCGTAGAGGAAGCCCCAACCATCGGCGAGCTAGAAGCACTTGACGATGAATCATTGGGACAGTTGTACAAAGACACGCTTCGTTTGAAATCGCAGACTCAGGGCAGAGCACGCGGCATTTTGGCGTAACTGTTTTCATTTCTCCACGACTTTTATTCCTTTAGTCGTGGCGAGCCTTGAAGCAGGAAAGGACAGCGCGAAGGCCGTCCTGCTGAGCCAGATTTCTTCCTGGCTAATCCTCCGGTCTTCATACTTTCGAAATCCTATGGCACACATTGAGCACGAATTCGCTGGTACAGTCGGCGGGATTGCAGAGGTTGCAACCTGCATTCGCGTCCTTTACGGCTTCGATCTTTCTATCCAGTTGTGGCCATTGCTTGGCTCTTGCTTAAAAGACGGCGCTACGTCGCGCCAGATCATTTTCGCGTTCGCGCTCTTACTGCATGACGCTCCAGAGCAGTCCGTAGAACAATTCAACATTTGCATTCAGGCAAAATTGGTCGCAGCCCTGGAGTTCATCAAGAATACGGACGCCAATCTTTCTGACGACGAGCTTCGCATTCGTTGGCAGGTTTTACGGGACGGCGATGTCTCAGAAGCTGCGCTACGAACCTCACAATGGAAGATAGCGTTTAACGCCTTCAATGCCGTTCGACACGGCCAACCCAGTTCTATCAATTGATTCCGGCTCAGCGGAACCCGCTAGTACGTTTTCCGTACAAAGTTCTTCCCATCTTCTTGGAGTTATCTCATCATGTCCGACACCGACGCATCTACGCCGTCTGTAAATCCGAATGCTTCGCAGCCCAACCCTGCGATGCCGCCCGCTGCCGCCGTCCTCGCTGGTAACGCAGCGCCCGCTCCCGACGCCTCGCAATTGCCGATCAATTCCCGTCCGCCAGCCCAGGCACCGCAAGTTGATCCGGTCATGGCGCATCATTCCGTAATCGGCGCGGCGGTCCATAAACTCAAGGACACGTTGGAGGGTCGAGAGACCGTTGGCTATCAGCGGGGAGAAGACGGCTCGCTTCAGCCGGTAACCGATCCTCGCAAACCTGGCGGTATTTTTCGCGACATTCTGTTGGGCGCGATGCTTGGCGGAAGTGCAGCCGCTCAAGCCCCGCGAGGCTCCGGTCCCGTGGGCGGATTTGCGACCGGTGCGGTCGCTGGCATGAAAGTGAAACAGAACCGTGAAGCGAATTTGAAAAACGATTTCTTGCAGAAGGAACAAGATCAGCAAAAGACAGCGGAACACAATCTCGCGGCAGCTACCTTTGCCCAAGACACTGTCTCCACTTTGGAAATGGGTCACCATATCAACAGCCATACGCCCGATGAAATTTCCAGACACGAAAAGTCTGCCAGCACCGTGCAAGATCAGCTATTGAACAATGGCGCTGCGATGGCCCATATTCCCGGCCCGAACGGCGAAGAATTGAACGGAGAAAAAGGCAACGGCCCCGCATTCATGAAAATGTTTAACGCCGATCCGACAAGTTTCATGGACGCGGGTTCGGGTTATCACAGAGTGCCGTTCGTGTCGTATGACCTTTCGAATGTAAAGTACGTTCCCGGCACCGGATACGTGAATTCAGACGGCAGTCCCGCCGACATGAACGAGCACACCAGCGTGACTCTCGTGGATGTGCCCACGGCCATGTGGAATAAGACTTTGAACCTAGACGCTGGAGTTCTGAACGACGTTGCCGGTTATCCGATCATTCCTGGCGGTAAAACGGGAAAGAAGGCGGCAGTTACGGTCGGGAGCCTGCTGGGTCTCGGTTTGAAAAACAAGCAGGATTTGAACAAAGCGCGGCGGGAGTTGATGACTGCCCCGAAAGATGAAAATGAAGCGCTGCAAAGAAAGTCCGAAGCGGAGACGATCAACAACGATCCCAACGCGACGAACGAAGAAAAACATCGTGCGGGAATACAGGGTCCGATGGCAACGAAATGGCTGGAGAATCAGGCCGCGCAGAAAGCCGCTCAGACGAAGGCCGGACAAGAGAACAAACCGCCCGCGACGATTGACGCCGCAACTTCCGCTTGGACTGCCGCACAACAGGCTTATGCGAGCAGCCCGACCGACGCGAACAAAAAGGCAGTCGATAACGCGAAGCAGATGCGGGACAACTTGATTCAAGCCAAAGTGGATGAATTCCGGGCTACATACGACGATCAGATAAAACTCGCTCGCGGTAAAGCCGATGTTGAGAAGCGAGCGAAAGAAGATTACGACAGAGGCGTTTACAAACTGCTATCGCAGGGCGATCCGCTGGGCTGGCAGCCTAACTCGAATCAATACATGTCTGAGCAGGAGTTCAATAAGGCGAAAGACAAGTTCGCATCGGGCACTCTGGCGAAGGCGCAAGAGGTCGATAAATCTTATGGTATGTTTCAGAACGCCTATGGGGAATTCCAGGCAGCTCAAGCGGCTGGCAAAAAACTGCCGACGGGCGCTCAGTCAATGGTCGCCTTATCGACTCACCTTGGAACTACGTTCGGCAACGTCAAGGGTTCGCGCATCACGAAGGACATGATTAAGGAGCATTTGGGAGCGCGTTCGATCTCAGACGACGCCTTGGTCGCGACACAGAAGTTGACCAACGGAGACGTGCTGAGTCCAGCGCAATGGAAAGCATTCGGACAGATGATTTCCGAATCGCGCAATTTGACCTGGGACAATACGGCGACGAACGCCCACTACATCGGACTGCCAGCAGATTTCTTGCCCGCTGATTATGTGGCAGCGAAGACCAAACAAGGTCCGCAAAACGTACAGCAAAAACCTACTCAGCCGCTGCAACCTGGATTCGTCCGAATTCAAGCGTCGGACGGACATTTCCACGACATACCCTCGGGCAATCTAGCAGGCGCGAAGCAAATTGACCCTAACTTGAAAGTCGTAGGTCAGTAAAACATGGCTCCTCAATCACAACCATCACAACCACTAGATTTTTCTTCCGTGGGCGGAGTTCCCGTTCCGGTCTCCGATCCGAACAGCAATCCGACCGCTGGCGGCCAGAAGCCCGCCCTAGATTTCTCGTCTGTTGGCGGTAAGCCTGTCGATGTTGGTCAGGATGCGGAGACTGACAATCAAACTTCGCCGGATAATCCGCTCGACGAATATGTCTTGCGTCCTCTCGGAGATTTGGCCGAAGGAATTGGAAAAGGAGCCTCGCAGACGATCAACACGGTAAGCCAAGGCATCAGCAAGATTGCCCCGAGCCTTGTCAGACCAGAAGATGTTCAAAGGGTCGAAGAACTTAACAATCCGACAAATGTCACTCAGAAAGTCGGAGCAGGATTAGAGGGTCTTGTGGAGTTTATCAGCGGGGATGACGCGGTAAAAAGTTTGTCCCTAGCAAAGCGCCTCGGTCTGGCGGCCAAGGTCGCTGATTTGGCTGAGACGCATCCGGCGATCTCCAAACTCATTGAAGCGGGATTGAATGTCGTTCGAGGCGCGGGCGTGTCGGCGGGTCAATCCGCAGTCCACGCAGCGCCGGGACAGACCGCGTCGGACGCTGAGAAAGGCGCGGCCTATGGTGCTGTAGGCAGCACGTTAGGAGAAATTCTCGGGCCAGTGTCGGAGTGGCTCGGTAATAAAACTCCAGAGGCTATTGAAAGTGCCGCAAGCAAGAAATATGCAACAGAGACCTTGAAAAAGAATCTTCGGCAGAATGCCATTCAGGGAGAGGCGGCAGAGATTTTTGATTCAACCGCGAAGCAAGCTGCGGATAAAGTGCTCTCCAAGTTCGGGAAGACAGCGGGGTCTTCTTTATCCAAAGCGCCCGAGCTATACACGTTTGGGGATGCAGCACAAGAAATCAAAAACGCGGCACAGCCGACCTTCAAAAGCTTGGATGCCGAGTCGGGCGGATTTCAGATGGCTAAGAACGCTGCTGACAAGGCGACCACTGCTTTGCGCAGAGCGACAACGGTTGCAGACTTGACGAAGGCGGAATCCGCACTGGCACAAGCAAACTCAGACATGGATCAGGTTTTCGCCAACAGCAAAGTGGACCCGAAAGAATTGAAAAATGCGCGAGATGCGTGGCGGCAAGCGTCCGCATTGGAGCAGGTTCACGCGAAGTTAGACTCCGCCTTCGACCTTCCCAAAAATGCGGCCGATATTCTTTCGGACGGCAACAAGAACGAAATTGTGCGAGAGATTAATCCAAAGAAATATCTCACTCAGCTTAACGCCTCTTTCCGCAAACCGGCTTTGAAGAGAGCACTCGAAGAGACTCTTGGACGTGAAGGTGTTCAGAATCTATACGACATAAGTGATCGCTTTGCCGAAGCGGCCGCGTCCGAAGATGCAATAAAAGGTTTGCACGCAGCGATACAAAAGGAAATGCAAGAACACGGCGTTAGCAAAGTGGCCAAGCATCCCCTTTCGATCCTTGGAACTTCTTTGTTAAGTCCGATTGCGGCGCACAGCGTTGGATTGAGCGGAATATGGGGTTTGCCGGTCGCAACTATGCATTACCTATTCACTCATCCTGAAGCCGGAACCAAGGTTTTCGGCGCTGCGAGTAAAGCCGCTCCGATTCTCGCACAAGGAGCAAAGCAGGCGGCACAGCAGGGCGTGACCCACATCTACAATCCCGAGACGGAAGAAGCTGAGCCTGTGAAGTAAGTTATGACAGGGAGAGAGCCAACTCAGTTGACGGCGAAACCCATTCACTCAATACAGCGTCGGGCACTAGGTTAACGAATACCAATGCCAGTTCTGTGCGGCTACTCACACCGACCTTCGCGAAGACGTTCCCAAGAATTCTGCTAACTGCCTTTTCGTCGGTCTGAAGATGATCCGCAATCTTCTTGTTTGTCAGACCACTAACTACGCCTCGTACGACTTCCATGTCTTGAGCGGTTAGTCCCCGCAGCTTAACGAAGCGTTCGTAAGTTCGAGCGGACATAGAACCTTCTTTCCTACCCACTAAATTGTACGGAAAACGTACAGCCGCGTCCACGGTTTTCTAGCCGGAACCCCGATAAAACCTATGCCAGAAGCACAAGAAAACACGCCAGTTACCAACCCGGACATAGTTATTGGCGGACGCCAATTCTCGAATCCGAACAATCTCCAGCCTCAGGCAGATGATGAATCGCCTCGGGGCACGCCGGGGTCGAATCCGATTCCGAACTGGAAAAAGGATCGTGGAGTAGACCCGTCGAGCACGGAGTACACGAGCGCCCTCGCTGATCGTGGACAACCGAGGGAAGGCGTGTTCGAGGACACACGGGCTGACAAGAAAAAAGTTCAGGACTTACTCAACGATGACGACGCCTGGAAGGAAGAGAGCTTCAATAACACGCAGTCACTAATGCGGAGAGCTTCAGGCCCGGTCGTAGCTGTGCCCGGAGTGGGCAACGTCCAGTTCCCAGTAAGCATGGAAATGGACAAGATTCACGCGGCTGCGAAGAAACTTTATGACGGCGCTGCCAAGCTCGCCAGTAATGCTTCGCAGGCAGTCGGCGGTCCTTCGAATTTGGCTGATGCCACGCAAGGCACGGTCGCGGGACTTTCTCATCCCGTGGAGACCGGCAAGGCGGCACTCAAATCAGTCCAGAACATTCCAGCGGAACACGGCCGGTTGTTACTCAAAGCTAGGGACGCCTGGAAAGCGGGCGACAAAGAAGCCGCTGCACAGCATTTCTTCAATTCGCTACTACCGCTCGTCGGACCAACATCAGATCGTGCGGGCGAGCAACTTAAGAAAGGTGATTACGTCGCGGGAGCGGGTACGACCCTCGGCGCAATTCTTCCTCTTTTATTTGGCAGAGAGAGTGGCGCGGCGGTCGCAGAAAAAGCTGAATCGGGTTTGTCCGAAGCAGGCGAAGTACCAGCGCCCAAGGTCAACGCAGAATCCGCTCCAAAACCAGTCGCAAAAGTTGAAACAGTCGGAAGCGCGGCGGCGGCCAAAGCTGACACCGATTTCTTCCAGCGGGCGAAGGCAGAACTAGGAAGCAACGCAAGCATTTCCAAGATCGCTCTGCGTGCCCAGCAATTAAAAGACGCGAGTAGACAGGTAACCGTCAACGGATCAGGCGAATCCTCTGCATCGTTGGAAGCGATAAATCGAGTTTCGAGCGAGCGTGCTCAAGGCATCAAACGTTTTCGCGTGGACACCCGTAGCGGCAAAGAAATTCCGATTGTCGGAGCAGACGCGGTAGACGCCACAGCCGGACCTTACGACGTGATCCTTCAGCGAGGGCCAGAGGGCGAAGTCATTTTAGATACCGGATCAAAAGCTAGGCCGTTAGGAAGGAAATCGAGCGCGTCTCAGACGGCGGGTTCGCTTCTCGCGGGCACTGGTGGAGTTGTAGCGCAACGCGCATCGAAAACTGATAAAGAAGATAAACCAAAGTCGGACGCAGGAGTTCCCAAAGCCGCGTCAGCTTTCAAGCCGACAGCGGAAGACGCAGAAATATTCAAATCGTGGCCGGTCACAGGACCGAAGAGCGTGAAGGGAATGGTCAAGCCCGGAAATATTGACCTGACCAAACGCCCGCTAGTCCATAACCCTGATGGAACGGCGAGTTCGTTGCTGTCAATGAGTTTCGGAACGGACGACGGCGAGGTTTTGGTTCCTAAGATCAGCCCAGATGGGCGAGTTATGTCCGACAAAGAGGCAATCGCCTTCTATCGGAAGACGGGGCAGCACCTGGGAATCTTCAAAGACCCCGATAGCGCTGACGCGTATGCTCAGTACATCCACAACAAACAAGGTGCCTTTCAGACTTGGAAGAATGGCGGAAAGTATAAGCCCACGGTAGAAACAACGAACCGTGGGAGTCTTTGACCAGCTTCTTTCAAAATACTCCGATGCCCCGGACACCTATTCGAAAATCATCTCGTTCCGTAAGCAGGCGAAGAAACTCGACCCAGATGAGCGGGCAAGCGTCGAGAAGGAAATCGCGCAATATTCGAACGCGCTGAACCGGGCGAAGCCTGTACGGAAAATGAATAAGAAATAATTTGAGATTGTCCGTCCTCAGGAAGCGAGCACGAGAGGCGATCCCTCCAATCCGCTCGCCGATGGAGACGGCAAACAATGAACGAAAAACAAGAACGCGGTCTCGTGGTTTTTCGGCGGCCCCGATCCTTGCAAGATCGTACTGCAATCGTCGCGAGACAACAGGAACAAGACAGCAGAAGACCGCTGGCGACGTTACTGCGCGGGTGAAATTCGGACACCGACTCTGCGGCCCCGGACGCGGCCAATGACCGCAGAGATTTTTATTACCCCGCACTCCACTCCCACCATAAAAGGAAAACACATGCACTTAGATGAAAAACCCACTTTGGATAATTTTGGTGCTGCACTCCGTAGCCGCCTGCCTGAACCGACTACCGATGCGGATCGTCTGTGGAGGAATGTCGGCCTATTTTGGGGCGCATTGGCGAAACGAGACTCAAAATGTGTTGACGTTTCAGAAATCGACGACTTTATTAAGGCGTTTCCGAAAGCTTGTCTGAGTTGCAAGACTCGCGTTGCCCGCCAAGTTCAGCAACAACTGCAAACCTTGCATGTACGAGTTTTGAACTTCCAATCCTCGCCATACCTGAAAGATTTCTGGGAAATAGAACGTAGACCGCTTCCTACCTGTACCTGCGAGTAGTCGCTTCTCTAATTCCCCTTCCGGTACGACTTTTTCACACTTTCACTTCAAAGGCACAAATATGTCTAACAGTCTTGAGCTGGCGGGCGCTCGCCCAAACAAACCGACTCGCTTTGCTCCTATCTGGACAGCCAAGTTCTGGACAGGTCTGGTTTCTCAGCGCAATCCTCTCGGAAGCGCGGGTTCGTTTTACGAATCGCATTTCTACGGGCAACGCTCGGACGCTCTCATCGGCGGCTCGAATATCGAGATCAGCAATCGCCTGACTCCGATCCGTCGCCCCGGCAACTCGGTTTACAACAGCGCGTCGTTCAGTAACGTTGACCTGTTCTACGATTTCCGCCTCTCGAATCCAGGGCTAGGCGAGCAGATTAAGGTTGTCGTAGATACTTCTACCACGCTGTACGACGGCACTGGCCCGAGCACTCAAAACACAATCTGGACGAAAAGCGCGGGTGCGGGACTGACGACTCCGCTTGGCGTCGGAAACACTCTGTTTTTCGGGAACGGTGTCGATCAGAAAAAGTGGTTGCAGACGCTCACGACTTGGATCGCCAGCACAGCGTACAGCCTGAACAACGGCTTTCCGAGCACCTTCTTCATTGACCCGAACGGGAACATACAGCAACTTACCTCCTGCATCGTGCCCGTCACGCAGGTTCAGTTTGTTTCCTCGACGAAGGTCGTAACGATCACGTCGAACGCGACCAACCTAACTTCTGTCCTGACTGTCGGGCAACAGTTTGTTCCGAACGTTGGGACCGCGACTTTCATCAACGGCCAGACGCTGACCATCCTTACCGTTGGGGCTTCGAGCTTCACGGCGTCTTCGACTATCACGCACGCGAACTACGGGCCGACCGCTGATACCGGATACGGAACCATAGTTCAAGGCGGCAATCCATACTCAGGAACCTCGGCTCCTGCTTGGAACGTGACCGTTGGCGGTACTACGAATGATGTAACGGGCGGGGGAACCGCGCAGTGGACCAATCGCGGCCTGCCTATAGAGAACTGGGGCATTGCGGCTCCGACCATCCCTCCGACGTACACCGTGGGTGCATCCAGCTCGGGATGGCAGGCGTTCACTTTTTACAGCAATCCGCAAGTTATCGTAGATTCAAACGGCGGGCTTCAGATAGTCACGACTGCCGGAAAATCAGGCACTTCGGCTCCCGCTTGGCAGGCAGCCAACTCCGGTGTCAACACAACGACAACGGATGGTACGGCAACTTGGACCAAAATCCAGACTGCTGCTTCGCTCACTTGGGCGGCTCATACCACCTACACGCCGACCGTCGTTGCCCCGTACACCAATCCGTCATTCGTGATCGGAAGCGCCAGCGGAACGAATTGCCTGTTCCAGCTTCAGCCTTTTACTCTCCCGAGCATTCAGCAACAGGGCGGCAGCCCGATCTCCAACATGAGCGCAGGCGATTATGTCCGCCTGTATTACTGGAACACGAGCGGAAACGTCGGCATTTTTTCGCCGTACGGTGCTTCGGCGGGCAGTGCGAACGGTACGGCTAACGTAACCAGTCTGTTGTTCAACGTCCCCGGCGATCCTAACTCTACCCAACAAAATTTCACCCTGAATACCTCGGGCGAAGTAACGGGGACTACGACTCCGTTCGGGCAGAAGCAAAACTTCAGTATGGTCGCGCTCTGCACGCTCAACATCCCTGTTGCTGGACAATACACGATCCAGATCAACCACGATGACGGAATGTTCTTCGGCATCAGTGGTGGTGCGCAGTACAAATCTGGACCAACCACAGCTTTTGAAACTACTACGTCGATGAACGGCTACCCCGTTCTAGGCGGCATCAATCAGAACGGAAATTATCAAGACACGTACGTAATCGTTTTTCCCACAGCCGGAACCTACAACATGGAAATTGACTATTTCCAGTGGGAAAACGAGAACACGTTGTCCGTGCAGTTCAACGGATATACACAGATTCCTTTGGCTTCGGGCGCGGTTCCGCAGTCAATGACGAATCAGCCTGTGTGGCCAGCGTGGAATACCGCGATTGCTCCCGCGTATCCGCAGGTCACCGAGAGCGGTTCGTATAACGGGCCTTACGGAACCTATTCACCCACGGGCGGAGCTTTGACTTGGAGAAATCTTGGTCCCGTTGATCCTGCGGGCGTGACAGGCGATTTTGTCTGGCATTCTAAAACCCAATTCTTGACCCCATCGGGTTCGAAAATCATTGACCCGAACAACAATATTGAAGACCCATACGAAGCAGGCGCAACGGGAGCAACGATACCTTCGATCTGGGCCACGGGCATCAATCAAACCACGAAGGACAATCCAAACCTTCTCTGGATCAATCAAGGCCCGTCATCCCAACCTGGCGCGGGAACTCTCTCGACATTTAACGGCGGCTGGCAGTATTGTCTGTGCCTCGTCAACACATTGACCAATACAGTTTCAAACGCCGGAACTCTGACGGCGGCGACAGGAAACCACATCGGTTTTAATGGAGTGACTTTCCCGGCTGGCTCCGGTCTACCGAACACCATTGACCCGCAAGCCGACTACGTAGCCATTTTCCGTACAAAGGATGGGGGGCCGACTCCATTTTTGATCCCCGGTACGGGCAACTCGATTTACACGGTTCCTCTCGCAACTTATCAAGCGAGCGGGTACACGGATACGACCCCTGATGCGAGTTTGAATATTTTGCTCTCGCCGCCACAGAACGGCGAACAAACTCCGCCCGCAGTCGGCGCTTCGAATCTCGCATACCATCTTGATCGTATTTTCTTCAGCGTTGCGAACACAGTCTATTGGACTTCTGGTCCCATCGCTCCGGTCGGCAATGGAGTCGAAGGCGTTGATCCTGAAAACAACGCCACGTTCCCGTCGCTCGTCAAACGCATCATCCCCACCGCGAGCGGCGCGTTTGTTTTCACGGTGTCCGATATTTACTTGTTGTCTGGCAACGGAACAACTTCAAGTCCGATATTCCCGATTCCATACGTTCCCGGCGTCGGCATTCTCTCGTACACCGCAATCGACCAGAACGGCACCATTATCGGAATGTTCACATCCGATTCCCAGTTCCTTATCATGGACCCGAGTTCGGGTTTCAGCCAAGCGGGCTTCCCCATTGGAAACTTGCTTGAAGCAGGGAACTGGAATCCGGCAAATGCCTACGTAACGTGGCACGTCTCGGGCAGCCAAGACCAAGCGTGGTACTTGTCCGATGGGGCCACTGGCTGGTATAGACTCAATCCGGCCGCTGCTCCTGAGTCCGGGCAAATCTGGGCACCGTTCGCCACGATCTCGGGCGGGGTCAAAGCCGTTCAGTCCATCGAAGTTTCTCCCGGCGTTCACAACCTGTTGCTCGGTCCCACGGGAACGGGAAACATTCTCAAACGTGATCTGACCACGAATGCGGATAACGGAACTGCGTACACCGCGTACGGCGTAATCGGCTCGCTGGTTCTGGCGTCGCCCGGACAAATCGCAGAAGTTGCTTTCATCACAGTGGATTCAGTTGCTACAGGCACCCGTCCTTCGATCAGCGTTCTGATGGACGAGATCAGCGGAACCTTCAATCCCATCGAGCACTTCGAAGACGATCCCGCGCAACTCGCGCCCAGCGCCACGACCTACAACCAACGTTTCTATGTCATGGATGTTGCCAACGACATTCCAGCACTTTGCCGACACATGCAGGTGAGATTTGATTGGCCTGCGGAGAATGCCGCGAATGAAATTTTGGCGATGACCTTATTTGGCGGCATCGCTGTCGAAACCTAGTACGGAAAACGAATCTAGTTCGTCACTTCGCCGTTGGCTGGTGAAAAACTGATCGTAAACTCGGTTCCCGAGTTCGATTGCGGAGTCTACCTGCAACAAAGCGCCTGTGATCAGGGCTGCCAGGGGAAGCGATAAAGCCTTCGGCGTTTCAGAGTCCAGGAACGAATGAATCACTGTCAGGGAAGGTTCGTGCGGCATTGGTGACTCCTAGAAAGAATATTGGTGAGAAAGGGTCTCACATACTCAGATTCTGCCGCGTGAACAGCAGTGCCTTCAATACGGTTGATTGCTAATTACTAAAGTGCATTGTCCGGTTTAGTGCGGATCATTCCGGCAGTTCAACCCGGTCTGCATGTTTCTTGTCGCGCTCGTGCTCTTCTGCAAGAACCTTTTCGAGCCAACCGGCTTGTTTTTCAGCAATCCTCTTATCTGCAAATCCCGGATCGTGACGTATGACAAATTCCTCGCCACAGCCGTCACAGCGTAGAGTTCCCATTTCCCGGAAACCCGCCGCATTCTCTTGCGTCTGCCCCTTCTTTATAGCCACAGCCTTCATTACTGACTTTCTCCAAGTGACGGACGAACTCAACTTCAGATCATTCCAATCCTATAGAATATCCCCGCTGTCTAAATCGAGGGGGAACAACGGGGAAACTTAGCTGTTGCACTTCAGGAGCTTCGTGCTGAGCTTAAGCAGGCGCAGTCGCATGCAGAGAATTTAGAGCGAGTGATTTCTGTGATTGAGTCGTTAAACGGTTCGTCAACAACCCAGAACGAAAACCAACCGACCCGAATAATATCTGCGGCGTCACGGCGCAAGATGGCGCAAGCGCAAAGAGCAAGATGGGCGAACGCTAGGAAAGAACCGCAGCCAATAGCACTAGCAAGTACAACGGCGGCGGCTCCTGTCAAACGCACGATGTCAGCAGCAGCTCGTAGGAAGATTGCGGCATTTCAACGGGCGAGATGGGCGAAGGTGAAGGCGCAGCAGAAGAAGGCCGCGTAGAGGAGCGCATGGCGCAACGCTTCTCAGACCCGGTAGGTGTATGACACTAGCATGCTAAGCTCTCGCAGCGGTTTCGCCCATGGGGCGGTTCCACTTCCCGTCCTTACACTTGCTGCAAAAGGTCGGCGTACGGGTAAACCACTCCTTCGCCTGTTTATCGAACTCGGGCTTTGGAATCCAGACGTGGCCGCACTTCTCGCAGGTACATTCTTCGGCATCGATTCGTACGATTCGGATTGCCATAGGCTCCGATCTGACGACAAGTCTCGACTTTACCAGAAACTGCAAAAGAGAACAGATGCGGCCAAGGGAACGGCCAAATGGAAATGCACAATGTTTCATTGAGGGGTATCAAGGTAGACCCGCTGGCGCTGTCAAGGCTGCTAGGACACGCCGGGAAACAGGCAAACTGAACAGGGTTCGACCGATCAATTACGCTTCAGCGACTTCTTTGAAAGCTCGACATCCCTTGCTGCTGCTGCCGCAATTCTGGCGACGTGGACAATTTCAACTTCGCCGTCAAAGAGTTCGCATACTTCCCCTGCCTCGGCACCGCACCGAGGGCAGGTTAAGGTCATTGGGCTAACGGCGATATGCTCGTCACCTTCCGGCTGCATTTTAATGATGTACCATGCTTGCCACGTTTGGTTCTGTTTCCTAGCGAACACTCCGAAGAAGAAAATGGTGCTAGTATTTGCGTGTCACGAGCGGTGACAGCGAATGGAGAAGCGACAGGAAAAGGCACTACTCACTCATGACAAGGCACTCCTTACATGGCACAGGTTATACGCGGGCGTCTATGCACGGGTCGCTCGCGATCTGGGGGTCGATCCTTCCTACGTGAGCAGAGTGGCTCGTGGACGGCGTCAATCCGAGAGCATTGAACGGGCGCTTATCTCAGAACTCAATCGAATCGACAAACTCCGGCCAAAAAAACTCCAAACGCAATAAGGGCGTATCGCAAGCGCGGAAATCCGAACCCTGGGGAAAGCCGATGCAGCCGGTTTCCGAGGTTCCAACTGCGTTTGAGCAGCAGGTCGAGAAGCTGGGATTGGACGACCAGACTCGCGCGACTTCAGTGCGGAGCTTCCGACTAGCGAACCGCTCAAGCGGCGAACTTCGTCGCCCCTGCCGCGTTGTCTCAGTTGTCAACTTGATTATTTTGGCTCTCCGGGGCAACTGCCAGCTTGCATCTTCTATCCAAGCTCTGAGCAGCGGGCAAGATGAAGCTACCCAAGAAACAGCCGAGCCGAGATGATCTCGCAAGGGCTTTACTCACCGTCCACGGACAATCCCAAATCATAAAGCTACAAGGCGAAGAAATTCATCATCTGGAAAAACTGGTGAGGATTATGTTACTGATTTATCCCAGGTTTCAAGCGTTGCGGGTAAATTAAGCGGCAAGCGCTGATCGACAATCAGAACCAATACAAACCGCCGAGTAGCCGTTCGTTCATTTTCCGAACACGTTGTCAATCTTCCGCATGATCCTCTCCGCCCTTTGGCGGCGAACATAGACTCTCTGTCTTCGCCATGCAGGCAGAGCCACTAGTTCTTACCCTTTCGCTCGAACGATTCGATTAGTGCATCAAGGTACTTGTCCGCCCATTCCCGGAGCTGCGATTCGGTAAAGAACGAAGCATCAAGAGTTCCCCTGAACGAGGCTAACTCTTGCCACGCCAGTTGGGCGATCCAATTTATCTTTCGTTTGGATAGTCTTTCGTGCATCTGCTGCAAGATCGTCCATGCCAAGATGTCGGCGGCTTGTAACGGCAGAATCGAAGTCTTACTCTCGAATGAGTACCCAGTCAGCGGCGGTACGCCAGTGGTCTCGCCTTCCCTGTCCGATTTGGTGATCGCCGCATCCATAACGCCCATGATCTCGCCTTTGCCGTGGTTTGTGCCCATCTGGTCGAACACATATTTCATCGACGCATCTTTGTGATACTTCCTTCGCCAATCCGCGATTCTGGTAGCGCACTGCCGAAGAGCGAAGGTGTAATGAAACCGCCCACAGAAGTCGCGAAATGAGTCTTGAATCACGGCATCATAGATTCGCTTCGGGACAGCAACCGCATACCCTACTTTCACGCGTGTGTTGATGATGCCGCAGAGCCGGATGAGCACCTTGCGTTTTTGGGTATTACTCCATCCGGCAAACTCCCCTTGGCTTGCGGCAAACTTCGCCATGTGAAATATGTCGAAGTGGGCATCCCGCTTCGCGTCGTTCCAGTTGCGCTCGAATTCTTTCCACTGTTCGACCGTAGATGCATAGCAAGCGGCAACGGCCACGCTTGACTCAGGGTGAGTCCCGCTGTCATCAAAAACTATTGTGATCGAGTTCACCGGCCGTGCGGCCTCTTCCATTTCACCATCTTAGGTTATGGCTTTTCATTTGCCATATCTGAATCAATAACTTCCGTAACTTCTTGCCCCGTCCGATTGATAGCACACTGTACGTAGAATGCTGATCCCGATCCAGCATGAGAACATGACGGCCCGACGCTGGCCGGTAATCACGTTTGGGCTGATCCTCGTCAATCTTCTGATCTTCGTTGCAACGCATCGCAGAGTGAATGAACAGGATTCAAAGCTTGGGACCGTGCGGGAGCACATTCTGATGCTGGCGGCCACGTATCCGCAGCTTACTCTTTCGCCCCAAGTTGAAGAATGGGTCACTGATTTTAGAAATCAGTACCCCGACGATTGGGCAGAAATACAAGACGCAAACTACGAGGCAACGGACGATTGGGAAACTCGGATCAGGCAGGTAGACGATACGGCGGCATTACAGATAGAAATGGATTCGCTTGCGGGCCAGTATTCGGAATTGATGGCGTCTTCCATAAAGCAGCGCTATGCCTTCATTCCGGCTCACCCGAGACCGATTGCATACGTCACGTCCAATTTCCTTCACGGCGGTTGGTGGCACCTGATCTGGAATATGTGGTTTCTGTGGCTGGCTGGATTCGTGTTGGAGGACGCTTGGGGCCGACCGATTTACTTGCTCACTTACCTGATTGCGGGGGCGGCGTCTTGTCAGTTTGATTTTTGGGCGAATCCTGGAAGTATTCTACGGTCAGTAGGCGCATCGGGAGCCATAGCGGGCCTGATGGGCGCATTCTTGGTTCGGTTTCCCAAGATCAAGATTCAGATGATGTGGTTCTTCGATCTTGGAGTATTTCGGTTTTGGCGGTTTTGGTTGCGGGCATATTGGCTGTTGCCGCTGTGGGTGACGATGGAAATCTACTATGGAACTGGCCCACGCGACGGGATCGGGCACTGGGCGCACGTTGGCGGTTTTCTCTTCGGAAGCATGGCGGCGGTTGCGTTGCATTATTCAGGACTAGAGCACCAGGCGAACAAGGCAATCGAGCGAAAAGTTGCCTGGACGCCAGAGCCGGAAATCAGTCAGGCACACGGCCTGATGGACCAAGGGAGGCTGCCTGAAGCCATTGCAATCCTGAGTGAATTTCTGGTACACACACCTGAGTCATTTGCAGCGTGGAATCTATTGCGGGCCATCCATTGGCGGGCAAGCGATGTTCCCGCTTATCGAGAAGCCACGTGCAGGCTTTGCGAGCTACATGTGAAGGCGAGAGAATATGACACCGCTTGGCAAGATTATGAAGATTTCCTAAAGGCGGGGGGCGAAAAAGTTCCGCCCGATATCTGGTTGGACCTCTGTCGCGTGCCAGAACAACATCATGACTTTGAACGTGCCCTGATTGAGTACGAAAAGCTGGCGGCTGCGTACCCCATGGAGCGGCCGTCTCTCGTCGCCCAGCTTGGCGCTGCGAGAATATGCTTGAACCACTTGAACCGCCCAGACGAGGCGCTGAGATTGTATCAGGCAGCGTCCGGGTCATCCGTACCACACCTTGATCTGGAGCGATACATAAGAGCGGGGACACAGGATGCCGAAAAAGTGCTCTCGCAAAGAAAAGCATTGTCGGCACAGACGTGTTCGACGGAACGTTAGCCCGCAGTCGGAACATCACAGTGGCTACTTCTGGTAGATTACGCAACGTCCTGAATGTTCGTCATTTTCTGATTTTCCAGACTTATCCGACTCGTAAGTTTCAGTGAAGCGGCCGGTGCTGCGTTGAAGCGTGAAGTTGTATTTTGTTATAGCACCGTTTTGGTTTTTGAAAGAACTTGAGAGCAAGAAAGAGATTTGATCAATTTTGATGGTCCCGCTCACCGCGCCGCCGTGATCGTCGCCATTGAAGGTTGCATACTCACTGGCTTTGCTGGTCGTGCTCCATTTCCCCATGGTGTAGAGAGGTCCAGACGCATTCTCATCAAAGATTCCGTTACGGTAGCGAACCAACATGGCTCCGGCTATTTGCGTAAATAGGCGAGTCTCTTTATCTTCCCTCCAGTAACGATTAGGCCCTGTAAACCAGACCACATAAAACACATCTTCGTTTGTCGGAAGAAAACACACATAATCATGACCTTTGCTCAATTCGTCGAGCAGCTCAGGATCATGAGAAGCATAAAGCTCTTGAAAGGAATGACAAGCAGCCGCAGCTTTGGCTTCAGGACAAGTCACTGTTGGCAGTGTTCGATTCTTTGATTGGGCTTGCGCAAACATCGCAACCATGAAGACGGACACCATAAGAAGGGTCTTCATCCGCGACCTCCGATGTTTCTCGTAGAGCCTCGGCAGATCGTAGGTGGCCCGTGTCGCATAGCGCAGAGATCACAACGCGGTTTGGTGGCGGGTCAAAGTGAGAAGAAATAGTCACAGAGAACGTTTTGCTTTCATCGCCTCCATTTCCTTCTTCCGAAGTTGTCCGGCTAACCAGCCAACAAGCTCAATCGAATTCTTCACGGCTTCTGCCAACTGTGTCTCGCTGACGCTTACTTGAGCACCGATCCCGCTCCCAGAAACGTATTCCGGGTATTTCTTGGAAAACGCCGTATCCAGGCGGCCTCCGTCTTCTGGGCCATCGTGGACGAGTCGATTCCGTACTGCCCGCATGGTCTCTACAAACTCGATTCGATCCGCGTTGGCCGTGAAATCAATATCGAACCGCTCCGCGTATTCAACCCACAGTTGTTCAAACTTCGTCATGCGTGCCGAACCATAGTTCCGCTTGCGCTTACTAAAAGACTCGGCGGCCCAAGCCATGTTTCGCAATGCCGTCGCGAGACGCGAGGTCAGAGCAACGAACGCCATATTTCTCAAGAACCGTTCGCGGCAATCCTCGCGCACGTCATCAACAGGCTTTTGGATGATCTTTCGGATATCGTCCAACTCACTGGCTTCCAGCGCAGCGACGATCTCCGTTTCCGTATCACCTTTGCCGATCCGCCGTGCGGTCCAGATTTTGACGAGCGACTCCATGATTCCTGTATTTTCCCGAGAACCCTGTACGGCCGACGCATCCGGTTTGTTCACCAGTTCAAGCTGTGGGTTGCTCATAATCGTCCTTTTCAGTTGACGGCCCTTATTGGCGGGGCTGTAAAAACAAATGGGGGGAGGGCTGTTGTTTTCTCGGCGCTCAGTTCTCCCAATCACCATCCAACCGAACGCCCAACGCATGTGCCCGAAAGAAGTCCGCAGGATGATCTGGTGTTTTCGGCATTGGCTCCGGTAGATCAGGTTGCGGTCCATGCAGAATCTCGTGCAGTTCGCGGCACATGTTCAGTCGGGTCTCTCCCGCTATGAACGGACAAGACAGGAACGTCATTAAATCAGGTAGACCGTCGTTGTATGCTCCCGCTCTACGTTTTTTCGACATTGTTTGGCTTCTCCCCTTTAGACCGCCCGGTGCATACTGCGTTGTAGTTTGAAACGGGCCAAAGGCGTCTCCAAGCTGAGACTCTGACCCGTTCCCCGTTTGCCCCGCTACGATTTTTCCCCGCCGTACGTCTTCTCAAGTGCTTCGTGGATCAGTTCCGCTACCGTCCGACCCGTTCCTTCGGCACGCTTGCGTATCATCGCCAACTGGTCGTCCTTAATTACCAGTTTTACCGGCTCTTCTGTGTCGTTCTGTTCTTCCGCAGCGATCATTGGTTTTCTCCTTTTAGACTGGTTAACGTTGTGGGTTTGGACGAACTAGCGGGTTCGCCTCGCATACTCGATATCGGATTCAGCATTCGGAAAACGAACTGTGCGGTCGGCCAATTCGCGCAAACGAGCAACGATAGTCTCGCCTTGCAATTCGTAAACTTCGTAAGGCTCTTCAGCGGAATTGGAAAACTGGAGCGCCGACCGGGATGCGGACGACGAATGTAAACTGAGTAAAGCCGTTTGGGTGCTCATACCATCCTTTCGGTTAGGCTTCGTTCGGTGTCACTAGCACCGAGCGGAGCCGCTTTAACTTGGGCAAATCGTAGTGGAGCGACCACCTGCCGTCTATGGCACTAAGGCCCGCTACCCAAGAAGTAAGAATTGCGAAAATTCGTGATATTTTTTTGGTGAACAGTGGTGGGCGGGAAACTACTGCGAGTCCTTCGGGTTGTGTACCCAATGGTGTGCCTACTACGAATCCAGAGTCGATTGCGATAGAGTGCGACGAGTCGGTTGAAAACCCGCATGAACGCAGGCGTTCGTAGCAATCCGTAGTAATTGGTAGCACTCGGCGTAAGTGATTGAATTTTCGTCGCAGCATTGCTTACAAGCAGGAGGTCGCAGGTTCGAGTCCTGCACTGCCCACCAATACTCTGGAAAGTGAGCCACACCCGCGGAAAAGAACTTCTAGATGTGTCTCTGAAGCCGAGCTTTGGCGAAGCCAATAAACCCTAGGCTGCCTTTTGGTCACCGTTCGCGGACGGGGCGCCCACCAAGTCTTGCCTGAGTTGCTCCATTTCAGCGGATGCTTCCTGTATCTGCTCGGCATATTCGTGGCCTTGCCGTGGTAGAAATCCGCCATAGTTCTGCAGCAGCAGGCGCGCGTTGACCTCGATGGCCGACGTCTTGGAGCGGGCTTGATTAGTGAGAGCCGAGGTCAATTTTTCCAGCTGCAAATCGCGCACACCCAATTCTCGCCGGCTTTCGGCGGCTTCCTGCTCGAGCAATCGCCCGTGGTAGCGGATAAGTCCAAAAAGACATGCTGTCAGCCCGAGGAGATACAAATTGGAAACAATCGTTTCTCGCAAGACCTTGCTCAGGCTCGCATTCCTCTCCTGGTCGAATCTTGCGAAAGCACCGGCTTCGGCGCTGGAAAGCGAAGTCAGCAGGCCGCGAGCTTTGTCCATGTACTCCTGACCTTCGTTCGAAGCCACGAGCGTGAACGCCCGGTGGCGATAACCTCGTTCACGCAAGTCGATGGAGTGTTCCATTTCCG
>Ga0210394_10001505_pt1 | contig 36933 bp, 33 predicted proteins | sample IncBWC12MmetaG_FD_160121 | JGI IMG/M metagenome (GOLD analysis project Ga0210394, IMG submission 160121) | Forest soil microbial communities from Barre Woods Harvard Forest LTER site, Petersham, Massachusetts, United States - Inc-BW-C-12-M | ecosystem: Environmental > Terrestrial > Soil >... | reverse complement strand
CAGTTGGCTCCTACTCGTTCGAATTTGGGTTATGGCAAGCGCCTCTGCGCTTGCACTTGGGGCCGTTCTAGTGGCTTTGCTTGACCATAGGTTAACAACGACCTACGTGGGTGGGGAGCCAGATCGTCTGACCCTTGCGCAATAAATTACCTGTAAGTTGCGCACAAAGAAACCGGTTAGGCGGGCTACGGAGCATTGCCCGAGGGGCAGTACCCGGGGCTGGTGCAGAGCGGCGAAATGGGGTATACACCAGCCCGACACGCGCGAGTTTTCCAGGTCGCGCAGCCTATTCCACCCAAAACATCACTGAAAGGAGACCTTTATGGCCCAGCTAACTGCTGTAAAAGACGCAATATCCGCGACTGGTAAGGTTTCGAATCCCGCGCCATTGGGCCTTGCCGCATTCGGGCTGACCACGGTTGTACTGAGCACAATCAACGCCGGGTTACTGCCGCCCGAGGCCGTGCCGGCGGTGGTGCCGTTGGCGTTCTCGTTTGGGGGCTTGGCGCAAATCATCGCCGGGCTCCTGGAATACGGGAACGGCAATACATTCGGGATGGTGGCCTTCACTTCGTATGGGGCGTTTTGGTGGTGGTACGCGTTCCTGAACTGGACCGTGGGAGCGGGTTGGATCAAACCGCCAGATCCGAGGGGCGTAGGAGTGGCGCTGCTGATGTGGGGCGTGTTTACGCTTTACATGTGGATACCGACGTTTCGAACGAACTTCACGCTGTGGTCGATTTTCCTACTGTTGTGGATCACGTTTTTTCTGCTTGCGGGGGCCGATCTGGGGATGGGATCAGGTTGGCGCACAGCGGGCGGTTGGATGGGCATGATTACAGGGCTAGACGCGCTCTATCTTTCGTTCGCGGAAGTGACCAACGCGACGTTTGGGCGGCCGGTGATGGCGGTGGGCGGCGCGGTGCTGAAGGCTTAGGCGGGCCCAAACTGGGTCCTTAGGTCGCGGAAACATCGGACTTGACGCCGCATACGTGGCGGCAATACCTTCAAGATATGAGCGCGATCAATTTGAAGGTAAATGGCAAGATTCACGCGGTGGACGTCGATCCGACGACGCCGCTTTTGTATGTGTTGAGCGACGATCTGGCACTGAACGGGCCGAAGTTTGGTTGCGGGCTCGGGCAGTGCGGAGCGTGCACGGTGATCGTCAAAGGGCAGGCGATCCGATCGTGCATCACGCCCGTGAAGTCGGTCGAGGGCGCCGAGATCACGACGCTCGAAGGCATCGGCACAATCGACAAACCCCATCCCCTGCAGGCAGCGTTCATCGAAGAGCAGGCTGCGCAGTGCGGGTTTTGCATCAACGGCGTGATCATGACCGCCAAAGCGTTTCTGGACAAAAATCCGAAAGCAACCGAGCAGGAAATCCAACAAGCGATGTCTGGCGTGCTTTGCCGCTGCTTTACGCACGTGCGAATGCTGCGCGCGATAAATCGTGTGCGAGAAGGGCGTGCGAAGGAGGTGGCGGCGAAATGAGCACACATTTACAGGGCGAGCACAAACCAGAAGGCGCGCGCAAACGTACGCTCACCGCTGATTCCGCGGCCGCATTGGGCCGGGCGGGATTTTCGCGCAGGTCTTTTCTCGCAGGCGCGGGAGCGCTGGTCGTGAGCTTCAGCATGAAAGGCGCGGTGCAGACCGCACTAGCTCAGGGCGCGTTCGAAGGAGGCACGGCCGGTTCACCACCGCTCAACCAACTCGATTCGTGGATTGCCATTGCGGCGGACGGCGGCGTGACCGCGTACACGGGCAAAGCAGAATTGGGGCAAGGAATTTCGACGGCGCAGATCCAATTGGTGGCGGAAGAACTGTGCGTGCCGTTCAAGCGCGTGAAGCTGATTTACAGCGACACGGCGCTTACGCCCGATCAGGGAATTACGTCGGGCAGCCAGTCGCATCCGACGAACTTCAATCAGAAGAATCTGGCGCAGGCGGCGGCGACGGCGCGCGAGGCGCTGGTGGAATTGGCTTCGATGCGAATGGGCGTGCCGGCGGATCAACTTGTAGCTGCCGATGGCGCGATCAGCGCGAAGGGCGACGCTTCGAAGAAAGTGGGTTACGGCGAACTTGTCGGCGGGAAGAAATTCGAAATCAAGCTAGACCCGAACGCAAAGCGCAAGCCTGCGAGCGAGTGGACCGTGTTGGGGACGCCGGCGCAGCGTCCGGATTTACCGGCGCTGGTGACCGGACAATTTGAATTTGTGCATAACGTGCGAGTGCCAGGAATGCTGCACGGCCGCGTGGTGAGACCACCGGCTGTCGGCGCGACAGTGGTCAGCATAGATGAAAGCTCGGTGCAAGGCATGCCCGGGCTGGTGAAAGTAGTGGTCAAGAAAAATTTCGTGGGTGTGGTTGCGGAGAAACCCTGGCAGGCGATTCAGGCGGCGAATAAATTGAAGGTCAACTGGAGCGCGGGCACCGGGATGCCGAGCCATGCGGACTTCTACAACTATTTGCGAACGCAGCAGCCGACGCGGGACACACTGCTCGTCAATTCGAAGGATGTGGACGAGAAGCTGGGGCAAGCCGCCACAGTGGTTAAGGCGACGTACTACTATCCGAACCAGATGCACGGGTCGTTGGGGACTTCGTGCGCTGTGGCGGACGTTCAAGGCGAAAAGGCCACTCTTTATTCACCGACGCAGGGCGTGTGGCCGGTGCGAAACAGCACATCGATCCTGCTGGGGCTCAAGCCTGAAAATGTTCATGTAATCTTCCGGCGGGGTTCCGGCTGCTACGGACTGAACGGCGCCGATACGGTTACGTACGACGCGGCGCTGCTTTCGCAGGCCGTGGGCAAGCCGGTGCGCGTGCAACTGAGCCGGAAAGACGAAATGGCCTGGGGCGAAAATTACGGATTTGCGTTCGCGATGGATGAACGCGCGGGGTTAGACGCACAGGGCAACATCGTGGCGTGGGATCACGAATCCTGGTCGGCCAATCTGGGGAACCGGCCCGGCTACACCACTCCGGGGAACGTGATCACCGGCACGCTGGCCGGCTTTTCACCGGAAGCATTTGCGCCCAGAACTCCTGCTCCGGAACCGCGCACCTATCAGAACAACAGCAATGGCGTGCCTTCCTACGTGGCCGGCAACGTAGGCGGCAAAGCCGAGGGCAGCGGAAAGGTGAAGTCCGAGCGTTCGCTTACGCACAATATTGCGTCGCCGTTATTTACGGCGCCGTTGCGCTCGCCCGCGCGACTGCAGAATACGTTTGCGCATGAGAGCTTCATGGACGAATTGGCGGCGCGAGCCAAGGCCGATCCTGTCGAATTCCGGCTGCGGCACCTGAGCGATCCGCGATTGATCGACGTGGTGAAAGAAGCAGCGGCGCTGGCGAACTGGCAAGCGCGGCCTTCGCCGAAGCCTCAGAACAGCCGGACGGGCGTGGTTACGGGGCGCGGATTTTCGTGCGTGGCCTACGAAGGGGAAAACGGGTGGGCCGCCATGGCAGCGGACGTCGAAGTCAATCAGGACACCGGAAAAGTGACGGTGAAGCGAATATTCTTCAGCAACGACTCGGGCCCGATCTCGAATCCCGACGGCCTGCGGAACCAGATCGAAGGCGGCGCGTTGCAGGGCATGAGCCGCGCCATGGGCGAAGAGGTTACCTGGGACGATCAGAAGGTGACTTCGGTCGATTGGGCAACCTACCACAGCTTGCCTTTGGGCTTCGAGATACCGGAGTTCAAGGTGAAGCTGATCAACCGGACGGACGAAAGTGCAACGGGCGCGGGCGAGACCTCCATCACCATCGTGGCCGCGGCGATTGCAAATGCGATCTTCGATGCTACGGGCGCGCGGATACGGCAGGTTCCCTTTACCCCGGAACGCGTGAAGGCGGCGCTGAGCCAGTCGCTGAGCAAAGCGTAACTTCAGGCGGTTTCCGGTTCACCGAAATCCAACGCAGCGACGATGCACAGCATAAGTCGCGCTGCGGCGCTATGTAACAGAACGTCCTCCGGGCGATCCCGAACCTAGCGGGCCCATCAAGGAACCGCCTCCCGAGAAACCGGATCCGATCAAAGCTTGTTCACAGTCTGCGAGCGGGCGCGAAACCTAAGTACAACTGTAAACGGTGAGAATTACGAAAACGTGAGCCTCTTTGACGCGCAGCGGAGAGTGAGCAGGGAGATTTCCGGCGGGACGCCGAGGCGAATGGGGGCGCCGATGGTGCCCAAGCCGCGATTGACGTAGACAAGCCCCGCCGGCGCGGGTGAACTGGCGGCCGGTATTTCTCGATCACTGACTGTGCTGTCGCATCCGAGCGGACGCTTGTACAAACCGGCCACGTACGGGGTCATGAAATGCGCAGGACTGAAATCGTGATCCAGGATCTCCACGCGCACCTGACCGCCGTGGGTATGGCCGGTGAGCATCAGCTCGATTCCCAGTTCCGCCGCGCGCGGAAACGAATTGGGATTGTGCGAAAGCAGGATATTGGGAATATCGCGGCGCACCAGCGCGCCGGTACGCGCCAACATAATCATGCGGCGTCCGCCACGGGTGCGGCCGAGCTGGTAATCAACGCCGATCAGATTGAGTTTCCCGCCGCGCCAGCTGACCTCCGCGTTTTCCTCGCGAAGAAGTTTCATGCCATGGTCAACGAAGAGCTCGGCGGCCTTTTCTTGGGCTTTCGCGTAAATCTCATGATTTCCGTTGCAGCCCCAGACGCCTAGCGATGCCTGCAGGCGCGCGAGCTCAGAAATGCAGCTTTCGAGGGGATCATTTGGGCCGGTGACGAAGTCTCCGGTCACGACCGCAAGATCCGGCTTGAGTTCATTGGCGAGGCCGACGGCGCGCCGCACTTCGGCAGCAGACATGTAACTGCCGATGTGGATGTCGCTAAGCTGGGCGATGCGCAAGCCATCAAGCTCCGGCGGCAATCCGCTGACCGGCAAATCGACCTGATGCACCTGATAATTGTGCCGGCCGATGAGAAATCCATAGGCGCCAGTTCCGAAGGGAATGGCTCCGGCAAGCGTGGTTGCGGCCTGGACGAATCGGCGGCGGTCGAGGCGAACTTCATCGCGCTGAGCGCGTAATGGCGGAAGAATTGGCGAATGGACTGCCGGGGCAGAGGCATCAAGCGTTCGGGTCGGCGGACGGAGAGCGCGCCGGGTGATGAAAGCTATGCCGGAAACGAGACTGATGAGAACCCAAGACACAAATGCGGTGGTAATCCACAGGCCGACCAAGCCTACCGTGCCGGGGAGACCCCATACCAAATCCCGGCGTGAGACAAAGAATGTGGCCACGAGCACGGTAGCCACAAAGCCAAAACCCATGACCATCAGCGTACGGAGGGTGCGGCGCAGGTTTTGGGATTGAATGCAGCCGACGAATCGCCAGAGGAGCCGAAACCAATACACCTGCGCCCACAGGAAAAGCAGCAGGAGAGGGACGGCAGCGGTGAGCCTCAAGACACTGAATGCGTTCAAATGGGATACCTTGGCGATTTCATTTTATCATCCGGCTGGCGCCAAACCGGGGAGCGAAGAAGGATCATGTGTCTCTAGTTTCACGGGGACAAATCCAGGCCGTAGTGCCGCTGTTCGTGCTATCTCCCTTTTTGGTACTGGTCTTTCGATGATCCAGCGGCCCATTTGGGATGTAACGGACAGCATCCTCTAAACAGCGGCGGCGCCGGTGCCGACGCCGATGTGAGCGAGAAGATCAGTGAGTTTTTGGGGATCGGTAACTGGCGGAAAGCACGTGCCGCCGGTGCAGACAAGCGCTTGCGTTTTTTCCGCGTGAAGCCCCGGCAGGGTTTCACGCAAGGCGCCGGGCAAAGCTTCGAAATTCGGCTTTGGAGTGACCCGCAGGACAGCTTTGCCAAAACGATAAAAGAGCGAGGCGGCGCGTTCGAGTTGTGAAGCCGCTTCGTCGTCGTGGGCTCCGGCGATCACGATTTGCAACGGGTGGCGGGCGTGGAGCACCGAGGCCAGACCGTAGGTTGACGCGAACATTCCGTAGCGCGAGGCGATATCCGAAAACGCCTCGAGTGCGATTTGGGCCTGCTCGCGATATTCGTTCTTGCCGGTGTATTCGTACAGACGGTCGAGGACCATGATGGCAACGGGATCACCGGCGGGCGTCGGCGCATCCTGAATCGGCTTGCGGCGCACATCGAAGCCACCAAGCGGCGGGGCGTCGGACGCGCGATCGAAAAATCCCCCATTTTCATTGTCGGCATATTTCTCGAGAACCAGCCGCATCGCACGCTCGGCCAAATCGAAGTAGCGCATATTGAGCGTGGCTTCGAAGCCATCGAGCAGAGCGGCGGCGGCGAAAACCTGATCATCGAGAGTGCCCTCCAGACGGCCGCCTGAGCCGAGGCGATGAGAAAAACCGCGGCGGTCGTCCCATCCTTCCTCAATGAGGCGGTCGAGAGTGCCGAGAGCGAAAACGCGGCAGCCGTAACCCTCCGTGCCGCCGAGCACCTGAGCGGCCTCGAGGTAAGCGGAAATGAACATGGCGTTCCAGCTGGTGTAAATCGTGGTGTCGACGTATGGCGCGGTGCGCTTTTGGCGCGCGGCAAATAATTCGCGGCGGGCGGTTTCGAGCTTTTGCGTTACGTCGTCGACAGATGTGCCGAGCGTTTCGGCGATGGCTTGGGGTTCGCGGGCGACCCAAAGAACATTCTTCGCGGGATTGTGATGCATTTCGCCGCGAGGCCCGACGTCGTAATAGAGCTCGATGACACGCGAAAGCTCAGGGCTGAGGACGGCACGGACTTCATCGAGCGTCCAAGTGAAGTAATCACCATCATCGTCCAGCGAGATGTCAGCGTCCTGGCTGGCGTAAAAGCCGCCATGCTCGCGATCGGAAAGCACCGTATCAACCCAACGAATGATGCCACTGGCGGTTTCGCGGAAAACAGGATTTCGCGTAACGGCGTAGCCGTGCAGATAGTTTTTCAGGAGTTCGGAATTGTCATAAGACATTTTCTCGAAATGGGGCACGAGCCAGCGCTCGTCAACCGAATAGCGATGGAATCCGCCTCCGAGCTGATCGTATACGCCGCCACGGGCCATTTTTTCGAGAGTCGTCTGGGCCATGAGCAGCAACTGCGGATCGCGCGTAGCCTGATAGCGTTCGAGGATCAGATCGATGGCGGCCGAATGAGGGAATTTGGGGCCGCTGCCGAATCCTCCGTGGTGCGGATCAAAATGCTGGCGGATGGAATCCGTCAGCTCGTTGGCCAGAGCAGGCGTCCATCCTCCGCGCGCTCCCGCGACAAGCTCTGCCTGCTGCACGGCTCCCATAAGAGCGCCGGCGGCTTTTTCTACTTCGTCGCGGCGGGTAGCAAAAGCGTCGGCGATACTTTCGAGCACGCGGCGAAAGCTGGGGCGGCCCATGGAGTCCTGCGGGGGGAAGTAAGTGCCGCCGTAAAAAGGCCGGCCGTCGGCCAGCAGAAAACCAGTGAGCGGCCAGCCGCCCTGGCCGGAGACCGCGCTGATCGCTGTCTGGTACCGGACATCGACATCGGGACGTTCGTCGCGATCGACTTTTACGGGAACGAAGTTCTTATTGATGAGAGCGGCGAGCGTGGGATCTTCGTAGCTTTCGCGGTCGATGACGTGACACCAGTGGCACCACACGGCGCCGATATCGAGCAGGATGGGCTTATCTTCGGCGCGGGCGCGGGCAAAGGCTTCTTCGCCCCATTCGTACCATTCCACCGGCTGGTGGGCGGCCGAGCGCAGGTAGGGGCTGACGGAATTTGCCAGGCGATTGGTTTGATCGGCGGTCAAGTTTTTTCCTAAGTGAGGATCACTGCACGGGATTACTCGGACCCGCATCGCCGGGGTTAAGCGGCTTGCGGCCGGCGAAGCCCTCGTTCTGACGATGCCAGAAGCGAATGCGCTCTTCGCCCAGGCGCCAGCAGAGATAAACCTCTTCGTTGTTAATGATGGCCGGAAAATCCAGCAGGCCCGTATCCAGGTCCTTTATCAGGCAGCCGGTAGACTGAATCCGCTCAAGGGCGGCTTTGAGAGATTCGGCGAGTTTATCGTGCTCGAAACGCAGCCGAGCCGTTTTCTCGTAAGGGACGACGGAGCCGCCGACCCACTGAATGTGCGCAGAAATGGCTCCGAGTTCTTCGACCAGCGGGGCGAGCTTTTTGCGCACTTCGATGGCTTCGACGAGGACCGGCTCAATTTCGCGCCGAGTGCGTTCGGCCTCGGTGAGCGTAAATAGCCTAGGTTCCGGAGCTTCCTGCTCGTTTTCTTCGTCTGCCATGGTTGGTTGGATCGCCACTGGAGCGGAAGAGGCAAGGAAAACCGCGCCTTCGCTCCCGTTCAATTAACATTTTCACCCACGCCGAACTACATTGCCAGCCCCAACCCCCGAGAATCTGTGGATCATCCGATGAGTCAGACTGGGACAGCGGGTGCAGAACGGCGGCCAGCGCCGTGGTTGGCTGGCGCTTTTTCACAAGGTTTCCTCGCCCTTTTCACAGCCAGTCATACTTTCGATGCGCTCAATCACTTCTTTTCTCGCACATTTGCCACCGGCGCGGTTAAGCTAACGTCCCCCGGAGGGGTGGGTTCATGGCATTAGTAGGCCCTGTCAGTGAGAACGTAGATGATGCTCGGAGCGCCGACGTGCGCGCCGCCGGCAACGGTCAGGTACTCACTTTTGATGAAATCGAGAGCCTGACGGCGGAAAGCGGCAAGCCGGCGGAAACGCTGATGAACGTGGTGGCGCTGATCGCGAGGCGCTTTCAGACGGATGTGTGCTCAGCGTATCTGCTAGAACCGGACCGCGCCAATCTTGTTTTGGCCGCAACGCTTGGACTGCGACCGACGTGTGTTGGCAATCTTCGCATGGCTCTGAACGAGGGGCTGGCGGGACTGGTTGCGGAGCAGATGCGACCAGTGGCCGTGGAGCAAGTCAAAAATCATCCGCGTTTTAAATACTTCAGTGAGGCCGGCGAGGAGCCCTATCAGTCATTCGTCGGCGTTCCGCTGATCGACCGCGGGGTGCTGCAGGGCGTGCTCGTGGTGCAAACCATCGAGCCGCGGACGTTTCGGGAAGACGAGATTCAAATGCTGGTGCAAGCCGCGGCACAGGTGGCGCCGGTGGTCAGCGAGGCACGCACACTGGATCGCTTTATCGCTCCGGCGCAAGAGCGGCTTTGGGCACTGGCCCGCAATTTGTGGTGGAGCTGGGATCACGATTCCACAAGCTTATTCCACGAACTCGATCCCGCGCGCTGGTGGCTGCAAAATCAGAATCCCATCTCGCTTCTGACGGAAATTCCGTTTGCCGGGATCGAACGGCGCGCAAGAGAGATGGTCCTGCATAGCCGCATCAATTATGCCTATCGCCGGCAGCGGGAATATCTGGAGGCGGACCGCACCTGGGGCGCCCGTCACGCCGGCGTTTTGCGCACGCGGCCGGTGGCTTACTTTTCGGCTGAGTTTGGATTGCACGAGTCGATACCCATCTATTCGGGTGGTTTGGGTGTGCTGGCCGGCGATCACATCAAGAGCGCATCGGACCTGGGCATTCCCCTCATCGGCGTTGGTTTGTTTTATGGCCAAGGCTATTTCCGCCAGCGTTTGGACCGAAATGGCTGGCAGCGGGAAGAGTACCTGCCGACGGACACCAATCAATTGCCCATGGAGCCCGCCATCGGACTTAAGGGCGAGCCCGTAACACTCAAGATTGAGACACGCAGCGGCGCCATTCGCGTAAAAATCTGGCGTATCAAGGTCGGCCGGTGCGATCTTTTGCTTCTCGATTCGAACGTTGAAGGAAATGCCCCCGAGGACCGGGAGTTAACTTCGCGGCTCTACGGAGGAGATAGGCGCACCAGGATCCGGCAGGAATTGCTGCTGGGTGTAGGGGGTTTCCACGCGTTGCGTGCAATGGGGGTGACTCCCGGGGTCCTGCACCTGAATGAAGGACACAGCGCGTTTGCAATTCTGGAGGCGATTCACCACCGCATGCAGGATGAGGGCCTGGATTTCGAACGCGCGGCTACCCGCGTAGCGCGCGAGGTGGTGTTCACCACACACACGCCCGTACCGGCCGGTCACGACCGTTTTTCCGCCGAACTCGTCGAGGAGCACCTGGGCCCCCTGCGCGAGGGTCTGGGGCTTTCACATCACAAGCTAATGGAACTTGGGCGTGAGAATCCCGACGATTCGTGCGAGGAGTTTTGCATGACGGTTCTCGGGCTGCGCTTCTCGCGGCGTGCGAATGCGGTCTCGAGTTTGCACGGTGAAGTTTCGCGGACGATGTGGAAAGGACTCTATCCCGGGAAGCAGGAAGAAGAGATTCCGATCGGGCACATCACCAATGGCGTGCACGTCCCGTCATGGCTTGCGCCGCAGATGTTTCGGCTTTACGACCGGCATTTGGGCAGCGGCTGGCAGGAACGCGGCAGTAAAGCCAGCCTCTGGGATGCGATCGAAAATATCAACGATGCTGAACTTTGGGAGACGCACCTTAGCCTGAAGTCGCGGCTGCTCGAATTCGTTCGCCTGCGCGTAGTGGAACAGGCGGAGCGCCGGGGAGAGTCGCCGGAAAATCTGCAGAGGCTCGGCCGAATGCTGAGTCCCGACGCGCTGACCATCGGATTTGCGCGGCGGTTTGCTACTTACAAGCGAGCCAACCTGATCCTCGCAGACATCGAACGGCTCGCGTCCATGGTCAACGACCCGAAGCGCCCGGTGCAATTTGTGTTCGCCGGGAAAGCGCATCCACGGGACGATCCCGGCAAGCGGCTGCTGCAGCAGATCGCGGAGATGATGCGCGATCCGCAATTCGCCGACAAATTCGTATTCGTGGAGGATTACGACATTAACGTCGGACGGCATTTCGTCCAGGGAGTTGACGTGTGGCTGAATAACCCACGGCGCCCTCTGGAGGCATCCGGCACCAGCGGCCAAAAGATGGTTTTGAACGGCGGACTGAATCTTTCCGTTCTGGACGGCTGGTGGGCCGAAGCGTACGACGGATTGAACGGGTTCGCTATCGGCACCGGCAAAACTCACTCCAACATCACCCTGCATGACGCAAGGGACGGAGAAGATCTGTATCGCGTGCTGCGTGAGGAAGTGATCCCGCTCTACTACCAGCGTGACCGCGACGGTCTGCCGCGTGGCTGGATCAAGCGGATGAAGCGCGCCATTCGCACGCTGGGATGGCGGTTCAGCGCCGATCGCATGGTCATGGACTACACGCTCAAGTGCTACGTCCCCGCAACAGGGGGGACCTCCAGCGATATGCGCGTGGTGCTCTAAAACTTCTCGGGGCTGGTAAGGTCAACGATCAACTGATGGGAACGGCTGAGGTCACAGACGAGGGTCGTGAAACCCTAGTGTCTGCAAGGCACCTCAGTGCTGCTGGATATCACGATAGCGGTCGTATTCCTTGTCCTTAGAGTGATCCCAGTCAGCGTGATGCTTGGCACACCATTCCCGTTCCGTATCTAGCTTCTTCAAGCCATCTCTGACCTGATGGCTTCCCTGGCCGTGCTTGCTCGCGTCACGGTCTATGTCTGCTTGAGCCTTGACGATTCGATTCTGGCACTCGTCATCGTTATTTCCGGCGGCGTTCATCGGGACCGTGTTTACACCCATCAACATACCGCCGGCCAGAGTACACGTGAGCAACGCACGACCCAGGAAGTTCTTGTGCGACATACAACCTCCTTCGAGGAGGGCGGTTAAACGTCCCCCCGCTCTTCTATGAGATGCGCCCTGAAACGGCTCCGAGACTCAGCAGTTCGGGTGAATAGGGGCAAACCCAACGGACCTGAGCCAAGACTTGCCGGCAACGGCGCGTGTATAGTGTCTTTGGTTCCAGGTGTGAATCGTGCCGCCTTACATCGCGATGTTGCGAGGGATCAATGTCGGGGGGCGAAAACCGGTCCGGATGGAACAACTTCGCGAATCGTGCACGGGGCTGGGACTCCGAAGCGTCGAAACGTACGTTCAGAGTGGCAACATCGTTTTCCGTGACGAGAGGAGATCGCCCGCGAATCTTTCGAAGAGTATCAGCGAGGCTATTCTCCGCGATTTTGGATTCCGCGTACCCGTTCTCGTCATAGCAGCAAAAGAAATGGAGCAAGTGATCCAGCGCAATCCATTCCTGAAGGAAACGGGCATTGATCCGACCAAGTTACATGTGACTTTCCTTTCGGAGGCCGCATCGAAAGACGCGCTGAAAAGTCTAGAGAGATTTCCCACGAAACCAGATCGGTTTTACGTTGGCCGACAGGAAATCTATCTCTACTGTCCCGGCGGCTACGGCAAGACGAAGCTTTCCAACACCGCCTTTGAGAAGGCGCTGTCAATGGAAACCACAACCCGAAACTGGAAGACCGTCGGTATGCTATGTGAAATGGCGTCGAAGCTTTGACGGATCGTATAAGGAAGACAACCGGGCAACGCTTATTCTGAGGTACAAATTTTGATAGCAGGAATCGAGGCGCGGAATGGTGAGACTTATCGCACACTGGGTCTTGAGCGCACTGTGCATTCTGGTGATGGCCCGATTGGTGCCCGGAATTGTGGTTCAGGGATTTGGCGCGGCGCTTCTGGCGGCGGTGATCATCGGCTTCGTGAACGGGACGATCGGCCTGTTGCTGAAAATCCTCACATTTCCACTGATCGTGCTCACGTTTGGAATCTTCTGGTTCATCATTAATGCGCTGATGCTTAAGTTTGCGTCTTTATTGGTGCCTGGATTTTACGTTCAGGGATTCGCGGCGGCCTTCTGGGGCGCGATTATTCTGAGCCTTTTAAATATCGCGGTCCGGCAAGTTCTCCGGTGACCCGCTGTCTAAACGCGATTGCACGAGTGGAAGGGGTACGAGAAATCGCGAAAGGCGTTCTACAGATCGCGGCGCTGAAAATGACGAATGGCTAACGCCAGCGTCACAAGCAGGTAGAAACCGGCATATCCAACCATCGCGTCGCTGGGCACGGAAACGTTTGCAAATGGCGAAGATTGCAACGCGCCCGCCAACGGCGGCTGCATCAAAAACGCGGCCCGGCGCCAAATTGCTTCGGTGGGCATAATCAGGCTCGAAACCACGCCCAGCGTCACGAGCCCCGACCCCTGCGCGAATCCGCTCATTTGCTCGAGCCACCCGCCGAGAAAAGCCAATCCATGGAGGCCAAGTACGATCACGCCATTGGTCAAAGTGGAAAACCAAGTGCCAACGAGGAAAGTGGCGGTCAACACGAGCAGGCATTCCAGATAGACGAGGATCCCGCCGCGAATCGGATTTTGCAGTGTTACGCCAGCAATCCAATAGCCGGCTGCCAGAGTCCCGCTGAACATCGCACCTACATAAATTGCGAGCATGGCTACAAATCCGGCCCATTTGCCGATCAGCATGTGCCAGCGGGCAACCGGCTTAGTGGCGATGGCCTGGATTGTACCGGAAGCTATCTCTCCGGAAATCGTGTCCAGGGAGGTGAGGATGGTCATGACTACCGCAAGTAGATCGACTGTGTAGAGGCCGATCATGAGGGTGGCGCTCAAGAGTTGGTAGCGTAGAAATGGCGCAATGTTACTGTTTCGCAGATCCGTCAACTGATAGTGGAGGCCCGCACCAAACACAATTACGAAGCCGATTCCAACAACGAGAGCAGTCCAGAGGATTTTTTTTCGAGCCGCCTCGCGAAATGTGATGGAGGCGATAACCCAAACCGGATTCATAAGCCGCGATCCTCGCCCACGATTTCCATAAAGAGATCCTCGAGGGAAATACGCTGTGGTGTAAATTCGAAAGGCGCGCTGCCGGATTGGACGAGATAGCCAAGGATTTCCGGGAGTTTCTCACGGGAGTTGGCAGTGAGAGTGAGACTTTCGCCATCGAGCGGGCTGCAGGTGGCCCATTGAGAGAGGCCCACAACTGTTTGCGGTGTCAGCTTCCGCGCGCGCACGGTTACGCGCACCTTTTCGTCCTGATGGCTACGAAGATCGCGCGTGGTGACGATCTCTCCATCACGGATGAAGACGACTTGATCGCAGGTGACTTCGATTTCGCTCAGCAGGTGAGAATTCAGAAAGACTGTCGCGCCGCGATCACGTTGCGCGCGGATGATGTCGCGGACCAAGCGGCGGCCCATAGGGTCGAGGCCCGAAGTTGGCTCATCCAGAAAAATGACTTCCGGATCATGAATAAGGGCCTGGGCCAGACCGATGCGCTGGAGCATACCTTTCGAAAAGCCCTGCAAGCGCTTGCCGCGATGCGGCGCAAGCCCGACGAGATCGAGAAGATAAGGCACTCGCTCGCGCAGACGTGCGGTATCCATGTCGCAGAGACGCCCATGAAATTCGAGAAGCTCGGTTGCCGTGAGCCACTGGTAAAAACGAAAATCTTCAGGCAGGAATCCAATTTTGCGGCGGATTTCCACGTCGCCCGAACGAGCCCCGAGAACAAAAGCTTCGCCGCCGCTGGGACTCACCAGCCCAAGCAACATTTTTATCGACGTGCTCTTGCCAGCTCCGTTGGGACCCAGGAATCCAAAGATTTCGCCGCGCGGAACGCTGAGCGATAAGTTCCGCACGGCGATTTTGTCGCCGAAAACCTTACGCAGATTGCGCGCTTCAATGGCAAAGCTATTGGGCTGAGTCAGGGCGTCCCTCTAGACCGTCCCTATCGAACACACGTTCATTTGACCGAGTCCGCCACATCCACGGCATGGCTCGCGTCTCCAAAACCCGTGAGCATGTAGCCTGTGCCGTTTTTCGCCCAGATCAGGGCGTAGCCCGGACCTCGCCTTCCAGCCATGCTCAAGAGGGTGCCTTTTGCGCCGGCCACTTTAACAGCCTCATAGGACCGAAGAAAACGAGGCACGGCCATAACCAAGGTAGATTGCCAATCTACGTTGTGTAGAAATTCTCGAGCCTGGCCCGGGTTCATGCCTGCGGTTTCGAGTCCGATTTCCGCCAGTTTTTGGATATCAACTCCCTCCGGGACGTTTACGATCGGGTTCGGCCCCTCCCGCAAGCGAAGGCAATCGCTATATTCGGTGGAGGATGGAGGAGGTCCGCTAATGTTATTGGCGAGGGTCTGGCTGGCGCTTGCGGGCGTCGGGCAATGACCATATTGGATTTCCACGGCCCTCGGAATTTCCACTTTGAGCGGGGCGCCATTGAGAGCGGGCGGAACGGAAATTTCCGGGTGCCCTGCCTGACTGAACACGGTTTGCAGGCGGTCCCGATTCAGAGTCATTTCAAACGCATGGCGGCCGGTAACAACAAACTTGGGCGGGTCTTTTCGCTCGCTTATCACAGAAACGTCAAATCCACTTAGTTGCTTTGCGGCAGCGGCGTCCGGCGCGGGTTGATCTGGTTCATTGGCGGCTACGACGACGTCATCGGAAATCATCTGCGCGATCATCTGGTGCAAGGCTGGATTGGCATTGGGGTCGGTGAAGGCCGAGAGATTCACGTTCACAGCCTCAACCTTTTGCATGCGGAGAGACCGGAAGAATCTTCCCAAGAGCGGTCGCCCTGAAGGAAGGCCAACAATACTCGCGACTATTACAGCGCCGATCAGTGCAGGCAAAAACTTCTGCCATTTATTCCGTGAAGCTTCCTGTAACATGTGAGCTCCCTTTTACAGCAGGTGGTGGAAGTTTGTGCGGCCGAAGCTGAAGATAAGATTAAGAAACAGCCCGCGGCGCTTTTCAGACGCGCGTAGAGCTTTCACCTGCAGGAGCTAACGCCCGTGAGCTCAATACCTGCTGGATCTTGCGCAGCAATTCCTCGCGCGTAAACGGCTTCGAAACCAACACGGCATGAGGCTCGATGAGCCCCCGGCTCACGAATCCTGTGTAGCCGGACATAAACAGCACCTTGGCTTCCGGATGCAGAGAAGCAAGCTTTTCGGCAACCGCGGGCCCGTTCATTCCAGGCATGATCATGTCCGTCAAGAGGAGGTGGATCGGCTGTTTATACTCGCCTGCTAAGGCGAGGGCTTCTTCCCCATCTCCGGCTTCAAGCACCGTATACCCATTCTCTTGAAGCAATGTGCAGGTAAATGTTCTGAGCGAGACTTCGTCCTCGACGACCAGAACCGTCGCCGAACGCTGTTGGGAGGTGCCGGTATCGGGGGGCCGGCTCGCATTGATGTCGTCGAGCACGCGCGGCAGATAGAGCTTGAATGTTGCGCCGAGTCCGGGTTCGCTATAGACCCAAATGTAGCCTCCGCTTTGTTTGACGACGCCGTAAACAGTAGCGAGACCCAAACCAGTGCCCTTTCCTTGAGCCTTGGTTGTGAAGAAAGGCTCGAAAATATGAGCCTGCGTATCTGCGTCCATCCCCATGCCCGTGTCTGAGATGGTAAGCAGAATGTATTCGCCGGGAACCATGGGCGTGCGGCGCTGGAGTTCGTCTTCTTCGATCTTTATATTGTTCGTCTCGATCATCAATTTGCCGCCTTGCGGCATGGCGTCGCGAGCGTTCACTGCGAGATTCATAATGACCTGCTCGATCTGCCCCTGATCGCTGCGGATCGAATTTAGCCGCGGATCCAGCTTCGTTTGCAGCTCGACATCCTCGCCAATCAAGCGAAGCAACATCTGAGCCATGTCTGAAATGATGGCGTTCAGATTGAGTGTCTTGGTATCCAAGACTTGCTGCCGGCTGAAGGCCAAAAGCTGGCGAGTTAGAGCGCTCGCGCGTTCCCCTGCTCTGCGGATTTGCTCCACTTGGCCGCGGACCGCACTGGCAGGCTCGATTCGATCTAATGCCAATTCGCTGTAGCCAATGATGACCCCGAGCAAATTATTGAAATCGTGCGCCACGCCACCGGCCAGACGCCCGATGGCTTCCATTTTTTGTGCCTGGCGCAACTGATCCTCGAGATTGCGCTGCCGCGTGATGTCCTGCACCATCAAATCGAAATGATCGATCTCGCCGGTCTGGTTCCGCACGATATGGCTGCTGAAGCGCACCATGATCGGCGATCCGGTTCTGTGCTTCCACTCCATCTCGATATCTTTGAGGTACTCCGTATTTCGAGATTGCTCCATAACTCGCGTACGATCGGCCGGATTCCGGTAAATGTCGGTATTCATATTCAAACTGAGGAGTTCAGTCTCAGAGCTGTAGCCGAGCATTCTGACCACTGCTGGATTGGCGAGCAGGATCCGACCGTCCAACAACGTTCGGAGAGCGCCGTAGGGCGAGTTTTCGATGACAGAGCGGAAATTTGCTTCGGAGCGGCGCAGCGCTGCTTCCATCTCGATGCGTGCGGTAATATCTCGCACGATGGCGGCCGAGCCGGTGAGGCGTCCTGATTGATTTCTTATCGGCGAGACGGTGAGCGAAACGTGCACCTGTTTGCCATCCTGTCTTATGCGCACCGTCTCCTGGTTCATGACCCCGGCTCCCTTGCGGATCCTCGCCAGGATTTCCTTGGGTTCATGCTTTCGATCCGGCCCAACGATGATGCTAACCGGCATTCCAGCGGCCTCGGCGCGAGAGTAGCCGAACATCTTCTCGGCTCCCGCATTCCAGTCGGTGATCTTTCCGTCCAGATCGGATGCGACGATGGCGTCATCAGAGCATTCCACGATAGCCGCCAGGCGCCGCAGATCTTCCTCCTGGCGTCTTCGTTCGGTGGCCTCGTTTTCCAGGTGACGAATGGCCCGCGCCAATTCTTCGGTGCGCTCGGCCACTTTCCTTTCCAGGTCGTCGTTGAGCTTGCGCGCTTCCTGCTTTGTGCGCTCGCGTTGCTCCACCTCGTGCACGACCGCGCGCGTGGCAGATATGCCCATGAACATGGCGACCAAGAATGCCAGCAAGATCAACCACGTCGTTTGGCGGCGAGCAGTTGCGTAGTTTGCCTGGCTTTCATCACGCGCCCGCTGCATCTGCACGGTCTCGAACTGACTGAAATCGTTCCAGGCACCGTGCAGAGCATCGATGTAAGGAATCACCTCGTCTGTCATTACAATTCTTGCCGGCTCAAATTTGCTTCCCTTTAGCAGATCGGTAATTCGAACGACCGCGTCCAGGGTGGCAGCTCGCGCCTCATCGATGTGCCGCAACAGCTCCCTTTCTTTCGGGGACTCAGATCGCTGGTTGAGTGTGTGGATTATGTCTGTAATGCGCTTGATGTTGGATTCCCGGCGGTCGAGCAGGGACTGGAGATCTTCCGGCTGGCGCGAAAGCAACGCTGCCTGAAGAAGCCGATTATTCATATTTACATACGTGAGCGCTTCCTGTGCTAACTGAACTTTGGCCCAGCGGCGATAACTAATGTCGTTGAGGTCGGCATTGATTCGGGCCATGCGGTTGAGCCCTAACCAACCAATGACAATGAGAATGGAAACCAGAAAAGAAAAGGCGATAGCCAGTCTTACACCGATGGAAATCCGGCTCATTCTCTTGTTTACCTCAACCTCACGCGCAGAGGAATTTGAGAATGCCGCAAACTTCCGTAAGAATTGAGACTTAGCGGCGGTTCTGTTTGGCTAACATCAATTTTCCTATGTCTGTAGAGGGGGTCAATCGGCGCGCTTAAGGCCGTTCACGAAGGATTAATAGCGAGCTTGAAGAGTATTTCGTCCAGAAACGTACTTTGGAGGGCTAATGCTCGATCTGATTGCGCAGCTTATGGACCAGACGACGGCCCGCGCTGTTGAAGCCCGTCAGCAAGCCGCCCCAGAGGTGGCGGCCGCTCCAAAGCCTTTCGCCAGTGATTGCGTCGTCCACAGTGAGATACGCGTTGGCAGGCCTATAGCGAAAATGAACGGACAAATCGGGTCCAAAGCGCCTGTCGCCCTCTGGATCGATAGGCCGTGACTCATCTTTTGAAGAGAGAACGAAAACCAATTCCGCCTGATCGCGGCTTTGGACTACCTGGAAACGGCCCCATCTTTCCAACTCTCGGACCGCATCTCCGCCGACGGCGGGGAATCCGGTTTCGTCCTCGAAATAGATTAGCTTTGCAGTCAGAAGGCGCGACGGCAAATAACGGCTCTTTTGGGCGCTGGCGGGGAAAGAGAAACCCAAACCGATAATGAAAACCACAGCTAGAAGGCAGGCCCGTTTTCGCATCTTCACCCCGAAGGACTGACTAAACTTATACACCTTTGCCGCGAAGATGCCCCATGCATTTATTCTGATGCGAGCCTATGAGAGAAAGGTACGTTTCCGAGTCCTTACGCCTCGATTTCCGGCGGGATGCAGGGCGTGCTTACGATCCGAAAACGTTGAGGCTGTAATTGTGCGGGGTTGCTGGGTGTGGCAACATGAGTAAGTTCGCAGCACAGGAGGAGATCATGGCCAAGGCAACATTCGGCGCTGGATGCTTTTGGGGCGTGGAGAGCGCTTTCCGGGAGCTAAAAGGAGTGACCGACGCCGCCGTAGGTTATATGGGCGGCACGCTGGCCAATCCCACTTACCAGGATGTGTGCACCGATCGCACGGGCTATGCGGAAGTTGTGCAACTCGATTACGATCCTCAACAAATTTCCTACGAGCAATTGCTGCGCGCTTTTTTCGATCTACACGATCCCACAACTCTGAATCGCCAGGGGCCGGACTACGGTAAGCAATACCGCTCCGTAATTTTCTTTCACGACGCCGAGCAGGAACGAGAAGCGCAAAAGATCAAAGATGAGATCGACCGCTCAGGGCGGTTCCCCCGGAAGATCGTGACGCAAATCGCGCCGGCGAGCGATTTCTGGCGCGGCGAGGAATACCACCAACGCTATTTCGAGAAACACGGCCTCGCGGCCTGCAGGACGCATTGATTAGGCGCCTTTTGCCCTTCTTTAGCTTAATTCTGCGGCATGGAGGCTTGGCTTGCCAGCTTGGCTGACGAGCTTGGTGCCAACCGAGGGCCTCAAGATCATGCTGGTTCTGTTTCTTTCCTTCCTTGTCGGTTTCGAACGCGAAGAACATCTTGCCGATCCCAGTGGCCCAGAACGATACGCATTTGGCGGGGTACGAACGTTTCCTCTACTGGGGCTCATCGGCTACGCCTTGAGCCTGGTTTCCGGCGACAATTTGATTCCGCCGACCGTAGGCTTCGCAGTGATTGGCGCATTTTTGTGGCTCTCCTACCAGCACAAACTCGCTACATACAAAACTGCCGGAGTCACTACGGAGACGTCCGGACTGGTGACGTATCTCGTCGGCGTGCTCGTTTCGCATGGGCAATGGTGGATTGCTACAACGATCGCCGTTACGAGTGTTCTTTTGCTCGAGCTGAAAACAGCGCTCGAAAATCTGTCGCGTCGTGTGCCGAGAGAAGAAATCCTGGCGTTCGCGAAATTTCTGTTCTTGACCGCGGTCATCCTGCCCATTGTTCCCAACCGCACGTTCGGCTCGTTCGGCTTCAATCCGTTCAAGGCATGGCTGATAGTGTTGGCCGCGAGCGGGATCTCCTATGGCAGCTACCTTCTGCAGAAGGCGAGCGGAGGACACGGGGGCATGTTCTTATCGGCGCTGTTAGGCGGCGCCTATTCCTCCACCGTAACGACAGTAATTTTGGCGAAGCGTGCGCGGGAAGCGCATGCGCCACAGGTTTGCGCAGGCAGCATACTAATGGCATCGGGAACCATGTATCTGCGGTTGCTGATTTTACTGGCGCTGTTCAATCGCGCGCTGGCGGCAAGTCTCTTGTTGCCCTTTCTAATTGCGGGAATGGGCGCCTTGGGTTTTGGGTGGTATTGGGGGCGCGTACCCGCTTCCAGTGGCAAGGACGGCCAGGTGAACCTGCCCATCAAGAATCCTCTGGAACTATCGGCCGCGTTTCTCTTTGCGGGGATGTTTATGGTCTTGTTGGCGGCCTCGCATTATGCGCTCGAACATTTCGGGCGAGGTGGGATCTACGGCCTTGCCGCGATCGCGGGCGTCACGGATATAGATCCCTTTGTATTGGGAATGACGCAGTCGGGCCAAGCCTCCGCTTTCGCGGCTCACGCCATCGCCATCGCCGCGTCCAGCAACAATGTGGCGAAGGGATTCTATGCCTTCGGCTTCGCCGACCGGCGAACCGGCGTGCAGGCGTTGGTGCTGCTATCGGCTCTGGCGCTGCTGGGCCTGGTGGCGCTCCTTTTTTAGATTGCCTCTGTTATCCGCGCTAGGCGCGCAACAAGTCAGCCTGCCAATTTTTAATCCGCCGCTTGATCGATTTGCGGTCGTTCAGCCGTTCGTCCAGCACTTGCCGTGCAAGGGCCGCCAATTCCTCATCTCCCGCAAAGCGGAGAGAAATCAGTTGCGGAGTGGTGAACTCCGGGATTCGAGAGCGCAGATCCGCTGGGAGCAGGCGCTCCAACCGCAGGCGCATCTCCAGACGAATCACGCGGTCCTGAACCGTAAGCGTGAACATACGGGCGTAAAGAATGAGAATCATGAAGGCGATGGCGAGCAACACGTTCATGATGGAAGCGAACGTAAACCCGTCCTTTAGCTGGACGAGGCGCCATACGAAATTAACCATAAAAATTGGAATGGCAATCATGTGGTAAGGGGGAACCAGCCTGCTGTGATTCTCAAAACTTTGCGTTTTCTCTTGAGCCACGAGTTTTGCCTCCTTCCTTTCCGCCGAATGGCGAATTTAGCGAACAGTTTCGGGAAACGAGAACACAGGGTCCACATCTACGGGAATATCGCTGCTAGCTGCCATGGACTTTGCCAAATCGTCAGGCATACGATCGTATTTCGTGAACCAAGCCTCCACGCGCCCGCGGTCGCCAGTGGCCTCCATTTCCAATAGTTCCTTTGCGAGTGAAACGATCGTGGCCGGCATGCGCTCGATGTTTATGGCGTAGCGTCCCGTGCCCGGATCGTGCTTCACGGCGCCTTGTTCGACCAGATAATTGAACTCCATCATTTCGGCACGGCCATGCGCTTCGACGAAGCCGAAACGCACGGTGCGAAAGATTCCGCCAACGTAGGAGGCGTAATATTCGGTCCTTTTTTCTTTGGGCATGTTGCCATGCTCGATCAGCCAATCGAGGCCGAACATGCCCACTACGTCTGCTTTGGCCTCTTCGAGGCCGGAGTAGGCGGGCCCGATCGCCTCATTGATTTGAGCGCGACCTTTTGGCGTACGCGAATACGACGGGCCAAGCTCGTGCGAAATCTCATGCATCATCGTGGTGGCCAGATAGCCGTCGCCGGAAGCTTGCGCGGCCTGGTCCGCGCGTAAGAGGCGCTTGGCGATAGGAAGAACCACATAATCGACGCGCGCATCCATAAAATTCTTGAAAAAGATTTTCTTCGAACCTTTCTCCTGATGAATACGCGGATCGTTGGGCAGATTATCGGCCACAGCCTGATAGCCGTGGCGCAAATCACCGGCGCGGAACGGAGTATCCATAACTTCCATAGGCGAGCGATGGCTGGCCTTCGAAGGCCGGTCTTCCGCAGCGATCGGAAGCGCGTCTTGAATTGAGGCGACATATTTTTGGAAGAGAGCCAGCTTACGGCTTTCTTCTTCGTTGCGGATCATCACTGCCGCGCCATAGGAAGTCTTCACGCCGAGAAGATCGTCCAAATAGACTTCGTAGGGCGCGAAGATAACATCGAATTTCGGGTTTTCGAGTTCCAGCCAGGCGATATCGCTTGCATAGTAATCGTCATCGAGCAAGGCGTTGGCTCGCAGGCGCAGGAAATTTGCAAATTTCGCGTCGTCGCTGAGTGCCGCGGCCTCATTGAGTGCTCGCGCGGCGGGCTCGAGCCATTCCCTATAGACGACGTGGTACGGCTGGGCAATGAACCGGTCGCCTTCGCGCCGAACCACCGTTTGAGGCGCATAGAGCGCCGCTTTTTGTTCGGGATGCTGGCGGACGTAGGCTTCCATCTGCTCGCGCGTTAGTCCCGCCGGATATAGACCGTGATCCGGCGACATAGGAGCCGTGCCCACGAAGGGCTCGTTATTGCGAATGAGGTCATGGCGGCTGCCGTTGATCATCAAAAAGCGGCGCAGAGCGATATCTGCGGGCGTTTTACTGGATTCGAGGGAGCGCAGCAATGCGAGTCCCTCAGGATCGCTTTGACGCCAGTAAATCTGTTCGAGATATTGCGCCGCCTCGACCAATTTTTTGACCAAGGCTTGTTCCCGGGCGCTCAGGCCCTCCGAATGAAAGGGCATGGGGACACGGCGGAATTTCGCTAATCTTTCATTCAAATCGGGAGCGACGTGCAAGTCGCTAGCGGGCGGCCGCGGGGAGTTTCCTGAGCCAGCCTGTTTCAGGGCCGCACGCGAAAGGATGGCGCAAGCGCAAAGAGAAACACCTGTTAACAGCAGAAGCCATTTGGCAGGCATGGCTCGCGCATTCTATCAGAGCTTTTTCAACCGCTACAAAAGACCTGTACACGGGGCCAGCTATGAAAAAAGACAACCGGAACCTTTTCTTGAGGCCGGGGTTTTACGGGACGATGCAAGAATCGTTGTGGCCCAATGCAAGACACCAATTCACAGGAGGCATAGATGCGAAAGAATGTCTTAAAGGCGTTCGGGGGAATACTCTTGGCGGGAGTGCTGACCGCTCCGGTGCTTGTCTCTGCAGGACCACAGCCGACGCCAGCGCCGCAGGAGCATGAACGGCATCCCGTCATTCGTGAGTCGATCGAGAAAATCGAGAACGCACGGCACGACCTTCAGGCTTACGCCGACCGCGATTTCGGCGGACACCGCGCGAAGGCCGTCGAACACCTCGATCAGGCATTGAAGGAACTCCATATGGCGATGGACTACGACAAGCACTAAACGCAAGCAATCAAAATACAACCATTTCGGGGCAGTCTTCGGACTGCCCCTTTTTTCTGAGATTTAGTTACGACACTTGAATTGAGGGGATTGAAGCACAGCCGCTCTACGACCTAAAGCTTTTAGAGTTTTGCGGCTGCCGGGTGGGCGATGCGGCTCACATAATCGATCATGTGATTGTTGAAGGCTTGCTCGAGCCGCTGGGTGATGGGGCCGGGCGCATCGGCAAACTCATGGCCTTCGACCTCCGAGACGCCGATGAGGCTGCGATTGGTGGAGCTAATGAACACTTCGTCGGCAGCGTACAAATCTTCGGGCCGCAGCGTTTTCTCTTCGACCGGGATGCCAGTTGCCGGCGCAATATCCAGCAAGATTCCGCGGGTGACGCCTTCAAGACATCCGGAAGAGAGCGGGGGCGTGAATACGCGTCCGTCGCGCGCACAGAAGACATTGGCAGCCGTACACTCCGCTATTTCGCCTCGTTCGTTCAAAAGCAGAGCCTCATCGAAACCGCGCTGCTGGGCTCCTTGCAAAGTCCAAACGTTGAAGATCCACGACGTAACCTTCACACCGGCAAGGGGCGATGCGGCGTGGCGGCTATGCTCGCAGAGAGTCAAACGAACCGGCTCGCGATACGAGGGAAGTCCCGCAGTGCAGAGCAGCAGGTCCACATCGGGGAAGTCTTCGCCGCTTTGCCAGAATCCTACCTTGTTGTAAACGGCATAAATTCTCGCCGTGCCTTCGCGCACGTCGTTGCGCTGAATCAACTCGTGCAAATTGGACCGCACTTCGGCGGAATCGAATGGGAAGGGCATACGCGTCCGGCTGGCATCTTTTTGGAGTCTTTTCCAATGCCGTTCGAAGGCAAAGGGCTCGCCTCGAAAGACCCGCACTGTAGTAAACAGTCCCCAGCCATTGAGCAGCCCAGCCTGGCCCGGCGAAAGGCGCGCCTGCTCAATGGGAACGATCAGGCCGTTGTGAGATATATAGCGGTGAATCAAGATTTTCTCGTGCGTTTGACCCAGCGACAAGCAAACGCCAAGCTTATTGTACCCTAGCGACAGCCAGCCCCTTCGTACATGTGCGCTGGCACGCATGTACCCGCTGGAAACAAAAGTCCGCTCGTACAATTGACAGTTACATGTGTTGTTTCTAACGTAAATCAGCAGCCCTTTTTTACCTGACAGGGCTTTCCTGAGAGGCTTCGTGAATAGGGCATTTAAGCCAATTTGGACAGGGCTCCTTCTGGCCTTGCTGTGCCCTGTTTTCGCTCATGCCGACACGATCTACCTCAAAAACGGCCGCCAGATTCAGGGCACGAACACACTCAGGCAAAATGGAAAGGTAACGTTCGAGACTTCCGCAGGCACCATGAGCGTGCCGGAAGCACTTGTCGACCGCATCGTGAGCGGCGAGCCACCCATTGGGCCGCAAAAGAGCGCCAGTGCTGCGGCCGCAGAATTGTCGATGGCACCCCCTTCCTCAAGCGACACGGCTCCGACGTTACGGTCGATCATGCGAAATGGCGCCATAGATCAGGATGTTCTGGCCCAGATCGACGCGAAAGCATCGACTCATAATGCCGACGCGCTTATTCGGGCCGCCGAGGCGGAATCTGCGGCCAGCCACTTCGAAATGGACCGAAATAACTTCAGCGCAGCCCTTCAGCATGCCGATCGCGCGCTTGGTTTCGCGCCCGATCAGGCCCCGCTGCTTCTGACCGTGGCATATCTGCATCTGCGACGAGGTGAATATCAATCTGCGCTTGACCCGCTCGAAAAAGCACGGCGCAGCGATCCTGATTCGTCCGATATTGCCAAGCTGACCGGTTGGGCCGATTACGGCCTGAATCGCCTGGCGGAGGCCGTAGCAGAATGGAAGCGTTCCCAGCAACAGCACCCAGACCCGGAGGTAGCGCGCGCCCTAGCGAAGGCGCAGCGCGACTTGGACGTGGAGAATAACTACCGTGAGAACCGCAGCCCGCATTTCGATTTACATTATTATGGCGCGGCGGCGCCGGAGTTGACGCACGACGTTATTCTTGCGCTAGAGAGCGACTTTGATGATATTTCCGGCGCGCTCAATTACACGCCGAAACAGCCTATCTCCGTAACGCTTTACACCAATCAGCTCTTCCAAAACATCACTCGGGCGCCCAGTTGGGCCGGGGCGCTCAACGATGGCCGTATTCGTGTTCCCGTGCAAGGACTCGATCACGTATCCCCGGAGCTTGCGCACGTCCTCAAGCACGAGTTGACGCACAGCTTCATTAACGAAAAAACGCATGGCCACTGCCCCACCTGGCTGCAGGAAGGGGCCGCCCAGTGGATGGAGGGACGACGAACGGATCAGAATTCCGCGGCGGAACTTCTGGGCATGTACGATCGGCATGACGAGCCTTCGCTTAGCGTCTTGGAACCCTTATGGAACAATCTGCAATCCGGCTTCGCGCGTATTGCTTACGACTGGTCGCTTGCGGTGGTCGAGACAATCGAATCGACTAGCCCTGGCGATTTGGAGCGAATTCTCGACCGGCTCGATGAGGGCGCCCCGCCGGAGGATGCTGTGCGTGCAGCGCTGCATTCCACGTATGCGGACTTGAATGTCGCCACCGCCGATTACCTCCGCAAATTACGCTAGCCACTTTGCTCGCTCGCTGCGAACGTGAACACTTTCGCTGCCGAATGTGTGCTGAGATCGTCTTGGTGGACTGCGGCTCGTTGGCGACGGTTCGAAAGACAATCTTGTCACTGAGAACGAAATTAATTAACGAGCAAACGGCTATAGCAACCAGGTTAGCGGCAAAGAGCCAGATTCTTTGGCGACCGACGATCAGCCACGCGAAAAAAAGGTTACCAGCGAGCGATACAGCTCCGTTTGTCAGATTGAAAGCGAACAATCTTCTTAGCCAGTAATACCGTCTCCCAGAGCTCCGTTCTTTCCAAGTGAGAAATTGATGCCAGACGAAGTTGTGGACAACAGCCGTTTCCACTGCCAAAGCCGTAGCTACTAACGAGCCGACTTTCAGAGCCACGACAAATAGCCACAGAGCGCCTAGCTGGATGCAGAAGCCAAGCGCCCCAACAGCATTGAACTTCGCCCATCGGTATAGCGTCTGCATTTCGTGCCGGGCATCGGCATTCACGACAAAGGTTCCTGCTTGTACAGAATCATCGTGTGCCAAGCCGCCGCGACAACGACCATGATCGCCATCCCTGAGGTCGCGACGATGCCGCCGAAGTCAAACAAACGCCAGGAAAGCACCGGCAGAGATGCTTTCGGGTTAAACCACAACGCGATATTTCCTAGCGCCAGCAAAATCCGAATTTCGGTAGGTCCGAATTTTGCGAAAGAAAGCCGAAAGGTTCCCAGCGCGTAGGCCGCAAGATAGCTTTCGATCGAGAGCAGCAAAAAAGCAATCAACATGCTCAGCGCAATCGGCCAATTGACATAACCCGAAGCGCCAAGTCCGCCAATCAGGAAAAGGCCTCCGAACGAATCAATCATGTGATCGACATAAAAACCGTACCGAGGACGCTGCCGCTTTCGCACGCGTGCCAGAGTGCCGTCGAGGCTGTCGCCGAACCAATTGACCGCGAGAAAGAACGTGGCGATCAATAAACCACTGGAGTGCCATCGCGCCAGAATGTAGCTGGCGCCCGCAAGCAGCATGGCGGTGAATCCCAGGCACGTGAGGTGGTCGGACCCAATCCAAAACGGCATTCTGGCGGCGAGCCAAAGTAAGGCCCTGCGCTCAACTGCAGAAGTGAAACTTTCTTGAATGCGAGTTGCGTTTTTGAAGGTTTGGATCGCCTGTTTCAGTGGCATTGTCTGTTTACTTCGATCGGTTCGACTCGAAACCACAACTTTGACCACACCCAGTTTTGAGCTCATCCGTTGCTCTCCCATAAAAGAAGTTTTTGGAACTGCTGCCGTGCATCTGCTCTACAACCGACTCACGCGTGGCCTCGAGAGTGAAAACGAGCGAATCTTTGGGGACAGCTTCAATAAAAGGACGGACAAGCCAGCCGAGGCCGATCGGGACGCTGCGGGTCAGCGAGATTGCGTTGCACTCAACATAAACCCCGTCTTCGGACTGATAGAAACGCCAATAAGAATAAAGGCGCCAGAGAAACCCGTGATCGTCACCGACTGGTATTTCGCGCTCCTGAGGCTCTCCGGCGCGTTCGAGCTCCGCAACACGAGTGCTATAGGAGCGAGAAAGTGTGTGATTCTCGTCGAGCAACATGTAATGGACGTCATATTCGGTGTTGAGCACAACTGTAACGACGTGAACCTGTTTGAGCTGGAGAAAGACGTGAAAGTCGTTTCCAGAATGGGCGAGAAGTTTCGATTTAAGGACCTGTGGCTCGTAATATTTTGAAGCTCGGTCGTAATCCTGGAGCACGGAGATAACTTGGGACATCGACACTCCTGGGATAAACACGGTTCCGGTCCAGTCGTGGACAAGCCCGCCGGGCACCGAAAGTGCGCCCGCCAAATCATTACTTTGAGACTGTTGAATCAGGACGTGGCCGTTTTTGAGGTCGGCGTAGGCTTGTTCGCGGCTCGACTGCGGTAAGGCGTCGACCGAAAGAAAGCCGCCTCTCCCGGCTAAGCCTTGGTCCAAGCGAGCCTCGCTCGCCCTGACGTACCGCGCAAAGGCTTCTTCTGTTTCTCTCGTTAAGTGCTCCGCACGGACAGATGGGGAAATTCCCAGAAGCGAAGCGAGATGGACCACAATAAAAGCAATCGCTGGCTTTCGGAGGCTGATTCCATGGCATCGCATGGGGCGGACTTTGCCGCAGGACATCGGTTGGTTCAATGACTTGGAGATCATTTCGGGTAAATTGAACATCAACAAATAAGTTCCTCGAAATCAGTGGCTTGATTAAACTTCTCCTCTGAAATTTGAGGCTCCTTTCGGAGAACCACAGGTGGATGAGCTCAAACGCGAGACGCGAATCTTCCGGTTCGGCGTTTTCGAATTCGATACAAGCGGGGAATTGCGGAGAGAAGGCAGGAAGGAGCCTCGCCTGCGGGATCAGGCTGTTCAGGTACTCTCGATGCTTTTGGAGCGACCTCGGGAGGTGATCACGCGCGAAGAGCTCCGCCACCGGCTGTGGCTATCGGATACGTTTGTGGATTTCGATCATGGACTGAATACGGCAATCAATCAGCTGCGCAGCGCCTTGGGCGATTCGGCCACTAATCCTCGATTCATACAAACAGTTCCTCGGCGCGGCTACCGATTTATTGCTCCGGTTGAGATGAGGGTTAGCGGTAGCACAGCACCAGCTGCGTCAACGAACACGAAACAGGTTATTAGCCCCGACACCGCAATCGATTCTGTAGAACAGGGTAAGGCCGATTCAGCGGCGTCCCGCCCTTACATCTTGAGTGACCCGGGAGACTTGCCCTCTGTTCCGAGTACGGTCGTCAGGACATTGTTTTCCTTGATCCAGGCGATCTACCTAGCTTTTTACGTCGTATCGTTGGGGCGCGTCGGAGTTTTGGGCGAAATTCTGCCGGTCAGTGGAAATCTGGCTCATATCGTGTTTGTAATGGTGATCGTGACCGCGGTCCTGGGAATACCGGTTCGACTTTATTTGCTAGCGGCGATTGCCTTTAACTATCGGGGGCTGAACGCAAAGTTTCGGAAGCTCTTCCCATTTCTACTTATTCTTGACGAATTGTGGGCTCTGGCGCCGTTCTTGATCGTCCAACAGATAGGCGCCGGGTTGGCCCTGGCTGCGACTGCCGCCTTACTCTACGTACCGTTTTCTCAACGAACCTTGCTACTTATGGGCTCAGCTCGGCGAGCGGATTAGGTCGCTTACCACGGAAAACAGAGGCCCCTCACTCTCTCGGTTTCGTCCGTTATAACTTCCGGACCTTATAGAGTAGCCAACAAGCTGGCGAGAAGGGCGGCGCGATCGGGGAGAGCCGAGATGATCACGTGCTCGTCGGGGCTGTGAGCGGCCGCGCCAACGGCGCCGAGGCCATCGAGCGTGGGCACGCTGAGGGCTGCTGTGAAGTTGCCGTCGGAGCCGCCTCCTGCAAGGCATTCGTCAATGGAAAATCCCAGTTGGTGTGCGATTTCCTGCGCATGAGAAAAAAGTGCGGCGCTGGCGCCGCGTTCGAGAGGCGGACGTGAGAATCCGCCCTGCACTGCGACGCGCGCGCCTGGCAAAATAGGCCGGAGGGTCTTCAGCTTGCGTTCAATCCGCCGCATGTCTCCGATGGTTTCGGCGCGCACATCGATCGTCAGACGCGCCTCCGCAGGGATGACGTTGCTGCGTGTGCCTCCTTGCGCGATCGTCGGGTTGACGGTGATTCCGCGGCGAGGATTATTGAGGCGCATCAGGCGCACTGCCTGCAATGTCAGTTCATGAACTGCATTGACGCCCGCTGCGGGGTCGAGACCGGCATGTGCCGCGCGGCCGGTGACGATGAGATCTACTGTTCCGACAGCTTTGCGCCGGGTTTTGAGCTTTCCCTTCGGTCCATTCGCGGGTTCGAGAACTAGGACGGCCATGCTGCGCCGAGCTTCCCGTTCGATCACCTCGCGCGAGCTTTGGCTTCCGGTCTCCTCGTCCGAGGTCCACAGAAAGACAATGCGACGGCGCGACAGCCATTTCGCACGCGCGAGGGCCTCGGCAGCAAACAGCGCGATGACTAGCCCACCCTTCATATCGAAAATGCCCGGACCGAATGCACGCTCCCGAGTCACGCGAAACGGCATCTTCTTAATCGTGCCGAGCCCATAGACGGTATCCAAATGGCCAAGAACCAGAATTTGACCCGCGCGAGCAGAAATCCCATTCTGGCGTGCTAGGCTTGAGGGCCAAACGACCCGCACGTGATTCCCTGGTCTTTTTTGCTGAAGGAATTCAATTTTTACTCCGCGCTTTTTCCATTCCGCCGCCAGTACGCGTCCGAAACGATCGACGGCCGGCTTTGAATCCGTAGGCGATTCGCACATGACGAAGCGTTTGAGTAAACGCAGCATCGCGGTCCGGCGGCTTCGCAAAAATGCCAGCATTTCCTGCGATTTTTCGGTCGAGATCATCGCCGGCGTATGCTAGCAGCCGGGCTCTTCTGCGGCAACGCGGTTCCCGGGCCTTCGCCCTTCGCATATAATGCTTCGATTAGTTGAGCGTGCCGTGGAGCCATTTGGCGGAATTGAGGAACTGTGATGATTCTGGACAGCAACGGCATCCAGAAAATCCTACCGCACCGCTACCCATTCCTGATGGTCGACGCCATCCTGGAAATGGAGCAATTTAAGCGCATTGTCGGAGTGAAAAACGTCAGCATCAATGAGGGGTTTTTTCAGGGCCATTTCCCCGGCAAACCCATCATGCCGGGCGTCTTGATCATAGAAGCCATGGCCCAGACCGGCGGGTTATTACTTTTGAAAGAGGTTCCTGACCGAGAGAATAAATTGCTTTACTTCGTCGCGGTCGATGATGCGCGTTTTCGCCGGCCGGTAGTCCCGGGAGATCAGCTGCGGCTTGAAGTGGATGTAATTTCCTGGCGCGCCACTTTTTGCAAACTGCGAGGGAGGGCCAGCGTCGACGGTGTGCTCGCGGCAGAGGCGACGTTGATGTGCAAAATGGTTGACCGCGATTCTGTAGAAACGCCCCCGGCAGTTCAGCCCGCCGGTGTAGCCGGACACTGAGAATGAGCGAAACGGCAGATCGAGCCACGGCCATGGTCGAAGTCGATCCACGTGCGGTCATTGATCCAGGAGCTCGATTGGGAGCTGGAGTCGTTATCGGAGCCTACGCAGTTGTTGGCGAAGGCGTTCAGCTCGGCGAAGGTTGCGTCCTGCACCCGCATGCTGTCGTAAACGGCCCGGCTCGGCTGGGAAGCAGTAACGTGCTCCATCCGTTTTGCAGAATTGGCGGCGAGCCCCAGGATCTGAAGTACGCGGGAGAGCGCACACGGCTGGAAGTCGGCGATCGGAATGTCTTTCGCGAGTGCGTTACGGTGAGCCGGGGAACTGTCCAAGGCGGAGGCGTAACGCGCATAGGAAGCGATAACCTCATTATGACTTCGGCTCATATTGCTCACGATTGCGTTGTGGGCGACCACACGATTTTCGCAAATGGCGCCACTCTGGCTGGGCACGTGACCGTCGAGGATTACTCCACGATTGGCGCATTTTCTCCTGTGCATCAATTCTGCCGCATTGGCAGCCATGCGTATATCGGCGCCTCAACCGTGATTACTCAAGACGTCCCGCCCTTCTCATTGATCGTCACCGAGCGGAATACGCGGTGTTTCGGAGTGAATAGCGTAGGATTGGAACGCCGCGGCTTTAGCACGGAACGCATTCGCGCCATCGAAAGCGCGTATCGCCTGCTTTTGACTTCGAAACTCAACACGAGCCAAGCCCTCGAACAAATGCGGCATAAGCTCACGGGTTCCGCGGACGTCGCCGAACTGATGCGCTTCATTGAATCCAGCGAGCGTGGTGTAACGAAGTAGTGGGTTACCCTTCCGAAGAAAATATGTCGTCGTCAGGCGCAACCGTTCCCGGAAAATGGGGTTTGATTGCGGGAAACGGCAGGTTTCCCTTTTTAGTTCTCGAAGCAGCGCGAAGCCAGGGAATCGAGATGGCAGTGATCGCGCTGCGCGAGGAGGCTTCTCCGGAATTGGAAGGAATTGCCAAGCGGCTCCACTGGGTGAGCCTGGGCGAATTGAGCCGCACGCTGGAGTTGCTCCATCAGGAGGGCGTCACGCGAGCTGTAATGGCCGGCCAGGTGAAGCACACAAAGATTTTCAGCGCGATTCGGCCGGACTGGAAACTGGCGAAGTTGATCTTTTCCTTGCCCAGGAAAAATACGGATTCCTTGATCGGCGCAGTGGCTCGCGTGCTCGAAGACGAGGGTATCGAGCTCGTAGACTCAACGGCGTTTCTGAAGCCACTATTGCCAGAACCCGGCGTTTTGACGCGGCGTTCTCCCGACGTTCGCGAATCGGGAGACATTGCATACGGTCGCGAGATCGCCCGGCACATTGCCGGGCTGGATTTGGGCCAGACTGTGGTCATCAGCGATCGTGCTTGCGTGGCTGTCGAAGCCATGGAAGGAACCGACGAGACGATCGAACGAGCGGCTCGGCTTGTCGCCGGTAGGCCGCTGGTTGTAGTAAAAGTGGCCAAGCCACGCCAGGATATGCGTTTCGATGTACCCGTCGTGGGACTGCGGACCGTCGAAACGATGAAGCGTTCCCGCGCCACTGCGCTGGCTATCGATGCGTGCCGCACTCTGCTTTTCGATCGCGCACGGCTGATTGAAGCGGCCGACGAAGCGGGAATTGCCGTGCAAGCCTTTGGCCCGGAAGCGCAACCCAGTGGTCCACCCAATGCCGCAAATGCTTCCTCAAACGATGCCCCTGGAGCAAAGGCCTGATGAACGACCGAGCCGTTCGTGTGGCAGTGGTCGGCGTCGGCGATTTCGGGCGCAACCACGCGCGCGTCTATCGTCGGCTCGAAGGTGCGGAATTCGTTGGCGTCGTGGACCGGGATTCTGAACGCGCCCGGAGTATCGCCGACGAATTCGGCACGGCGGTGTTGCCCGATCTTGATTCTCTGACAGGACTGGTGGATGCAGTCAGCCTCGCCGTGCCCACGATCGAGCACGCGCGCATTGGCTGCCTCCTGCTCTCGAGAGGCATTGACGTTTTGGTGGAGAAGCCGATTGCCGCTTCGGTCGCGGAAGCCGACGAGCTCATTGATGCGGCCCAGCAATACGCCCGCGTATTGCAGATCGGGCACCTGGAGCGGTTCAATCCAGCGTTCATAGCGGTCTTGCCCATAATCAAGGAACCGCTATACTTTGAAGTACATCGTCTAGGGGTATTCAGCCCGCGCAGCCTCGATATTGATGTGGTGTATGACGTGATGATCCACGATCTGGATATTCTTTTAGCGCTGGCGAACTCTCCGGTAGAGTCGATTCATTCGCTCGGGATTCCGGTCATTACAGATAAGGTCGATATTGCGCACGCGCGTCTCGAGTTTGCATCGGGCGCCGTAGCGAACTTGACGGCCAGCCGCGTTTCCACCGAGCGCGTGCGGAAGCTCCGTTTTTTTCAGCACCATGAATATATTTCGCTGGATTATGCACGACAGGATGCTCTACGCATTCGCGTCCGAAAACCTGTTCCTGAACCGCAATTCGATTTTGAGCCGATTCCCACCCGGCATGAAGAACCTCTCGAAGCAGAGCTACGCTCGTTTGTGGACGCTGTACGCAATCGGAAGCAGCCCCTGGTTGATGCGCGGGCCGGGCGCCGCGCATTGGAGTTAGCCGATAGGGTTATGGCAGGCATCCTGGGACACAATCAGCGCGTCCAACTGGGGGCCTTCGCACCCCCTCGAGCAAACTAAAATGATTCCGAGAAGTCTCGTTCCGCGTGACGTGCGGCTGGCGGCCGAAAGGCCGACTGCGACGCCTCCGCGTCGTCTGACGACGCTTCTCGATGAACGCACTGTTGTAGCCGCGAATCTGCCTCACTCGGAATTGCAAACGCACAGCAACATCCCTGCGCACCTGCCTCTCGACGTGCTGGCATCACGCGTCGTTGTCCCCCGCGATACCCCGGCGACGCCCTTCGATCCTGCGATGGTGCATCCCGATTACGCGCCGGTTACCGTGCTCGACCAGCGGTTCACCGTGCCGGTAGCTTTGCCCGTCGTCGAACTCGAACCAAAAGGACCTGTGTCCGCGTATGAGCTGCCCGACGTTCTCAAACCGGACGTGCTCACCACTGGCGACGTCAACCTCATGGTGGCGCCGGTGGAAACGCCGCCGAGAGATTGGAACTGGCTGGGGCGTTCGGGATCGATCGCTTTTCACGTCTTGTTCATTACTTTTCTTTTGCTGCAAACGAAGCTCTTTCCTTATCGACCGCCTACCCAGTCGCAGATCGATCTCGCGCGCCAGCAGCTCAATTTCATCTATATGCCGCCGGACGTGCGCGGTTTGCCGGCGACGCCGCCCGCGCCACGCAGCCCGCAGATGCGGATCGACCCGAGGATATTGCGCCAGATGGCTCCGCCTGTTGTTCCGCAACCGTTGCCTGGACCAAAGGAGCCCGAACGCGTAGTTCGCGATACGCCCACGGACCCGGCGCCGGAATTGCCTGCAGCCCCCAAGCCGCAAACGCAAGCTCAGTCAGCCATCGAAACTCCGAAGCCCCAACCTCAAACCGAGGCGCAAAATCGCTTGATTTTGCCTCGAACGAGTTCTCCGGGGCGCACGCTCGAGCAATCGGCCCAGCAGTCGCGGCAAAGCGGCGGAAGCGGGGGCTTGGAACAGTTCGGCGGGCAGATTCCTGGCTCTCCGAACTACGGCGGAGGCGGCGGCGAGGGATATCTCGGCGGCGCCGTACAAATGCTCACGCCAACCGAAGGCGTCGATTTCAATGACTATTTGGCGCGTGTGGTCGATAGCGTGAAGCGCAATTGGTATTCGGTAATGCCCGAATCGGCGCGGCTTGGCGATAAGGGCCGCGTCGTCTTGCAATTCCGAATTATGTCCACCGGCGCTGTTCCTGACGGTGAGCCTCAGCAGGTTTCATCTTCGGGTAAAGAACCGCTTGATCGTGCTGCATACTCGTCTATCCGGACATCTTCTCCCTTCGAGCCCTTGCCCCCCGCCTTCAGCGGCCCATTTATCGAATTGCGCTTCATTTTTCTATACAATTTGCCATTGAGCGCTCAGTGAAGCCCCGGGAAGCTCAGGCTCTGGGGTCGCTTCTTATTGCCGCGCTATTTTTCGTTTATCTGCTGATTCGTTACTGGAAACTGATTTGACGAGTTCGGTAATGCCCGCGGACGCCTCCGTACTGCTCCCGAAAACATCTGTGCAACAAGCCACATTGCCCCTGCTGGCGATTTTCGGACCAACGGCTTCGGGAAAGTCGTCGCTGGCGGTCGCTCTAGCCGAAAAATTGGGCGGCGAAGTGATCGCCTGTGATTCGACGCAGGTGTATCGCGGTTTTGATATCGGTACGGCGAAGCCGTCCGCCGCCGAGCGCCACGATATTCCCCACCACATGCTCGATGTGGTCTCGGCCGGAGAAATCTTCACCGCGGGTGAATATCGCAAGCGCGCGCTCGAAGTCCTAGAGGACTTGCGGCGGCGTCATCGTCTGCCGATTTTTACCGTCGGAACCGGGCTGTATTTCCGCGCGCTTATGGAAGGCTTGGCCGATGCGCCAACGCGCTCGGATCAGCTGCGCGCCAGGCTCGATGCAACCGTCATAAAGCGCGGCAGCGCGCACCTGCACAAACTTCTTCGCCGGCTTGATCCCGCAGCGGCCCAACGGATTTCGGTAAATGATCGGCAAAAGCTCGTCCGGGCGTTAGAAGTGTGCCTGCTGGCAGGGCGCCCTTTGACCGAATTGCATGAAGAGGGCCGCCGAGGCTTGCAGGGTTATGTCGCCCTGAAAATCGGTCTCAATCCGCACCGCGAAGCGCTTTATGAGCGCATCGAGAAGCGCGTTCATCTCATGCTTGATCATGGCTGGAGCAAGGAAGTGGCAGCACTGCTCGCCGAAGGCGCGCCGCAAAATGCGAAAGCCTTTGAATTCATCGGCTACCGAGAACTTCGAACGCATCTTGAAAGGCGCGAGCCGCTATCCAATACAGTGCAGGCCATCGGGCAAGCGACACGTCGCTATGCAAAACGCCAGCTCACCTGGTTTCGGAGCGAATCGAGCGTCCAATGGCTCGAGGGCTTCGGGGACTCGCCGGAGACACTCTCAGCAGCCCTGGATCATCTCGGGCCTTTGCTGACTCAATCTCAGAAGTAGCTCCACAGAGACGAGTGCGTGCGACGCGGTATAATCAGGTCAGTGGATATTTACGGGGAAAACGGGGTGCTTTCTCTTCTGCCGGCCTTTGCCGCATCTAATCTGGGCATGCCTCTTTTCGACGCATGAAGACTGTAAGAACAACAGACATTCGGGAACGCGCGCTTCTGGTCGGATTGGGCTTGAAACGCGCCCCTCACATACCCGGCCATTCCTCTGCCGAGCCAGCGCGCGAATCGCTCGAGGAGCTTGCTGAATTGGCGCGGAGCGCCGGCGCCGTCGTGACGGGGAGCGTTCTGCAAATGCGGGACGCCATTGATCCCGCGAGCGTCGTGGGGCGGGGAAAACTCGAGGAGATCCGGGCCGAAG
>Ga0210394_10001504_pt1 | contig 36935 bp, 36 predicted proteins | sample IncBWC12MmetaG_FD_160121 | JGI IMG/M metagenome (GOLD analysis project Ga0210394, IMG submission 160121) | Forest soil microbial communities from Barre Woods Harvard Forest LTER site, Petersham, Massachusetts, United States - Inc-BW-C-12-M | ecosystem: Environmental > Terrestrial > Soil >... | reverse complement strand
AGCGCGCGTGCCATCAGCCAAGCCAATGGAACCGTCTGCTCCTCGGTGGACTACTATCCGTACGGCGCGGAACAAGATTACACGGCGACGTGCAGCACCAATTACAAGTTCACGGGATATGAGCGCGACGCGGAGACGGGCCTGGATTACGCCTTCGCGCGGTATTACAATTCCCGCCTGGGGCGCTTCATGTCCGGCGACCCGCTGGGCAGCAGCGCCGACGTCACCGACCCGCAAACGCTGAACCGCTACGCCTACGTGCGCAACAACCCCGTGAACCTGGTAGACCCGACCGGGCTCTATACCTACTCGTGCATCGTCGGCACTGATGACCAAGGGAATCCCATAGTGGGCATCTGCCAAATAGTTGTTCTCAGCGCTAGTAAGTACTGTGACTTTGACGAGTTTTCAGACCCAGCCGATTGTTACCAGGATCTGCTTGCCGGCTCTGGGGATGATATCAATAGCTTTTATTATCCCGGAGGTTACGGGGCCGGCGGGGGAGTCAACGGGTCTGGAGGCGGGGGGAACGGCGGCGGGGGAACTACACCGCCGCCGCAAAAGGCGTGGTACCAGAGTTGTGGCGCTAAGGCAGCGGGCAGTGCCCTCCTTCATGGGGCGATCGATGCGGCCACAATGGTTCCAGGACTCGGCACTGTAACCACTGCGACTCAAGCCACTATCCTCGCTGCGAGTTTAGTGACTACCGCCATGGATCCTAATGCGACCAGCCTAGGCTTGACAGTCACAGGAGCGGTCTTCACAACTGCAACGAAGCCTCAAAATCTCAAGGCAATCGCCAAAATCTCATCGGATTTGGCAGAGTTGCTTCCCGGTGCTAGCACTGTTTTTGGAGTCTTACAGCTGGTTAAGGACGGGTGGGACGCCTTCAAGCAATATCAAGCGTGCGCGTTGCCCGGCAATTAAATGGCAAAGGGAACTCAATTTAAGGACTTCCTCTGGTATTTGGCAATAGCAGCCGTTGCGTCTCCTCTGATACCACTATTCGACTATCTTGGGAGACCCGAGCTCGAGCGTCCGGCTGCCTTCGCTTTTGGGTTGATGTTGCTCGTCGTCAAAATATGTCGTGATGTACGCGGGCGACCGTGGTTTTGGGTTACGATCATAGTGATTGCGGCTCTTCATGTGCCTCTTCTTATGCTCACCGCACAGCGATTAACCAAGGCACCTTTTTCGTTCATGCTTCTGCTGGGCATAGTAGACGGCGCGGTAATTTTCGCTGTCATCCGGTTCATCGAACACGCGGTCGACGGCAAAGCAAGCGCCATTGGGCGTGCGGCATAGAGGTAGCGCACTATCCTTACCGGCAGGAGATGTGAGGTGTGCTCCACAAGTAGAGCAGTTTCCACAGGACGGGTGGCACACCCTTCAACGCGGAAGCGTCGAGCTCTTCTGAGGGCGCTAGGGCGGGTGGCCGCACCTTGGGCGGGGTTGGGCGGATCGTTCCGCTTGGCCGGGTGGCAGACCCTTTTGGGGCGATATTGAACGGTGGCTGGCCGAGGTTCAATGGGTTTAGAGGGTTTGGGTGCCGCATCCCTTCGATTTTCAAGAGTGCGGGGTTTGACCTTTCTACTTACCGGCCGCGTGCGTCTCTCGACCCGCAGGGCCGAAAGGAGCAACTCCAATGGCATGGTTCTACGAAATTCGCACCTCGGACAACGCGGTCCTGAAGCGAGACGGCGGCTTCGCTACCCAGGACGCCGCGAAGAACGCCGGACGCGCGGACGCGAAACAAATGAAAAACTCCCGCCAGCCGGACAGGCCGGATGTCGGAGCCATCATGGTTGGACAGAATACCGAAAAGCCCACGCGGTATTGATTCCACTCGCCTTCAGATCGCCATACGACTTGCCCCCGCGAACTAGTATACTTGTAAGTAATCACCGTTGACCGGCATGGTATAATATTGTATGATCCGGGGAAAGTTCCCGACGATCCGTGTCGCCTCCGCTTCCACGGAATGTCCGCCCGGCCCCGGCCGCCTCTCAACGCTCTTTGCGGCGCTCCTGCTGAATACCGGCCCCTTATTTTTCAGCGGCTTGCGCACTCTTTCGCGCTCTTCAAAATCTCAACCCTTTCCTTTTCATGCGTTTCCGCACTCTTCGCAAAAACACCGGGGGTGGGGGGTACCCAAATGACGAACTTCAAGCGAAGGAAGAAGGATGGTCAAACGGGGACTGCGGGAGCTTCAGGCCGCCGAATTGGGAAGACTTGTCTCTCCGTCCTTCACAGTCTCCGGCGCACGAACGGGCATTCGTGGATTTGCGCCCCAATCGGTTTGGAACCCTTCCTTCACCAGCTCGAAGATGGTTCGCCGATTTTCCGCCAGCACTTTCACCCAAGCCATCGGACCCATCTGAGGGAAATAAATCCCGCGGAAACAGAGGCGCGAAATCAGGATGTTGATGCGATAGCTCACCGGCTTGTGATCGAACGAGTGCACGGCGTGCGCGATGCTCTCTGCAGCATACGCGTGGTCCCACGCATACCTCACCTCGGCATGAGCTTCGTCGACGCTCATTCGCAAGGGGGTGTGGGCCATGGCGAACGGTATGAATTCCAGCCAGTGCTTCGGCCTGGTCAGCCGGCCCGCGACATCAAGCTTTTTGTAAAGCGGCGTCCCGGGTAACGGAGTGAGTAGACCGAAGACGGGCAGCCCAGGCGCCCAGGTGCGAATCTCCTTGAGCGTCCGCTCGGCCACTCCCGGCGTGTCGTTGTCCATGCCGAAGATGAAGGAAGTGATCGCAAACACATTGCGCTGGGCGAGCCGGTCGAGTACGGCTGCATACTCGCCGGGCTTGTTGAAGCCCTTGTTGACGGCGGCGAGGTTCGCGGGGTCGATGGATTCCATGCCGATGAAAATCCATATGCCGCCGGATGCCGCAATCAGGTCAACCAACTCCTCGTCACGCAACAGATTCGCGCTGATCTGCGCTACCCAGTAGACCTGCGCGTTGGCGGCGATAATGGCGCGCAGCAGAGACTTCGTGCGTTTGACGTTGATCGCGAAGTTGTCGTCGATGAAAAATACCGCGATCTGGCCGCCCTCGCTGCGCGCGCGCGCCTTCAGCCGCAACAGTTCATTCACCACGCTTTCGTTCGTGCGAAAGCGGATGGAATCGCCGAAAAACCCGGTCACGGTGCAGAACTCGCAGCCGTATGGACACCCGCGCCCCGACTCCATCGGAATGATGCGAAACGTTCCCCACTTCTCCGGAACGCGCCGCAGCAGCGGAGCGAGCGCCTTCGGAACCAGATTGAACTGGTCGAGGTTGATCGTTTCCCATGGAATCGAAGGATAGTCCTGCAAAGTGGGCTTGCGCTCCTGACCGAACTCATCCACGGGAGCGTAGAGATCCTTCAGTTCGCCGCGCGCGGCGTCCGCGACGATCTTCGGCCAGGTTTCATCGGCCTCGCCGAGGGCCACCGCGTCCGCGTGCCGCGGCCCACCGTTCCGCCCGAGCGCCTCGTCGAACTCTTCGGTCACGTGAGGTCCGCCCATCACGACGGGCACTCCCGCGGCACGAATCGCGTCGGCCATGCGGTAGGCCTTGGCGACCATGCGGGTCATCGCGCCGATGCCGACGAGCCCGATGTTTTGTTCCCGCACGAACCGGGCGATCGCCTCCTCGTCCATCGGTTGCGCGTTACCGTCGATCAGAAGCACTTCGTGGCCCGGAGGAGTCAGCGATTGCAGCAGGAACATCCATAGATGCGGCATGAAATTCCGCGTTACGCCGTTGTCGGGATTGTACAGCAATATCCTCATGGGCACGCCTCGCGTGTGGCTTCGAGCATGACTACCCTTGCGGGCCTCAACTGGACGGATGCCGTAGCGCGGTGGTTCGGGCTGCTAGTACGACCGGCTGGCGAGTGCTTCGGCGCGGCGTGCGGGGTTCCCGCGCCGATCCTGCAATCTCGTCGTCCCCTTCGTCACAAGGAGCCTTCGAGAAAGACGTGGAGTTTGCTCGAGCGCGACGGATGGCGCAGCTTGCGCAACGCCTTGGCTTCGATTTGCCGGATGCGCTCGCGCGTCACGGCAAAGGTCTGGCCCACTTCCTCGAGGGTGCGCTGGGTTCCATCGTCAAGGCCGAAGCGCATTTTGATGATGCTCTCCTCGCGCGGGGTCAACGTCTTCAACATGGAGGCCGTCTGCTCCTTGAGGTTCAGGTTCATGGCCGCCTCGGATGGCGACACGACGGCCGTGTCCTCGATCAGGTCGCCCAAATGCGAATCCGCTTCTTCGCCAATGGGCGTTTCGAGCGAGATGGGCTTTTGCGCGATTTTCTTGGTCTTGCGCACGTGGTCGACCGGGAGATCCATACGCTTGGCGATCTCTTCCGACGAAGGCTCGCGCCCCAGCTCCTGAACCAGTTGCCGTTGCGTGCGCATGAGCTTGTTGATGGCCTCAATCATATGCACCGGGATGCGAATGGTGCGAGCTTGGTCGGCGATGGCGCGCGAAATTCCCTGGCGAATCCACCAGGTGGCGTACGTGGAGAACTTGTAGCCGCGGCGCCATTGGAATTTGTCCACTCCCCGCATGAGGCCGATATTGCCTTCCTGCACTAGGTCCAGGAACTCCAGGCCGCGGTTGGCGTATTTCTTGGCGATCGATACCACGAGGCGAAGGTTCGCCTCGGTGAGCTCCTTCTTCGCCTGTTTGGCTTCCGCCTCGCCGCGCAGGATCAGCGAGAGAGTCCGCTTTAGACCGGCGAGCCCCACTTCGCTCGACTCTTCGATCTCCTTCATCTCCGAGCGGTGCGAGCGCAGCTCCTTCCGGGCTTCCTCGGCCGTTTCGCCGCGAGCGGCGCTGGCGCGGCGGTGCAGCCGGGCGGACTCGCGCTCCAATGTGTGCAGCCGCTCGACCGTATGCCGCATGGTGTTGATCAGACGCTTTTTTTCGATGGGGTTGAAATCGATCGAACGGATGAGCAGCGAGATATCAATCCGCGTCCGCGCCAACTGGCGCCGGGCCCGGAGGTGTCCGCGCTTGTTCGACCTCGATGTGCGCTCGAGGGCGGCCGCTTGACGGAGGGCCGAGCCGTACAGTTTTTCGATCCTGTCCAGCGTTCGCAGGGTACGGCGAGTCTTCCTCTCGATCTCTTCTTCAGTCAGCTCTTCCTGGTCGAAGTGGATAATTTCCTTGATGGTTCTCGTGCCCTCGCGAAGAGCCGCGGCAATTCCCGGCATCTCCTTAATTACGATGGGCGAGCGCGAGATGGTCTTGAGCACGAGAAGCTGGCCTCGCTCGAGCCGTTTGGCGATGGCCACTTCGCCTTCGCGCGTCAAGAGCGGCACCGAGCCCATCTCCCGCAGATACCGGCGGACCGGATCTTCGGTTCTGTCCAGTGCGCCCGGGGTCAAGTCGAGTTCAAGCTCTTCGCCGGTGTGCGCGGTTCCGGGGGTTTCCAAAGCTTCGGCTGCGGCGCCGGCGGACTTGGCGACGGAAACGGATTCGTAAACATCGATGCCCTGGTGATCGAGAGTGGAGAGCAGGCCGTCGATCTCCTTCGCCGAATGAACTTCCGCCGGCAAGACCTCGTTCAGGTCATCGTAAAGCAGGTAGCCGCGCTCCTTGCCCGTGCTGATGAGCTGGCGGACCTGCTCGTCTTGTTCTTCGATCACTTTTGTCAACGTGTCTCCATTTGGCAAGCGGCTGCCCGATCCGGCAAGAAACGTCTGGAAGGCAGTTTGTCGCAAGGGGAGCTATTTTTATGACCCCGATATTGTACCGTGATTTCAGTTATTTGCGTCTCTCAGTTAAGCGTTGCGAGGCCTTTTTTCTAGTTTCGCCTGGTATTTGCTTCCCGGTGACGTCGCCCTCCCACGGTCCGCGCCTCGGGGCGATTGCCCCTTCGCTAAAATGGAGGGGGTCCCTAATGCTTTGCAATTCCCGGTAAAAATAGAGCGGGGTCGGCTTCCTCCCCTTGAATCTCAGGCTCTTCAGAAACTCAATCTCTTCCTCGGATATGCCGCCGCTCAGGGAGCTGTTTCCGAGGAATTCCCGGAGCCCCGAACGCGCGTCCAAAGGTTGTTCGGGCTCCGTTTCCACAAACTCAAACCTCTTGGGATACCCCGGGCCCAAGCTGCGGTTCAGCACGATTTCCATACCGAACGTCTTGAGATCGATGTCCCAGGATTCAATCAGCGGGTCCAGGAAGGAAACGCAATTCTCTCCGGAAGCGTTAAAGACATCCGCCTCCAGAAATTCCAGGATCCTGACTCGCATCTGCTCGTAACTTTGGCCGCTAATGCGCGCTACCAGATGGAGCCAATGCTCGCTCTCCAGCTCTTCTCGGGTGACTTTCTTGACCACGTCCAAAAGCTTTTGGGTGACCAGGCGTTCGAGTTCGCCGAGCGGTTGATTTTCGAAAATTTCCCCGATCGGCTTCCGCTTGCCAGGTTCGCACTTGCGCAGAATCAACTCGCGAACTTCCCCCAGCAACGGTCTGGGGCGATCGAGCACGTTTTTCTTCAATTCTTCCCTGCGCTGGAGGTCGGCGAGCTTCGAAAGCTGGCCGTCCGGGAGTTTCAGGAACCTCCCCATCTTGTCGTAGATATCGGTGCGGCTGGGCGCGGGAGGAGATTTCTTTCGACTCAGGAGCTGGGACACATAGGACTCGGTAACCCTGGCGGCAGCCGCCAGGTCTCGCTGCGGGAGCTTCAATTCCTCCAGGCGCTGCTTGATCAGGGAGCATACGTCCACAAGGCGCCTCCGCCCGGTTTAGCTAATCTGGTTAACTAAGAGAAATATGCCATGCCTGCCTTGACATGTCAAGTAAAGTGGCCTACTCTAGTTAAGTATCGCTCTCCCTAGCGTCTGCGTGCGGGCCGGCCAAGGAGTGGAATGTACATTTTGTCCTGGATTGTTCTGGGTGCATTGGCAGGCTGGATAACCGGACGACTCCTGAAGGACAACCAATACAGCCCCTGGATGGATATCGCCGTCGGTATCGCCGGCGCCCTGGGGGGCGGATTTCTGATCCATTACGGCGGCTTCCCCGGTCGCTACGAAGTTGTTTCGACAACTCTTAGCGCGATCCTTGGATCGGTTGTCCTGACCGGGTTCATCGCATTTGCGAAGGGCAGAAAGCGCTACGCCTGAGCGCATAGCAGGCAGCGCGCGGCTGCAGGCGCCCGCGCCCAAGGAGGTTATGGTGAAGGCTCTCCCGCAAGGTCAATACGTCAAGCACTATCGTTATGGTTTCGGCTTGATTACCGAATCCAACGACGAAGGGACCTCCATTGAATTCGAACTTCACGGCTCGAAAAAATTTGTCACCAGGCTTATGGTGGTGGAACTGTCCCATCTGACGCCTCCCAAGCAATTTCGCGCCAAGTGGATCAAGACGGAGCCTGCCCCGCGTTCGGCCCGAAAAACTGTTGCGAGGAGACATACGGCCAGCCGAATTGAATCGGCGTCGACAGCCTGACCGTTCTGGACCTTTCCTCAAAACTGCTCAAGCCGCGCGACACCGAATATGGCGCGGAATCGTTCGCAGTAGATAACGACAGCGTTGTATTTTCGCAAGTCGACGGCTGCAGTCAGATCGTAATTCTGGTCTCCCTGCTTCCCTTTCAGAGACCCGAGTTCGATGCTGTCAAGCTGCCCTTGCACAATCTCTTGGGCAAGGCTCTTGTCGTCGCTCTGCGCCAAGACGACGTGCACATCAGGGCCATTCGAGGTCATGAAGTTCGTCAGCCGAAGATACTGCCGGCCGTCAGGGGCCTCATAGATTGTTGCCCGCCCGCTCGTTTGGTGAGCCTTGCCTTCGAGCCGCCCGGTATAGAGCGGTCGAGGGTCCGCGCTTGAAGCGAAGGGCGCGGGCTCGCTGACTCTGTCGTTGATCCAAAGCTTCTCGGGGCGAAAGGCCCACCAAGCCGCAACCAGAATCGGAAGACCGACCGCGACCAACGTTCCCTTCCTACGCAAGACCCAAGAAGTTAAGTGTGCATTCATGACATTCTCCTGGAATGCCTTGGATCGGGCAGGACGACCTGCCCGATCCGATCGAAATAATATGTGATTGCTAGAACTTCTCGAGAGGCGCGGCTCCGAAGTTCGCGTTGAACCGCTCGCAATAGATCGAAACTGTTTGGAATTTGCTCAGGTCGGTGCTGCTGGGTATTTCGTAGTTCTGGTCGCCTTCGTTCCCCTTGAGCTTGCCCAGCTCAACTCGCTGGGTGCTGTTCTTGAGGAAATTGGCGTCGTCGTCGGCATCCCTGGCCGCGATCAAGATCACGTGTACATCGGGTCCGTTGGAGGTCTTGAAGCTAGTCAGACGCAGAACCAGCTTCCCGTCTTGCTCCTGATAGATTGTGGCGCGGCCCGAAGTGCTGTGGACTTTGCCATGGAAGGTGCCGGTCTCCAGTGTCTTCGCCTCAGTCTCCTGAGAGTGTACCGACGGGTGCAATCCGATGGTGGACGCCAGCGCAGCGAGTACCAACCCTATCCTAAGCTTGGGAATCATGATGATTTCTCCTTTTCGTTAAGTCTTCTCGATGAGCACCCTCGGGCGCTCAATTCTCATGGGCAATAGGAGTCACCAACGGCGCAAAAGTTACGCTCGCAGAAAAAGCAACTTCGCCGGTTGCGCGTCACGCCAAGTGTGAATACCATTTATGCCGGAGCCTGGCACGGAACGAGGAATTGACGAACATGGACGATACTTACCGGATCGACGCGGCAAAAACCGAATTTCGAGAGGCGTACAACCGTGGAGATGTGGATCAACTGCTTGCCGTCTTCATGGAAGACGGCTTTACGGACATGTCCGGAGGCCGCCCGAGCCTCTACGACCAGCAGGCAAGGGAAGGACTCCGGGAACGTTCGACTGAGTTGTTCGCGGAGTATTCAGTAAGGTTGGCGGTGATCATCATCAATATAGTCGTTTTGGGTGACACGGCGTACGACTTTGGCTGGCACGAGTTCACACTAAATCCCAAAAACGGCGGAGAGACGATCCGTAAGCGGCAGCGGTATCTTGAAGTCTGGAAAAAAAACTCGTCAGGGGATTGGAAGGTTTCTCTCTTCATCAACAACCCCGATGTTCGCGAGGAACTGGGTGGGCAGGTGAGTCATTGGTTCCTCAGTGAGGAGCACTCGGCACATGCCGGCGGTCGGTCGAGATCGTGAAAGAGACGGTTCACACAGCGGAGCGGCTGGCCTCCACACTACCGATCCTTGATCTTGCTGTAAAGGCGCTGACTAAAGCCCTCCGGAAGTTCAAATTCGACGCCATCAGCCACTAGCTTGATGACATTCCTGGTTCCGTCGAGCACGGCGGTGCAGTGCGCGCACACCCGGAAGTGGGCCTCCATCCGTGACCGCAACCCGGCATCGACGTCGCCGTCGAGATAATTGGAGATCTCTCGCCAGACTTCTCGGCAGCTTATCTCAATCACCTTCATAAGATTCACCTATCGCCATTTTGTTTCAAATTCTCGGCGCGCCGATGCCTACCAAGGCCGCACCTTTTTGTACTCCGCCTTACCCGGACTCCACGCACCGTCAATTCCGGGGGCCAGCGCATCGCGCATCTGCAGGCGCGCCCGCAAGAGACGCGTCTTTACGCTCCCTTCCGTTAGGCCAAGAATCCGAGCTGTTTCTTGGATGCTCCTTTGCTGGACGTCCCTCAGTATGAGCACTTCTCTGTATTTGAGAGGCAGACTGGCAATTGCGCGCTTCAAGCCTTCCCTGAGCTCTTGTCGTTGAAGTGCTTCGGAAGGAATCTCGCGCCAGTCGGCGAAATCCTTCGGAGAATACTCTCCTTCGTCATCCGCTCGCTGCTCATCGACGGATTCATAGAGATGGCGGCGGTCCTTTCTCAACTTGAGCCGGGCCTCGTTAACGGTGATCTGAATCAGCCAGGTACTGAACTTGGACTCGCCTCGAAAACCCGCCAGGTTGGCAAACGCCTTTAGCACGGCTTCCTGCGCGACCTCTTCGGCATCTGCGGAATTATTCAGGATCGATACAGCGGCAGCGTAAACCGACCTTTCACACGGGCACACAAGGTTGTAGAAGGCCTCCTTGTCGCCTTGGCGAGCCCGCTCGAGAAGGTCGCCTTCCGTCGCTTCCAAATGCGGCTTACTCGCGCTCATCGATTCTTGCCTCGGCCCGAGCGATACAGCTGCGTAGCGCACTCATCATCACTCATTATAAGGATGAGGCTTCTCGAGCAAAAGGGGGCCTCCCAACGCGCCCAATCCAGATTGCAGGACGTCGTCGGCAATCATCGGGCGTCTGTAACTTTCACGCGACTTGGGTATCAGACGAGGGTACCGGAAGCTCATAAGCCGGTCGGACAAACTTCCAATTGAAGGAGAAGGCATGAAGAAGCTACTCATCACGGGAATCTCGCTATGTTTCATGGGACTGGTAGTACCCAGCTTTGCCGCACGGCGGCAGGACCAGACCCAGCAGGACCAGATGAAAAAAGACGAAGGCATGAAGCACGACGCTACGACCAAGAACAGCATGTCGAAAGGCACCGACACGACGAAGAAGACCACGAAGGACAACATGAAGCACGACAACATGAAGCACGACAACACGACGAAAGACAAGCCCCAGAGCTAGACCCGCCCCGAGCCCGGGCGGCAACTCGTTGTGCCGCTCGGGCCCCCTCATTTCGCCGCAGCGGAGGCCCAGTCCGTGAAGGCGACTCCGACTGTGCTCCTTGTCCTTCTTCGGATTCGCTATCTGGCTGGTACATAACACCGCTCCTGAATTACAGAAACGGGCACCCACGAACCGTCTGATTCGCGAATTGAGATAAAGTTTCGCTCAAACAGATGATTCGATCGAGATATTTGCAGGCCGACTCGATGCCGCCATAGAATCGAGTCTAGATCGTGCCAGGCACAGAACTCGCACCAAAGAGGCCTTGGGGCGGCGTTTAGTCTTAGATCCGGCCACCCTGGATCGTGGGCCATACGAAAAAACGTTGAAACTTTAGTCGAATTCGATAATCCCAGCAGTATGGCGGACCTTCAGCCAATCTCTGGGCCGATGAGGGACCTGACGATGCGTTTTCGGGCTAGCTTGATCACACTGATTGCCGTTTTTCTAGGGTTGTCCCTTGCGCGCCTGGGTAATGCCGGCGCCCGCACTCCAAGCAGCGTTGGTGCTACTCATACGCCAGTGCTGATCGAGCTGTTTACGTCTGAAGGCTGTTCAAGCTGCCCTCCGGCTGATGCCTTGCTGGAGAGATTGGATCGCTCTCAGCCAGTACCCACGGCGGACCTCGTTGTTTTGAGCGAACATGTGGATTATTGGAACGACATCCGTTGGAAGGACCCGTATTCATCCCCGGCGTTCAGCATCCGCCAAGGCGACTACGCGCGTCGTTTTCACCTCGATGGCCCCTACACGCCCCAGATGGTCGTGGACGGGAACATGGAATTAGTCGGCAGCGATGAGCGTCGGGCGATTCAGGTGATCCAGGGTGCGGCCAAGGTCGCCAAGCTTCCGGTAAGCGTGTCCTCGCTTCGCCTCGAAGCCGCCAATACGCTCGCGTTGCACGTCGAAGTGGGGCCGCCATTCTCCTCGGCAAAACCGACGGCGGGGCGGGTCTGGATCGCTTTGGCTGATGACAGCGATCAATCGAGCGTCAGGGGAGGAGAGAACAAAGGAAGAGTTCTCAAGCACGTTGCGGTCCTGAGAGCCCTGACCCAGGTCGGAACGATTGATAGTGGCGCGTTCTCGAAAGACGTGAGAGTGAATACCGAAAACGCGAATCTGCAGAACTTGAGAGTCGTCGCGATCGTGCAAGAAACACCCGCCGGAAGGGTTCTGGGCCTGGGATCGGCACGGCTTTCGAACTGACTGTCCCATTTCATTTGCGCTGTCGGAGACGCACCCCCTTCTCCGGGGGCCGTAATGGCCTCGACCGCCCCTATCAGCGCGAGATCTGATTCCAAATCAGCGGAGACCGAGTCGAAGGTCTCACTAGGTGATAGCGGGAATGTGTGCTATAGTGGGGTCGCGTTTGTTGCTCTTGTAAAACCTTTAGACTTCTTGAAGGCCTGCAAGTCCACACTTGCAGGCGTTTTTTTTGCAGCTGGAGGCGGACAGGCACCAAATAGCTCAAACAGTGAAAAAAGGAACAAAGTGAAAGAACAAGGAACAGTGAAGTGGTTCAATGCCAGCAAGGGCTTCGGGTTCATCCAGCGCCAGTCCGGCGAGGACGTCTTCGTCCATTTCTCCGCGATTCAGGCGGAAGGATACAAGTCGCTGAACGAAGGCCAGGCGGTTGAATTCGAAGTGACCTCAGGCCCCAAGGGCCTGCAGGCCTCGAACGTCGCCAGCTTGTAATGTGTGGGGCGGGCCGGCCTCCGGCCGGCTCGCCCATTTTTCCGGCCAGACACGATTCTCTTCGGGAGGCTCGTTGAAAGCTCTCCAGGCTAGCACGGACATCAACAAGGTAACCGAAGCCGCTCGCGGACCGGTTGCGGGCGCAATATGAGCCACGAAATCCTGATGCAATTTGTCGGGTTCGAGGTAAAACCTCTCGTCCGCGAGTACACTTTTACCGTGCGCGAACCTTCGAGCGAGCCACGCGAATTCACGCTGACGATCCCGAACGAAGCTTTCAACGAGCGCCGGGTGCGGTATCAGGATGCGCCGGACGTTTGTTCGCTCAAGCTCCGTCGTGAGCTGGTTGCCTATGCTAACAATCCACCCGGCAGTCACTACGGCATCACGGATGCCGAGCTCGAAGATTACCGCAACTCGCATGCGCCTCGAAAGGCGCCGACTCCGTTTGCCCGCAAGCCCGTGGAAGATTTCTAGGAACCAGGGGGCCGCGCCGGAGCGAGATGAAGGTGAATGAAGAATCCGTTCCTTGGTGAGCGGAGAATGGTAGCTCGGCCTTACCTTAAGGAGAGACCATGGCCAGAATTACATTCCAAAAACGCCAAAAAGAGATGAAGCGGCTCGAAAAGCAGAAAGCCAAGGCGGAGCGTCGCGCCCAGAAAAAGCTCGAGAAGCCTGCCGATCAGGAAGATTCCGGCTTGGATCCAACAATACTCACCCGGCAGGAAGCTCAAGATCTATATCTGGGCACGCCCCCGGACTCCGAACCCCAAAACTAATCGCTCTGCGTCTATCGCGTTACGACCGTCGGTAGGTGTTTCCCCACGCATTACCCTCAACAGAGCGCCATCCTGAAGTAGATGTCAGCGTTACTTCGGCTGGATTCTCACGAAATCAACCTTCTTTTGCCGGGTGCTTGCGCCTGAGAAATAACGATTAGTTGTTCCAGAGAGGGTCAGGCCGATCGACTCCATCAACGTAACTATTCGTTACCAGCGGACCGATCGGTTCCTAATTGAGGCTCAGGAACAAATGGCTAAGCACTGTGTAACTAGGACCTTACGACCCTGTCGAGAGTGGAACCACAAGTGCCCATTCAGGGTGGAAGCAACGGGTGATGCGAGATCGTGAGATGACCAAAATGAACTCTCCCCTAAGCCTCCGACCGACGCGAGCGCCCCGGCGCATTCGAGACCGAGGCCGCGGCTTTTCGCTTATCGAAGTGATGACGGCAGCCACAATCGGGATCGTCCTGGCCGCTTTTGCCATCCCCAAGATGACCTCTTCGCTCCAGAATTTCCGCACAGGCGGGGATGCGCGGACCCTGAACACTGACGTCACCCTGGCGAAAATGCGCGCCTCTTCCGGTTACACCCATGCGCGCGTCTATGCGGACCTTTCGGCTCAAACGATCGAGGTTGACGTCTGGAACACCAGCACCAGCGCGTGGGCCCCCGACTCGCAGAATGGGACGGCCAACAGCCTCTCCAAGAGCGTCACGTTCGGCTACGGCACCGCCATCGCCAACCCGCCGCCGAACACACAGAGCACGATCGCGCAGGCGCCTCTTTGTTATAACGCGGCGAACACCGCTACCGTGGCCAATACGGCGTGCGTCGTCTTCAATTCGCGCGGCGTGCCGATCGATTCCACTTCAACGCCCACGGGTAGCGATGCCCTGTACGTTACTGATGGCACTTCCGTTTACAGCGTCACGGTTACCGCTACGGGCTCGATCCGAACCTGGCGGAGTGAATCCTCACCCGCGAGCTGCAGCGCCGGAAGCTGCTGGAAGAAACGCTGAGGAAAAACATGAAACTGAAATCCAATCATCCTGGCAAACGACGTTCACGGCAATCGGGCACGACCATTCTGGAAACGGTCATCGCTCTCGGCGTACTGCTGATCGCGACCGTCGGGGTCACCTCTGTTGCGACCGTAGCTATAACCGCAACCGAAAATTCGGGACACGAGGCAGCGCGCGCCACGGAATACGCACAGGACAAAATGGAGCAGTTGATCGGCCTTTCTTTCGGTGACGGCGACCCGCCTGCTACGTCCGGGACCGATACCACCCAGTTTCCGGCCGTCAGCACGGGCGGGACGGGCCTGGCCGTTGGCGGCGGTACCGACCCTAACAATCCGGTGACCGGCTATGCGGACTACCTCGACGTCAAAGGGAATCCGCTGACGATTACGGGCGGCGTCGCGCCGAGCAACTGGTTCTACGTCCGCGTTTGGCAAATTCAGTCCGTGAGCTCCACTCTTAAACAGATCACCGTCACCGCCAAAGTGCGAAGTTCGGTCGGATCGAGGGGCACCCCTCCGCAAGCTACCGTTACCTCGCTCAAGACAAGCCCCTTCTGAGGAGAGACCGTGCCTATCCAAACCAGATCGGATCGAAATCAGCCTGAAAGACACCAAGCGGGATTCACGATGCTTGAGCTCCTCATCACCACGGCCGTCCTTGTCACGGTTTCTGGAATCGTTATGACCGGAATTCATGGCATGGCGATGGCTCAGAGCACGCTCCAGAACCGGACCGAGATGCACGCGAATGTCCGCAGCGCGACGGAGCTGCTGCAGCAGGAAATCGGCCAGGCCGGGAGAGTTGCGCTGGGCGCCGGACCCACCACGCTGACTTCCGCCGTGACGGCCATCGGAACAGCCTCCCCAACGGTGGCCTCCGCTGCCGGAATGTTCGTGGGAGAGCAGCTAGTGATCGACGCCGGCGCGAACGAAGAAACCGTGACGTTAACGGCAGTTACAGCGTCGCCCGCTTCAATCACCGCCGTGTTTGTTAATACTCACTCGTCCGGCGCCGCCGTTTGGGTCGAAGGGGCGTTTGCCAGCGGCATCGTGCCGACGACGGCCACGAACGGCTCGACGGGCAACGTCTTGAAGCTCTACGGCGATATCAACGACGATGGAAATATGGTCTACGTCGAATACACCTGCGATACCAGCACTGACGCCAACGGAGGAAATCTCTATCGCAACGTCATGTCGGTCGGTGCGGCCAGCAAACCCGCCTTGACCCCGGCCATGATTCTGCTGCCCAACCTCTATGAAGATGGCAGCGCCTGCTTCACGTATCAGCAAAAGACGATTGGCACGGATACCTACGTCGTGGACGTCGCGATCACCTTGACCGTCCAAACGCAGGTGCAGGACCAGCAGACCGGCGCGTACCAGACCGAGACCAAGGCGTTGCTCAACGTCTCTCCGCGAAACGTCTTTGAGGTTTGGGAAATGGTCAGCGGCGGCACCACCAACCGGTTGCAGCCCATGCCGTCGAGCATCCCGACCTTATTGCCTTAGCCCGTCGCAAGGGAGGACCCTCTTATGAATCGCCCAAACGAAATGAAAGAAAAAGGCGTCGCACTCATCCTGGCCCTGCTCTTGGTACTGGCCACAACCGTGATCGCGGTTTCTCTCGCCACCGTCAGCCGCACGGAAGCTTTTTCGAGCATGAACTACCGTCTGACGTCGCAGTCGCGCGATGCCGCCGAAGCCGGAGTCCACAAGACCGCCAACTTCCTGATGAATAGCTACACGAAGCCGGGCGGAGCGGGCAACTTGGTTGCCAGCTATGGAACGACAACCTCTCCGGTGACATCGAACGGGAACCCAGTGATCCTCTCTGCCAGCAGCAAGGTGCACTCGAACTACCCCATCTCCACGGACCAAACGAGCTTCAATTCCGCAGCGCAGGGTAGCGTGACCGCGGGCACAACGACCGTGAATTATGCCGCTTCGGCGCAGTTGCTATCAATGCAACAAGTAACCCCTTACGGATCTACAAACCCAGTCACCATTCAGACTTGGGCGATCACGTCCGACGGCAGCGTCAGCGGAATGCAGAACGCGGACGTGGAAGTCACCTCGACCCTCGAACAGCAGGTCACTCCCGTGTTCACCTATGCGGCTTTCGCCGATGACAACGGCTGCAGCGCGCTGACGTTCGGCGGCGGCGGCACAACCGACAGCTACGACTCCAGCAACATCACATACAGTGGCGGAAACGTCGTGACGCAAACGTACGACGGTAACGTGGGTACGAATGGAAACCTCTCCACCGCCGGCAACCCGACCACCATCAATGGCAATCTCTCCACTCCGCGGACGGGTGTAGGATCCTGCACCGCAAATAACGTTACGGCATGGACGGATTCGAGCGGACACGTCACGGGCAGCATCGTCGAACTGCCCCAGGCAGTCACTTATCCAACACCGGTGATCCCGGCTCCCGGCAGTACCAATGAAGGTATCAACAGCGCTATAACCTTGCCCCCGGGCTCGTACGGGGACATTACCTTAAATGGCCACGGAGTTTTAACCCTGGAGCCCAACTGCCCGGCGCCTCCTGCGGTGCCCAGCGCGAGTAATTGCACGGCAGGCGTTTACGACATCAACAGCATATCGGAGTCGGGCGCGAACACGAGCATTGTTATCGCACCCATCCCCGGCACCAGTCCGGCGGTCTATCTCCCGGTGATTCTTAACATTGCCGGCGTCAATAATTCCTCGCCCGTGACGCTCACCGGTAACAGCGTTCAGAACCCGAGTCTGAACCCGATGGACTTTCAGATGCTTTACGCGGGCACTGGCACGATCAGCCTCAAAGGCGGATCGCAAGCGTCGGGACTCTTGTACGCCCCCAATGCCAGCTTTTCGTTCGGCGGGCACGGGGACTGGTTCGGAGCCGTCATTGGCGCGGACTTGACCGATATGGGCGGCGCCGCAATCCACTACGACCGCAGGCTGGCGTCTACCGCCTTCATGGTCGGCCCGTACACGTTGGGTTCATTTAGCTGGAAGAAGTACTGAGTCGTAGCAGCGGCCGAAACTCTGCCCGTTCACACCTTAGTTTTGGCCGCACCCGCCGTCTTTTCGAGCCCCTTCCGAATGGTCTCGTCCCAGTCGGCGTGCGGCACCGGCGATTTCTGGGCCTCGGTGTACATGCGCCTGGCCTCGTCCGGTCGCCCGTGCTGCAGGTGAAGCCTTCCAGCGGCGATCAAGGCCACCACGGAGGCGCGCTCTTGCGGCCATGCCTGAGCGAGTTCCTCGTATTCGCTTAGTGCACGTTCCCAGGTTTCCTGGCTTTCCGCTATCCGGCAAAGCTCGAGCCACGTGTCCGCCGGCATCCTGCGGCCTCCGGCTGCAATGTAGTCCTCATAATCCTGCCAGGCCGCTTCCGGATTGGACATCTTGATTCGCAGATCGCAACGCGCCTCGAGAGCGCGCATGTATCCGACGTTGTCCTTCTTTCGCAAGCAGAGACTCACGAGCATCCCATGAGCCTCCGCCGACGCCGGCTTTTCCGCGATTTGCGCCTTCACCTCCGCAATCGCGAATTCCAGGTTCCCTTTCTCCAGGTACTCGCCGGCCTTGATGATGTGAGGATCGGCCGCCCAGCCCTCCTTGGCCTCGTTGGCCTCCTCAAGCTGGCTGTCGATTCCCGAATAACGCAAAAGAACGGCGACGCCGACCCCAAACGCGAAGGCGCCGCCCTGCGCCCAATATCCAAGACTCCCGCTTTCGCTTACAAGGCCGCCCCCGAATATCTCCGCGAGGACCCACATAGGAAAAACCACGTACACCGGCGAGCTGAAGCGCAACCGCCGTGGCCGAACCGACCAAAGCGCCGTTCCGCGCCGCATGCGCGTTTTTGGGAAGCGAATCAAAAACGCACCCATGACGGCGGCAATCGTGCCCGACGCGCCCATCAGTGGGATCGCGGTATTCGGATATACGGTGGCATACGACCAGACTGCCGCCGCAGACGCCACAAAGTAGAAAGGAAGGTAGATCGTCCAGCCCCAGACGTCCTCCAGGATCGCACCCGCGAGCCACAGAAACACCAGGTTGAAGATCAAGTGCGCCCAGCTGCGGTGCAGAAATCCCGCAGTAAGATAGCTGAGAGGACTCAGATTCGGCGGGTACAGAGCGAAACGTGCCGTGAGGGAGGTGCCCTCGAACTGGCTGAGTTGCTGCCCAAGCCCCGTCATTTCCCGCGCCACCCGGTTCGAGTCCCAGTCACGCGTCTGCGACTCCCAGGCGTCGGCAGGGCCGCGGTCGCGAGAGGACAACTGCTCCCACTCCTGCGCCTGATCGTGCCGAAACGAGCCGATCAACTTTTGCTGAGCCGCCGTCATCGCCGGCGTCTCCGGGTGCATTGCAGCCAGCCGCAGGGTGCGGGATTGGATCTGAGAGTATTCGTCCGCTTCCTGCCGTAGCTCGCCGTGCGTCGCAAGGAACGCAAGCAAATTAAGGGCGACGATGGCCACCGTAGCATATGGCCAGCGCTGGGTAATGATCACCGCGATGCCTCCTCGTGGAGCCCGAGCGCATCGCAGACGACAGCTCTCCGCTTAACTAAAGCAGGTCGGCGGAAGGGCCTATCGTAGCGATAGGGGGTCCGACGTGCACTGGATACGATCATAGTCATAAAACAGCCTAGGAGCTGTTTCAGGGAGTTTCACGTCGTCAATAAGTTAATATCTCCCTTTAACTCAATACATCAGCCTGGCTAGCGCCTGCGGGATCGCGCTCGCGGTGTCGGCCTTTTTTGAACGCACACCGCAGTCCGGACGTGTTAGCTTCTTCAGGCTATGCCCCCAACCGACAGAACGCACGCCGGCCCCGGCCCGGCGAGTAACGAGCCCGCTGTGCCCGAACCTTCGTTTGCCGAGCGCGCGCGCACGCTGCTGCATCTGGGTCGAATCGGCAGCCTTTCGACGCTCTCCCGCAAGCAGCCGGGGTTCCCCTTTGGATCGGTGATGCCCTACGGTCTCGACGACCGCGGGCGACCCATTTTCCTCATCAGCACGATGGCCACGCATACCCAAAACCTCCAGGCGGACCCCCGCGCCAGCCTCCTGGTGACACAGCCTGACAGCGGCGATCCTTTAGGCGCGTCCAGGGTCACGCTGCTGGGAAATGTCGGCCTCGTGGCTGAACCGGAACGGCCGGAGGCGCGCCGCCTCTACCTGGAGCGTTACGCCAATAGCAAGTACTGGGTGGATTTCGAGGATTTTTCGTTCTATGGCCTGGACCCGGTAGACGTTTACTACGTTGGCGGCTTCGGAGTGATGGGTTGGGTTCCTGCTTCGGAGTACGAGCGTGGCCGGCCCGACCCGCTTGCCGACGCTGCCGCCGGCATCATTCGGCATGTGAACGCCGATCACTCGGACACTCTCATTTTGCTTGCCCGCGTGCTTGGTGGAATTGAGTCTCAGGAGGCGGCGATGACGTCGGTCGATCGCCTCGGCTTTCACCTGCGCTTGACAACCGCGGAAGGCATGCGTGGCGTCCGCATCGCATTTTTGCGGGAGGTGGCCACCCCCGCTGAAACGAGGTCGGTTCTGATCGAAATGGCCAACCGCGCGCGGCAGGGGCAACATGGCTAACCCCTCGCCGGCTTACGGGTTCGCCGGTCTTGGCGCGCTACCGCCGCCATCTCTCACTTCATAATGTCGAGTTGCTCGATTTCGTCCGGATGCGGAGCGTCCGCGGTTACCACTCTCACGGTTCGGCCCTTCAGGTCGTCGCAAGGCGAGATCCTTCCGGGTTTCGTTGCCACGTAGCTCGTATAATCCACTTGGCGGGAGTCACTGGCGTGGAGAACCACCGAATTCTCTTCGGTCTTGAGCGTGAGCCGCATCTCGTTCCCTTGGCAGGTCACTTGCGTCACGACGCCTTCCGCCCTGTTGCCCCGGCGGTGCAGTTCGATCTTCGGTTCGCTGGAGTCGTCTGTAGCGCTCGGACTCGGAAAACCTGTGCTCCGATTCCCGTCTGGACTGGCGACCGGTTCGCGCGCACGCTCCGCTGCCGCAGCCTGTTGCTGCTGGAATCGGGCCTCCGCTTCCCGCGCCTGCCCCAGGTATTCGAGAAAACGATCCGCTTGGTCCCGCTCGCCGGTGTCGGCGGCAGAGGCGCGGACGCGGTGCGCCAGCGCTTCCGCTTCATCGTAACGGTGCATGCGGGCCAGCACCTGCGCCAAAGCAAACTGGTATTCGGTCCTTCCGGGCTCGAGCGCGACCCCTTTTTGCGCGAAGTCGAGCGCCTCCGCCAGCTTCTCGCCCTGCGCCGCGAGATATGTGGCCAGCAGCCCGTACGTCGGCGCAAAATTCGGATTCCCCGCGACGGCTTGTCTCAGATCGTCTTCCACTTGCGGATCGCGCGCTGCCGCGCCGCCTCCCGAAAAGCTGAGGCTCGCGCGCAGATAATGCGTGAACGCGTTCTTCGAGTCCAAGCCGATAGCCGCCGAAAGCGAGGCCAGCGCCTCGGTTCGCTCCTGCTGGGCGTAGTGGAGCAGCGCCAGATTCTCCTGCGCCAGGGCCAGTTGGGGATCGAGCCGGGCCGCTTCTTCCAAAAGGGGCTGCGCAGATTTGTACTGCTGATGGCCTACCAGGAAACCGCCGCGATAGGCCTCCGATTCCGCGTCGGAAAGCGCCCGGACCTGCAATTCGCTCGGGGCAATCTTCGCCGGCGCCGGCACCTTCACGTAGGGAAACGAGAAGCCGTGGATGTAGCGTTCCAGGCCCGTTTGCAGTTTTCCGAGATCGCCAAACGCCTTTGCCGCAGCCTGCTCTTGAGTGGCTCCCTGGTCCAGTGCGCCCAGGTAAGTGGCGATCGAGGGTCGGTGGGCCTGCTGGTCGCCGAGCATTAAGTAGTGCGTGAGCGCCCACGACTCCGCGTAAAAGATGGATACCTTGTTCTGTTCGTTGTAGTACGGGGAGTTGTGATCCACCTGGAAGAGGGTCGCGAGCGGAATCAAGGTGTGCGTTTGCAGTTCAGCGATCAGTGCAGGGCTGGGGAATCCGAGGCTCGCGTCTTTGTCGCCGATTTCCGTATTCCCGTAGAAATCCGCCAGCCCCTCCGCCATCCATACCGGCAAGCCGGGGAAGTAAGGCATAGTCACCGAATGGTAGTACTCGTGGTAGATCGCCTCGTACGGATTCTCGCCGGGCGCCCCCAGATCGACGCCCACCTGGAATTGATAGAAGCTATAGATGAAAATGCCCGCGGGATGTGAATGGCCCTTCGTTTCCCAGTACTCCGGCAGGAGCTCCCGCAGCGAGTCTTCGTCCTTGACCGCAAAAATCGTGATGACGGGCGAGACGTGGGCGCGCACGTAGGCGAATGAGTCGCGAAACAGCGCCCGGATTTGCTCGAACTGCACGGCTACCTTGCGCGCGGCTCCCTCGCCGGCGTTGCTCACGACGATGAAATTCGGGCTCCGCACTTCCACCCATTTGTCGCGGCCGGCGCTGAAGACCGGCAGAGCGAGCAAGGCGATTGCGACGATCGTGGCGGGAACGACTCGCTTCCTCATGTGGACACTCCTCCCATGACGACAATCCGGCAATCCACAGCAGGGCCCGACCGTTGGGGACGAAGGGGGACGACAGCCTACACCCCGGATGCTACCACAACGCCAACGCCGATTACTCGTGTGGTAAAGGCGACGCGCGGATGCGCGAAACTGTTCGAGTGTGCGGGAGGGCGCAGGGAAGGTGGGTCCGCCAAACCGGCCGGTAGGCGTTACCGTGCGGGGCTGGATACGGGCTGCCGCGTCTGGGACGCCACGGGAGCCCCCGCCGCTCCGCCATCGTTGTGGTGAACGTCGGCTTCGACCCTTCTCATCAAGTCTTGGCGCGTTGCGCCCAGAATGTGGGTCAGGTAATCCTGCGGGACGCTCTTCACGTATGGATTCACGAGCCAGGCGAAAATGGCCGGGACGCTCCGGCTCAACCCCACAAACTCCACCTGGATATAGACTCCTCCGTCCCTCTCTTCATAGCGCATATAGGTATCTAGCTCCCACAGGTAGCCGTGATCGTTGCCGATTGGCCTTTCATGCTCGTCCGGCTGGCCGGCTTTGACCACTTCCGCGATCCGGGTGGAATGAGACCGGCTGTATTCGTGCTTTGCGTCCACCGGCGTATAGCGAATGTCGAAGTCGGCGTTGTACGTCGCCGTGACAAACACCTTGCGATAGAGCCGAAAATAGACCAGAAAATGGTTCCCGTCGGCGTTCAGGACTTTGGACCGCTGGATATCGGGCCCAAGGATATCGGCATCGCGCGCATAGTCCTGCTGCTCGGCGACAACGCTCGCGAGGTGAACGCCGCGCACGAAGACCGTTGCCACCCAGTGGTGAACGAGCCCATCGGGAACTGGAATCGGCTGCCCGTTTTCGAACGTCTCCAGGGTTGCCGTTACGACATCTTCCTGTCTGAGCTGTGCAAGAACCTCACGGCGCCGCTGCGGCGGTAGCCGGTCCACCCACAGGAAACCGCCAGGGTCGTCGACCTCGCGCGCCATGCGAGCCTCGGTAAGTTCCACGTAATGGGCGAAAGCAGCGGCTGTTGCCCGCTTCAGTTCCGACGCCCTTGCCGTTCCCGCCAGAACGCAAAAACAAAACAGCAGCAATGCCGAAGCTCTCGGCCCGTAAGCAGCCGCCCCTCGTGCGCGCGTTGGTGGTGACTTCCCCATTCGCACTCCCTGTCACGCTTTTGCCTTCACAAAAAACGGCCCGGACCCACATCGCGTGGCGCTATGCTGGTGGTAATCGGCTAAGGTTCCGGACGTTCCGGCTGTCCGCGCACTGTCATATGCCACCGCGATTCGCGCTCCGGCGCAGACCGTCGACCACCGTATTGGATGTAGGCCGGGACTCGAAGTGGCACAAAATGCGCGCCAATGCGAACCCGGCAATACAGGAAACGTGGAGGAAACGCCGCGTCAGTCTCCTTTGCAGTTCACCATTTGCTTGAGGGTATGCTCGGCCCTCACCAGTTCCCTGGAGTATTCCATCACCCGATCGATGTCCTTGTAGGCCGATGGAATCTCGTCGATCAGCACGGGGGATTTTCGGAACTCGATTCCCGCCATGGCCGCATCCATGTCCTTCATTGTGAACGAAGCCTTTGCTCTGGTTCGCGACATCCTCCTGCCCGCTCCGTGCGGAGCGGAATGGAATGACAGCCTGTTTTCAAGCCCTGAGACGATGTAACTTCTCGTTCCCATCGATCCCGGAATCATGCCGCCCATTTCGAGCTTGGCCTGGATCGCGCCCTTCCGGGTGATCCATACCTCCTCCCCGAAGTGGCGCTCCACCTGCGCGAAATTATGGTGGCAGTTGATGCGCGAAGCTTCGACCTCCTCCTCGTGACCCTCCTCGCCGAAGATCTGGTGGCTCATCTCCCGCAAGATGCGATCCATCATTTCGTCTCGATTCAGCCGGGCAAACGTCTGCGCCCATTGCAGGTCGCGCACGTACTCGTCGAACTCTTCGCTGCCTTCCTGCAGATATGCCAGGTCCCTGTCGGGCAGAGCGATCCTGCTCTTTTTGCAGTTGTTCTGGGCGACCCGAATGTAGTGATTTCCGATCTTGTTCCCGATGCCCCGCGAGCCCGAATGGATCGTCAGCCAAACCGCTCCGCTTTCATCGACGCAAACTTCGACGAAATGATTGCCCCCGCCGAGCGTGCCCAGGGCTCTTTCCCAGTCGGAATCGAACTGGTGATAATGCGCGCCGCTCCGCGACTCCAGCTCCTTCAGCGCGCCGATCCTGGCCTCCGCCGTTTCGCTTATTTTCTGGTTGTTCCTTCCCGCCGACATCGGAATCCGCCGCTCGATGCCCTGGCGGATCGAGTGCAGGTCCTTCAGATCGTCTTGCTTCAGCCTGGTTTGCAGGGCGATCATCCCGCATCCGATATCCACGCCCACCGCTGCCGGCACGATCGCTCCCTGGGTGGCAATGACGGTGCCAACCGTCACCCCTTTCCCGTAGTGGCAGTCCGGCATCACCGCAACCCACTTGAACAAAAACGGAAGCTGGGAGACGTTCGCGATTTGCTTTTGTGCTTCGCTCTCGATCTCCCCCCACGGAAGGAACGTCCTGATCTTGCCGTCGGCTTTTTCCATGAATGTGTCGCCGGTAGCGCTGATCGAATTGGCGCAGCGCCCCACTCCTACAGACAAACCCATACACACGAACAATGCTACATCCTGCGTCAAATGGTATCCCACAGCGGCCGCCGCCTCTGGGGTGCATTTCCTGGCCTTGAACTTTGGTACACTCAAGGGTCGCCGTCGGCGTCCAGATCAGCATCGGGGTCAACGCTTGACGTCGGGTGATCCGGGGACTCATCTTCACAGGCTCGCAGGCGCGAAGGCAACCGTAACTCGCCGCAGTTGCATCTGGTGTCGAGACTCGTGCGGAGGCCGAAACGTCCCGATTTCTTGCGGGGCGCGGGGTGTGCATCGGTTAGGTTCTTGTGGATGTGGGGGAGCAGCTGACGATGAGGCACGTGGCACTCTTGCTGGCGGTCGCGATCTCGATCGGAACGGTAGCTTGCAAGAAAAGTGCGGCGGCAGCTGCCGCCGCCCCTGCCGTGTCGATTACGATCTCCCCGACCGCCACCCAAACGCTCCTCGCCAATCAAACCGTCGCGTTTTCCGCCACCGTCTCCAACACAACGAATACCGCCGTGACTTGGCAGGTGAATGGGATCGTAGGCGGAGGTATCGCCGAGGGGACTATTTCCACGACCGGGCTTTATACCGCGCCCGCCAATATCATTCAGGAATTTTCGGTACCGTAACGGTTGTTTCGAGCGCGGACTCGACGATTACCGCCTCGACCGCGATCTTGCTCACGCCTCCCCCTCCCATATCCGTTTTGCCGACTTCCGCGACTGTGGCCGCGGGAGCGTCCCAACAGTTTACGGCGTCGACCGCGACAAAGGGCGCCGCCGTTACCTGGGAAGTGAACGGAACTATCGGAGGAAACAGCACGGTCGGAACCATCACGCAAGCGGGGCTCTACACTGCTCCGCAAGTTCCGCCTTCGAGCGGGTCGATCCCCATTCAGGCGGTTCTCCAGTCCAACACAACGGAGTTCGCCGCTGCCGCGGTAACGATCACGTACTCGAACTTCTCCCTGCAACATTCCTACGGCTTCTTGCTCCGCGGCAGCGACCCGAGCGGCCTCCTTTTGCGCGCCGGCAGTTTCACCGCCGATGGCGGCGGCAACATTACGGCGGGCATCGAGGACATCAATAATGGCCCCGGTTTGGTGCAGTCGAACGTCGCGTTCATGGGTACGTACAGCATCCGCGGCGACGGTCGCGGCACCATCACGTTCAGCGACCCCTTCAACGGCAACACGGCGGGCGCGACGGGTTCGCACTTCAGCGTCGTGATCGTATCCGCCCAGCAAGTGCAACTGGAGGAGGCGGATACATTTGCCGCGGCCAGCGGCGAAGGGGATCTTCAGGACACGTCTTCTTTCGCGACAGCGAAATTCCATGGAGAATATACGTTTGATTTCTCCGGAGTCGATGCCGCGGCAAAGCCGCTTTCCACCGTGGGACAGTTTCTGGCCGATGGTGTCGGCGGCAGCCTTCCGCAGGCCGGACTCGAGGACATCAACGACGGCGGCGCGCCTACGTCCAACTCCGCATTCGTTTTCTCGTATCAGTCCGTCGGCGCCAACGGCCGAGGCTTGGCCACCGTCAACGGCGGTAGTTTCAGCTTCTACATGATCTCCACCACGCAAGCGCAGTTCATAGCGTTGAGCGGCTCGCCCACGGTAGCCGGAAGCGCCACGTTGCAGGCCGGCGGCGGGTTCAATCTCAACTCGCTCGGCGGGAACTTTCTGCTGGTGACAAATGGCACCAGCCTCACGGGTCCTATCTCCACCGCCGCAACTTTCTCCGCGAACGGAAACGCAATCCCGTCTATCAGCCAAGGCCTTCTCCAGCAAAACCAGGGTGGCGCTGTCTCCAGCGCATCTTTTACGGGAACCTACTCCGTCGCGCCCAGCGGACGCGGAACCGCCAGCTTTACGAGCGGACAAACCTACGTCTTCTACCTCATCGCCCTGAATCGAGCTGTTTTTCAAGAGACCGATAGCTCGATCGTGAGCGATGGCGCGCTTACCCTGCTCGCCGGCGGACCCTTCTCAACCAGCAATTTGGCCGGTGGTTACGCCGTGCAACTGTCGGGCGTGAAGGCCGGCCAAGGTGAGCAGGACGTCATCGGGCAGATCACGACCGGCGCCGGGATCATCGACAGCGGGACGGTGGACGTCAACACCGCGAACGGCGCGGGGGGCATGACGGCGTTTACCGCCACGACGGGAGTTGGCATTCCGTCCGGTACCTCGTATAGCGTTTCAAACGGCCAGGGCTCGCTGCAGGTCAACGTAAACGGTACGAACCTGCAGTTCGCGGTTTATTTCCTATCGTCGAATTCGCTTTTCCTGCTGCGATCCGACGTGGCGGACGCCCGGGTGCTGCACGGGAATCTGTTTCAGGACGTTTCGCTTTCACCGTCCATCGTCAGCGCGAACTCGGTCACGTTTACCGTGAGCGTGCTCGGAACGTTTATTGTGGAGACGTCGGGCTCGCCAGGGCCCATCACGCTGACCCAATCGGGAACTCTGCCCAGCGGGATAACCTTTGACCCGACAACGGGCCTACTGAGCGGCATTCCAACGGCAACCGGCACCTTCAACCTCCAGTTCACGGCAAGCAACGGAGTGGGTTCGACGGCCATACAAAACTTCACGCTGACGATCGTCGCGGAAACCGGGACCTAACCGCTTCTGAGTTGCTGTCCTCGACCCCGCCATCGCGCTATTCCACCGCTTCGCTGAAGTCGCAACGGTGAAATTACATCGCGCGCGGCGCGTTACCAGATTTTGCAGCGCGCCTCCGCGGGGCGCACCATGGGGTCGGTCGCCTGGCAGGAAAATGCGCTTTGGAATTCCGGCATATTCGAGAGCGGGCCATTGGTGCGGAAGCGCGGAAGCGGGTGCGGGTCCACCGTGACCCTCATGCGCTCGTACTCGGGCCGCGCGCTGGCTCCCCAAATGCGCGCCCAGCCGAGGAAGAAGCGCTGTTCCTGCGTATAGCCGTCGACCATTTGCGGCGCGGGCTTGGCGGCCAGGGCGCGCTCGAAAGCCATGTGCGCGATGGTGATTCCGCCCAGGTCGGCGATGCTTTCGCCGACCACAAGCCTGCCGTTTTCGTGGAGATCGGCGGCAACGGCGTACCCGTCAAACTGCCTGGCCACGCACGCGGCGCGGGCGGTAAAGTTTTTCAGGTCTTCGGGGGTCCACCAGTCGCGCAAGTTGCCCCGGGCATCGTACTTGGCGCCCTGATCGTCGAAGCCATGGGTCATCTCGTGACCGATGACGGCGCCCATGCCACCGTAGTTGAGTGCGTCGTCGGCGGCAGGATCGAAAAACGGAGGCTGCAAAATGCCCGCGGGAAAGACGATCTCGTTCATCTCGGGATCGTAATAAGCGTTGACCGTCGGGGGCGTCATCGCCCATTCGGTGCGGTCGACCGGGTTGCCGATCTCCGCAAGCCGGCGGCGAAACTCGAACCCGCTGCCGCGCTCGATGTTTTCGATGTAGGACCCGCGAACCACCTGAAAGGCCGCATAGTCGCGCCACTTGTCCGGGTAGCCGATCTTGAGGGTCATCGCGGAGAGCTTGGCGAGGGCCTGCTGGCGCGTCTGGTCGCCCATCCACGGCAAGGTGGCAATGTCCTCGCGCAGGGCCGCGATCAGGTTCTGGACCATTTCGTAGGCTCGCGCCTTGGCCTCCGGGGGAAACGCCCGAGCGACGTATTTCTGCCCAAGCGCTTCACCCAAATCGTTGTCCGTAGCCGCAACACAGCGCCGCCAGCGCGGCTGAAGTTCCTTAGCTCCGGTCAGGGTACGTCCGTAAAAGTCAAAATCCTCGTCCACAAACTTCGAGGGAAGCGCCCGCGCGGAGAAATGAAGCACGTTCCAGCGAAGATAGGTCTTCCAATCCGAGAGCGGCACAGAGGTCAATTGCTTGTCGAGCGCCTGAAAGAAATCGGGCTGGCCGACATTGACCGCACGGATGTCCGGGAAGCCGATATTCCGGAAATAGACGGGCCAGGAAAAATCGGGCGTGAGCGCGAGAAGCTCCGCCGGCCCCATCTTGTGGTAGTTGGACTCGACAGCGCGCTGCTCGACGCGGGTTTTGGATGCTTGCGCCATCTGCGTCTCGATGGCCATCACGGTGCGAGCTTCGGCTGCGGCGACATCGGGCGCGTCGCCGGCGAGCTGAAACATCTTGCCGACGTGCTGGACGTACTGTTCGCGAAGCTGCTTGGACTTGTCGTCATCCTTGGTGTAGTAGTCGCGGTCGGGAAGCCCAAGACCTCCCTGAGTGGCTATGCCGATGACTTGCGAGCTGTCCTTATCGTCCTGGCCGGAGCCGAAATAGAAGAACGCGCCGATCCCCTGGCTTTGCAGCCGCGCGAGCTCATCCTGGAGCTGCGAGAGGCTCGATAGATCGGCAATGCTTTTGAACTCCGGCTGGAGGGGCTTGAGGCCGTCGGCTTCGATACGCCTTTGGTCCATGCAGCTGGCGTAGAAGTCGCCGATCTTCTGCTCGATGGAGCCGGCGGCGGACTTCGTTTTCGCGGCGGCTTCCACGATCTGGCGCAGCACGTCCTGGTTTTTTTCCTGGAGCGCGTTGAAGCGGCCCCAGCTCGAATAAGCAGGTTGAATGGGGTTGCGAGCCACCCAGCCGCCAGTGGCGAACTGGGAGAAGTTTTCGCAGGGCTTGCAGCTGGTGTCGAGGTCGGAGAGGTCGAAGCCGCCGGAGGCCGGCGCGGCCGCAGCAGGTTTCTGCGCCGAGCCGCCGGTGCGCGCGAGCAGAGCACTGGCCAGGAGAAGTACGCCGAGAGCCGTGGCCCAGAATCTCAATGTCCGCATGGCCCCTCCGATGGTGGATGCGCGAAGCGCCGCCTGGGGCGGAAGGATAGCGAGCGCGGGGAGGCAGAGTCAAACGATTCAGGCTCGCGGGCAGCGGCCGTCGCTAGAGGCTTTCGCTCGACTTTCGTCATCAGGGCCCCCCCTCCCCCCTTTTTTGCAACAATTTGATTCCAGGGTACTTGGAGGTCAAGGTCGGGCAACAATTTGATTCTGAGGGAGTTAGGCGTTTGCACAGGCCGGACGATAGCTGAAGCTTCACACCGGACTTCCTTGCCGGCGAAGCTCGACGCGTTCTGGCCGCACTCGCCGTGCGAGCCGAGGACTTCGCAACTTGGGAGTGGGGGCTCAGCGCCGGCTTTCTTACCGCGCGAGCGCCCCTTGCCGGGAGCCTCGCGCTCATTGGGGGGCCCGACGTGCCCCCCACCCGGGTGTTTTTCCGAAGAGTGCGCAAGGCCAGCCAAGCAAGGGAGTTGCGTTTTACAAGAGCGCAAAAGAGCGAAGGAAGAGAGGCCGAGAGGACGCTCGCGAAGGGCGGAAAAGGATGAAGCGGCGGAGTTCACATCGAAGCATAGCACGAAACAACTATCGTGTCAATACATAGTTACCGTGTGGTATTCATTCGAACGCGGGCGGGTTGCGGCGCTCTCTGGGCGGACAAGTTGCAGATGCCGCCCTGAAGGGCGGCGCCAGAACTGCCAAGTCCCCCTGACGAGATAAGGAGTTCTTACAGAGACGCTTCAGAGGAGCTGAAGGATCTCGCGGGTGCCGGTGGTGTAGAGGTCCGCGTAACCTTTCAGCTTGTCGCGGAAGGCGGCGTTGGTGGCATAGTCCTTCAGGGCGGCGTCAAATTCGCCGACGTTTTCCACTTCATGTTCCAGGATGACGCGGTTGAAATCGCCGGTGAAGTCGGTCAAGACGCGGGGCTTGCGCAACTTGGAAAGGGCGGCGGCCTCCTTGAGTTGGGCGGCGAGTTTGCTAGCATTCCCCGGTTTGGCAACGAAGCAGTTGCGAACGACGAGCATGGAATCCCCCTCATTGCAGATTTATTTTATTCGCGCGCGTGGCCGTGCCTGGCGTCAAATTCCGCACGGTCCACCACGCAGGCTGCGATGCTATAGGAGCGCAAAGGGCAGGGCAAGCATCGTTGCAGGGACAGGCTAGAAGTTGAAGACCAGACCGCCGACCGCTTGGAAATTCCTCTGGTCGCCGCCAAAGAAGCGCGTCCACACCTCGTCCGCTTCGGCCCGTACCGCCGTGTGCGGATTCAAATGGAAGTCGACGCCGCCGCCACCCGACCAGGCCAGGGCGGTATTGCTGCCAAAGATACCGGCGGTTTGCGAAAAGCGGAAGTACTCCACCCCGACCGCGCCATGTATCCAGGGTTCGAGGCGCCCGTGGCCACGATAGGCCAGACGCGGTCCGCCGCCCGCAAAGACGGATTTCATCGTGAGGCTGGGCGGAAGCGTCGCCGAACCAGTATTGCCGAATCCCGCGCCCACCTGAGCCTCCAGCCCGAACCAATTGCCGAAATAGCGCGCCACGGAAGCATTCAGGCCGTTGGTGTTGAAAGGGCTCCCGGTCAGATTGATTCGATTGTACTGATAGCCAATCGCCACCTGCCATCGCGTCGGGCCGAAGTCACCAGAGGGGGCGGAGCCATACCTGCCGCTGGCGCCAACACCAGCGGGACCCTGGGCTGCCGCGCCAATCGCAAGGAAGAACAAGGCTCCAAGCAGGACCACAAATCGTTGCATCAGATGACCCTCCCGTGCCGCCCCGACCGTTCCAGTTTGGTACACAAAGAATTGTAAGGGACGGGCTCGGCGCGAACTCGCCATTTCCTCGTCCCGTTTGCTCAAACGGTGGGTGCCCACTAGAACACAGACGAGGGCCTAGGGGCGGGGCGCCGATATGGCCAGGCGCTTTGACGCCGACCAGCGGAACGCGCCGAAATGAGAGGGATTGAGGCGGGGCAGCGGCAAGAGGGTTCGCCGGTGGCCGGACGAGTCAGGTACGTGCCTGGAGAGGTCGCAGGCGTTTGCGGCGATGGTTACGGGCCGGACGTGGTCAGCTTGACTTGAGCGCAGGTTCCCTTGGAGACGCCGGCGGTTGCGGCTTGAGGCTGGAGCGCCAGCAGCTCTCGCAAACTTCATCCGGATAGACGAAGTAGTTGGAACTCTCGCCGCACTTGGGGCAACGGAGCCGGACGCGCCGAGCAACGCCCCGAACGTTGAGCCCACGCGCTCGCGCGCGTCTTTCAACCCATTGAGCGAATTCCACGGCGACGTTTCGTTCGTTCGGAGCGCCGGATGACTCGGCCTCGGGGAAAAGCGGCCAAGGCCGAAACCAAATCGCCAGAACGACAGCCACAACGATCATCACAGGCACGAAAATCATGTTCTCGCTCCGATCCCCAACATCCCATCCCGGTAGACTGAAGATACTCTGCTTGCGGGGCAGCCAAGCATCGTTGTCACTCGCCGGAATCGTATTGGTAACTAAGTGCGCCGCGCCGCGCGGCGGAGAGTCCGCTGAAACGTCCTCCTGATTGTTTGAGTAGCGGGCCGGCGTCTTGGTTGTGCGACGGAGAGAACCAGTATAAAGTCGCAGAGCAGACGATGCGGAACATCTTCACGCGGAACAGGATTCCATGCCTTACGGCGCTGTGCCTGGTCACGGCCATGTGCTGCGCGGCACAGCTGGCGACCAATGAAGAGCCGCAGCGGTTCGCGGTGCTTCGCTCAGACGCTTTGGTGGCGCCTTTCGAGTCGCTGACGAACGCGGAGGTGAACTGCTCGATCAGCGGTTCGGGCAGCTTTACGAGCATGCAGTGCCGAGCCCCCGGCGCGACGGCTAAGGCCTCGTACCACTACGTTACGACCTTGGTTGTGGATCCGCAGGGGATGGCCTACGGAATCGCCTGCAGGGTTTCCCTAGTGGCGTTCTGGTGCAAGAAGCTCGCGCCGGGCGTCGTGCTCGAAGGCCATTTTGACAAGGCGCAGGGACTTCTCTCCGTAGCGGACGGGCAGAGGACTCGCCAATATCAAGTGCTGACGTCCGCCTTCGTGGGACCCGTCACCGTCGCTCATCCCGCACCGTCCGGCACACGCGCGCAGCGGCCAGCCGAACCCTCGCGTGCCGCTGCCCCGCCATCGTCGCCGGCGCCGTCCTCGCCATCAAACGGCAATCCGGCAGCGACGACGCAAGCTAATTCTCCGGGCGATTCGTCCGCGACGTGCGCTTCCTCGTCGGGCGCCTGCGTCACGTTTGCGTCCGACCCGCAGGGCGCGGACATCTACGTGGATGGACAGTTCGCGGGCAACACGCCTTCCACGCTGACGCTCGCCGCCGGCTCGCATGAAATCCGCGTCGAGGCCGCGCGATTCAAGCCGTGGACCCGCACCCTGGCGACGACGGCGGGCAGCAAGGTCACCATCCGAGCGCTGCTCGAAGCGCCATCGCCGTCGAACTAACCGCAGTCGCGCGGGAGCGGCCGCGCGTTCGAAAGCTACAAGCTTCCTTTTCCGAACGTGAGGCGCAGGCCCGTGGAAAGCAGCAGGTCATTGCCCTTGATTCCGAAGGGAGGCTTGCTGAGAAAGTTATCGCTGAACGTGCCTTGCCACCCGAGCCAGTTGTTGAGCTTAGTGGAGGCGGTGGAATTGAACGTGAAGCGATAACCGCGGGGCCCGGTGATCCCGGGATACACGGTGAAATTCTCTGAAAAAGTTGTTCGGCCGCTGATTTTTGCGTCCAGTTCTTCGCCGGCCACGATCTCCGCGTTTCTCAGAGTCACAGCGGCGAAGAGATTGCTTGGGGGCGGGGGCGTCGGATTCGGGAGGGAGTAGGCGGAAAAGAACTCCTGGTTGTAGCTGCCGCCGCCGGAGAGGTCGAACGTCGCGTTCATCGTTTTGACGGCATGGAAGCCAACGCCTCCGCCGAGGACGTTCTGAAGATCCAGGTGCTGCAGAGCGTTCGAGTCGAAGTCGGTGAACCCGAAACCGAAAAACCTCGGAGTAAAGTTCACGTCGCCGCGGACGCCGCCGCGAATTTCGTTCGCGATGGTCTGGCCGGGAGAGGTGTTATCGTTCTTGCCATAAATTTCCGTGGTGTAAACGGTGAATTTGTCGCGGTCGGTGGTGCGAACGGCCTTGGCGGACAGAGTGTAGTTGAGTGTGGCGGAATTTCCGCGCGTCAGACTGAGGCCGGTATCGAAGAAACCAGCCCAGAAATCGAGCAAGTGCGGATGGCGGAGGCGGTCGATTTCGGCGTCGTAGGCAGCCTGTTCGGCGTCGGAGCGCAGGAGTTCGACGGAATCCTTGGGGGCGGTCACCACGCCGGCGGGCTGCGAGGCGATATGTATGGCGCCGTCGCTGGTGGTCACCGGCCCCACAATCATCTGCCCACCTTTCAGGCCAACGTGCAACGGCTGGGTGGAAGCAATCGTGTCGATGGCCGCCCACTGGACGGTCACGTCGCCTTCGAATTCAGTCTTGATCAGCAGCGTTTTTGCGTCCGACCTCACAACTGCGCCGCTCAGGCGATCTCCGTTCTTGAGAACGATCTGGTCGGCAAACAGATCCACGCACGACCCCACGATTAATAGAAATAATAGAAGCAATCCAGCTTTGCGCACCGATGCCTCCCTTAGGCTTGCGCCTTGCGATATGGTGGCGCCCATCATAGTCCCGCCAATAGCCTCCGTAACTCCGGAAATTTCAGTCCCAGTACTTCGGAAGTTCCCGAGTCCGGCAATTCTTCCGGGCGATCAGAAATCGAAAAGGCGAGTCTCCTTTTATCTTCAATGGCTTGGAGGAGATGCCTTTGGACGCCTGACTGCCAATAGGCTAGTCGGGAGGTACTTATGCTACATCTGCCAGTTCTGAACAAACGCAACTATATCTTGCTCGGCGGCCCGGCGCTGCTGGCTACAGCGTTGGCCGTGGCCGCCACGATCGGGCTGAACGGCTCCGATCCGGTCACGTTGCCGGACGAGACCGCCATCCACGTCAGGTTGAATCAAACCGTAGCGAGCGATCAGAACAGGCCGGGTGATCGATTCGAGGCGACCGTCTCGGAGCCGATCGTCGTCGCAAACAAGACAATCATCCCGAGCGGAGCCCCGGTTGAGGGTCTCGTGGTTGACGCGCACCATTCAGGGAGACTGATGGGCAGAGCCCGCTTGCGACTGGCTCTTGAAACCGTAACGGTCGACGGCAAGATCTACGAGATCCGAACCGGCAGTCGCACTCGTATCGGCGGCAAACACAGGAACCGGAACCTCGCGTTGATTGGCGGAGGCGCCGGCGGAGGAGCCCTGATCGGGGCCGTCGCAGCGGGCGGGAAGGGCGCTCTGATCGGAGGGCCCATCGGCGCGGGAGTCGGAACGGCGGCAGCCTTTATCACCGGGAAGAAAGACGTCAGGCTACCGGCTGAAACTCCTCTCACGTTCGAACTTGCGGAGCCCGTGACGATCAGCGCCAAGGGCTGATTTCACCGCATTTCGTCCGCGTCTGCGTCGCTCGACGCATGGCGCGATAACGATACGAGAATGGAAAAGGCCCGCTGATAACCAGCGGGCCCTTTTCATTCGGCGCGGCAGCTGGCCTGCGGGTCGGGACAAGGACTTCCCGTGAGATAATCAAGTGGTGTGGACGAATGTTTGGGGCTGGCCGAGGCAAGCAGCATTCGCGCTCGTGTTCCTGACGGTACTCCTTGGTCCGGTGGCCGCGTGGGCCGGTCCTCCGTTTGAGACCGACGATCCGGAACCCATCGACTACAAGAACTACGAATTCTATACGTTTGCCTCCGCGGACGGCACGGGCGTGGAAATGGATACGGCAGGACCCGCTGTGGAGTTTAATTGGGGCGCCCTGCCGAACGTTCACCTTCACATCATCGTCCCTCTCGCGGCGATCCTTCCATCGAACAATCCGAACTTCGCTCCAGCGGGGACCGGCCCCAGCGCGGTTGGCCTAGGCGATATCGAAACGGGAGTCAAATTCCGGTTTGTCCAAGAGACCAAGCGCCGCCCCCAAATCGGGACATTCGTTATGTTTGAACTCCCCACGGGCAGTGCGGCCAGAGGACTGGGTGTGGGGAAGACGTGGTACAAGGTGCCCCTCTGGGCGCAGAAGAGCTTCGGCCCATGGACGACGTACGGCGGAGGGGGAGAGACGATCTTCAACCACGTGGATGGCTATCGCAACTTCCCCTATGCCGGCTGGCTGTTGCAGCGCGACATCGGCAAGAAGCTCACGCTGGGCGGGGAGGTCTTCTATCACGGGCCGGAAGGTCCGGCGACGCCACAGACAAGACCCGCGACGCTGCTGGATTTTGGAGGTTACTACAAGTTTAGAGATCCCGGCTTTCAGCTGCTCTTCGCGTACGGCCACACCATCGTGGGGCAGAACGAAAACTACGCATACCTGGGGCTATATTGGACGTGGGGCAAGCAGGAGGACAAGAAAGACAGCGCGATGAACAGCCGCGATCGTCCCAACGGCTGGGGACGCTTGCAAGCGGGAACGAGAAGCTCGCCGTGAATATCACGATTAACGACGCCGTCCTTCTGGCGCACGCCACGTTTGGCGTGCTGGGAACCGTATCGGCGGTATGGGTTTTCGTTGAAGCTCTGAACGCGCGGGAGGAAAACGCGCAGCGCACACAAACCGCCGCGTTGGCCGTGGCCATCTTCATGGTTGCGGCCTGGATTTTCGGCGGCTACTGGTACCTGCACTTCTATCCGGTCGAAAGGGCCCTGATTCTGAAGGGGCCGTGGCCCTTCGCGCATAACCTGTTCATGGAGACGAAGGAGCACCTTTTTCTGATGACGCTGATTCTGTCGCTCTACTTGCCCATTGCGGCGCGGGATCGACTGTATGCCAACGCGGCCGCGCGCAGGATGGTGCTGTGCGTTGCCGTTTTGGTCGTGCTGACGGGTCTTTCGATCGAGGGCGCTGGGGCGATCATCGACCATGGCGTGAAAATCGCGCTCCTCCGCTCGGCGGTGACAGGAGCTGCAAAATGACGGCCGATAGCGAAACACTCAGCCCGGCCAGTGCGGCCTTTGGCACGGCTGCCGCCGTCACCGCGCTTTTCAATACGGCGCTCGCGTGCGCGAAAGATGCCTACTGCCCGCTGCAGAACGTTATGAATGCAATTGCGGGCCACAATTGGACGACGCAGGGTTTGGCCGACGTCGTCCTCTTCGCAGGGCTAGGGCTGATTCTCTCGAGGACTCGCATGGTCCGAGCCATCAGACCGGATCGCGTGATCTTGTTTTTGTTCGCGGCGGTCGCGGTTGCCGGCGTCGGACTCTTCGCCTGGTACGCGGTGTATTAGGAGCAGCCGCTGACGCCATCCGTGAGAGTGCTCTGTGCGCGATAGCATCACGGGCCCTGTAACGCGGCCGGCATCACCGGTCAAATCGGCGCTTGGGGAGTTGTTGCCGGCCGTGCTTTTGTTTCTCGCTACCGCTGCGGTTGTTTTGTGGCAGAACCTCAGGCTCGCGATCCTATGGGACCTCAGCTACATCCTGGAGAATTCGTACCGTATTTCTCTGGGCGACGTCCCCTACCGCGATTTTCCTTTGCCCTACGCGCCCTTGACGTTTCTGGCGCAAGCCACTCTCATCAAACTGACGGGCCGGGTATTCTTTCACCACGCGATCTACGCCGCGATTGCCGGCGGCCTTGCAACCCTTCTTACCTGGCGCATCCTTTTGGGTCTGCTGGACGAAAGAACGGTCCAGGCGCGGCTTGTGGCGTGTTTGCTGACCGCTCCACTCGCTTTCCTGGGAATCTACTCGATCTTTCCG
>Ga0210394_10001503_pt1 | contig 36961 bp, 29 predicted proteins | sample IncBWC12MmetaG_FD_160121 | JGI IMG/M metagenome (GOLD analysis project Ga0210394, IMG submission 160121) | Forest soil microbial communities from Barre Woods Harvard Forest LTER site, Petersham, Massachusetts, United States - Inc-BW-C-12-M | ecosystem: Environmental > Terrestrial > Soil >... | reverse complement strand
ATATCCTGAACATCGGCCGGTTGAAACTCGGCCCTGCTGCCGTGGGTGGAGCAAAAAACGTGCTTGCCATCTGCTTGAAATACGCCAAAGAACGCAAAGCATTCGGATCGGCGATCGCCGAGTTCGGCGCCATCCAGCATAAGCTGGCGGAGATGGCGATTCGCACGTTTGCGGTGGAATCCATGGTGTGGCGTGTGGTGGGACTCATCGAGAGCCAATTGGCGCAGTTCGCTCATGATAAAGATAAGCACGCGGATTCACAGACCGAACTCAAGGCCGTTGAAGAGTACGCCGCGGAGTGCTCGATGATTAAGGTGTATGCCTCCGAGATGCTGGATTACGTTGTCGATGAAGGCGTGCAAATCCACGGCGGCTATGGCTACCATCAAGATTATGCGGTGGAACGGGCTTACCGTGATTCGCGAATCAACCGGATCTTCGAAGGCACCAACGAAATCAACCGTCTCCTCATCACGGGAATGTTGCTGAAACGCGCCGCCCGTGGGCAATTGGGGCTTATCCCCGCTGTTCAGGCCGTAGTCGGCGGGCCTGGCAATGTGGCAATGGCCTCTGCGAGCACCGACAAAGATAAAGATGAAGACGAGCGACTTGTGCAAGGTGCGAAGAAGATCGCCCTGTTCACGATCGGGATTGCCTATCAAAAACACGGGGCTGAGCTGGACAAGCAGCAGGAGATCGTGATGAACATTTCCGATATCATCATGGAAGTTTTCGCGATGGAGTCGAGCTTGCTTCGAAGTCGCAAGCTTGCAGCCTCAGGCAAAGGGACCAATGCCACCGACATGTGCGCCGTGTTTTTGCGCGAGGCGATGGATCGAGTAGAGGTCTCGGCGCGAAATGTCATCGGCGCCTGCTCGGCTGGCCACGCTCTGCGGGAGAATATGGCGACTCTACGCGGCTTTGCCAACTACGATCCGCTCGATGGGGTTGCACTGCGGCGCAATATTGCCGGCCGGCTTCTGGCTGCTGCGCGCTACACGGTCTGACACTGACTCGTCCTCCACTTATGGCTGCTGCTACCCCGATAAACCGCCAATGGCAGCTCAAATCGCGGCCCACGGGGCTGATTAAAGCTGACAACTTCGAGCTTGTGTCCCAACCCATGCCCGTGCTTGGGGAGGCTCAGCTCCTGATTCGCAGCGTGTATCTCTCTCTCGATCCCGCGATGCGGGGGTGGCTGGTTGACCGTCCGTCCTACGTTCCGCCCGTGCAGATTGGCGAAATCATGCGCGGGTTGGCAATCGGAATCGTGGAGAAATCCAATCATCCAAAATTTTCCGCCGGTGACCGAGTCCAAGGGATGTTCGGCTGGCAAGAATATCTGCTTTCCAATGGTGAAACTGTGACGAAGTTGCCGGAGAGCGGACTTCCATTTTCGGCTTACCTTGGACTGTTTGGACTGGCTGGGTTAACGGCCTACGCTGGACTTCTGGAAGTGGGACAGCCTAAGGGCGGCGAAACTCTCCTGATCTCCGGCGCCGCAGGTTCGGTCGGATCACTCGTCGGCCAGATCGGCAAGATCAAGGGACTTCGTGTAGTCGGCATCGCAGGAACCGACGAGAAGTGCAATTGGCTCCGGGAGGAACTCGCTTTCGACGCTGCCGTGAACTACAAAGACGACAACTATAGGAAACAGCTGAAGGCTGCGTGTGCGAACGGAGTGGATATTTATTTCGAGAACATCGGTGGAGAAATCTTGGAAAGCGCGCTCTACCTCATGAACACCTTTGGTCGCGTGGTGCTTTGCGGCCTGATCTCGCAATACAACGCTACGGCACCCGTTCCGGGACCCTCCAACTTTGCTCTGGTGATCAGCAAGCGCCTCAAGGTCCAAGGTTTCCTCGCAACCGATTACTCTTCGAAAGTAAAAGGAAATGGTGAGTAACTTTACGCAGTGGCACAGCGCAGGCCAGCTAAAGTATCGGGTGGATATCGTCCGCGGTCTCGAGTCTGCACCAGCGGCGATCAACAAATTATTCGACGGTTCCAATAATGGCAAACTACTGGTTCAACTCTCAGACCCTCCCGCCGCTCCTTAGCGCTCAGGGTTTGAGATGAGCCTTTCTCCGCTCTCGTCAGTCATAGGCTACCAGGATTGCCTTCGGACGCAGCTTGCCAAAAGCTGCGCTCTACGAACTTGTACCTCCTGCTTGTCAATGACAATGATGCGCCAGTCTTCGTCAGCGTAAATTTCATAGCCTCGAAGCAAGGCCGTTTGCCACACACTGATTGCCTTCGGTATAGGATGAAGCGTCGAACACAATCGAGGAGGTAATCGAGTATGCGTCGCGTACAAGTTGCTGTTTTCATTTTGGCTCTTGCGACCTGCGCCCCAAGAGGACTAGCGCAGTCCGCAATCTCGGCAGCCGGCAAAGTCAAGTCCAAGCCGATCGCCGTGGTCTCTCCTGGACGGCAGACAGCAATGCAACTGATGAGTTCCTTCAACGTCTCCGGTATGGTCGAGAAGATGTTCAGCTGCAGGTCCTTCGAGTCACCGTTGGCTTACACATGGGTTTGAGGATTCTACTCATTGGCTTTGCATCGGCGGTAGCTTTCGGGAAAAACTTTAAAGAAACCCATTTCAAATCACTGGTGAGATTCACAACGCAGCAACTCTACCGGCCACAAAGCGCTGATGGATTGGTCAAGTTTTTTCAAGCTCACTAAGCCTTAGTCAGGCCTTTCCCAATGTCACGAGAAGCTGTTAGGATATTTCTGTGCTGAAGGTGCTCGATTCTTGTTGGCGGTTTCTGCCCGATGGGAGACAATCTTGGTCGCCTTGGGTAATCGAGGCATTTTATGCAGGTCGTGCAAAGCCGTATAAACACGGGCGATTCTGCATATATCGTTGATTTGGCGAGTGGGGACGTAGTTCAGTTGGTTAGAACGCTGCCCCGGCATCCCATCCAAGTAATATCTCAGTCTACTTCAGTCAGTTACGCGTATCGTGCCTCGTCGCACTGTCACCAACCTGCAGTTGCGTCTCTCATTGAGCAGGCGGCCAACGGTTCAGGTCCGACCGTAAAGTAGGGCATTGTGGTGGGACCAAACCTGATGATGTAATCGTAAGACTGTTCGAAGTCCCCCCAGATATGAGGGAGTATGGTCAACCCAACGAGCTTTCAAACCGATATTCGCCCGCTGTTTACGGAACGAGACATTCGTGCGATGAGCAAGGCGTTCAACCTCGGAAGCTATGACGACGTAAAAGCGCACGCCGCCATAATCTACGACCGCATTCGGGGAATCGGCGGCGCTGTCATGCCACCCCCGCCACCGAAGGGAGAAGGTCCCTGGCCTCAGTCTCGAATTGAATTATTTGCCAAGTGGATGGCGGATGGGTACCAACCTTAATTGCGTCAAGGGTGGTGCACCGCCCTAGGACGATGTCGCCACAAATTGATGTTCGCGTTGGAGCACGACCAATGTCTCATCGTCGTTACGACATCTGCCCTGAAACAACTCCAGCCGTTCTTGTAAGGCCCGCCCAAAGTTTCAGGTGAATCGATTGGAGCCTTCCGGGCCCATTCCAGAAGTTGTTCTCGGTCCAAACTTTGACCAGCGCTGTTCTCGGCCTCGGTTACACCGTCCGTGTAGAGAACGAGAAGATCAGATGGCTCCAGGTTAACGACCGTTTGACGACAGTCGGTACCCGGAATCAGCCCGATGGGTAAACCCCACCCTTTGTTGGCTTGAGGATCCTCATCTTCCTTAAGCCACCCCCATGTTTTGTGCGGGGCGTGATACCAAAGCGGTGGCAAGTGTCCAGCGTTGCTGAACACTAGCCGGCCGGTGATCCGATGAAAGCTGAGCACAATGGCAGTGGCATAGTTATTTTGGCCACTGAGTACGAGCGTGTCGTTGAGCCCCCGCATGAAATCAGATTGATCCCATACGTCGATGTTTTTACGCATAAGCCTCAGCAAGGTTTCGGTCATTGCGCTTACCACACGTCCATGCCCGCTCACATCAGCCAAGGCCACGCGTGAAATGAGATCATGATTGCAGACTGACATGTAATAAAGATCTCCACCTCCCGAACCTTCGTTTAATGGGACCGAGGCCACCCATGCGGCTACGCTGGGCATGTTCACGGCACGAAAAATCTTGCGATGTCCGCCCCATACCTCATTGCAGATAAGGATATGGGGTACCTCGCTAGAATCAGCCATGAGACTCACGCTCCATATCCATTCACGCACTCTCTAGTCACCCCTCGCTCATTCCGGCTGGACACCGTGGCTAGAAACTCGTCGTCAGCCGGAGGGAGTAGCTCTGGGGAGGGCCGATGGCGTTGCCGGAGAAAAGACCGCCGAAGTCGATCACGTCGAGGACGTTGGTCAGGTTCTGTCCGTCGATCTGAAAGCGCATATTCATGCGGTCCGACTTGTAGACATCCGCGCCTGCCGATGCATTGATCTGGAGGGACGGATAGATGCGGCCGCGTGCGAAGTTTATGCGATTCAATACCTCCTGGCCGTATTCGGCCAGCACCTCGGACGGATCACCGTCGAACTCGAAGGGGAGTCCAGTGTCGTATTGAATTCCTCGCGCGACCCAGAACCGCGGTTTGACTTGGTAACGCAGACGTCCGCGAATAGTGTGGCGCTGATCCTGCGAATCGGGGATATGTCCGGTGAGCTGGTGTTCCGCAGCCGTGGCGTCGTCACCCAGAAACAGCCCTCCCGTCACCGGGAGCCAGACATTGCCGACCATATAGGAATAGCTCAAGAACCCCGAGAAGCGGCGCCAATCTCGCAGTTCGATTTTCGCCTCCGCACCATAAATAGCGGATTTGCGAAATGCAATCGGGAAGCTGATGGTCGTGTTATCGATCTGGTTGTCATCCGCATAGTTGGAAACAAGGCGCCGGAAGTAGTTGGCGTCGAACTTGATCTTCCCGTCGAACACCTTGGTTATGCCCGCTTCGTAGTAGTTTCCTTGGGACGGTTCAACAGGCAGCCGCAGGAAATTCGTTGGTTCAATGGATTCAACTGCGGTGGAACTCGAAAGCAGGAGGTTCTCGAACGACGGGGTCTGAAAAACCCGATCATAAGAGAAATGCACGACGAGATCGGCCGACGGGAAATATCGCGAAATCGCAAAGCGTGGATTGAGAGCCTGCCGGTTCAGCAGGAGCTGATAGTGATCCCAACGCAGGCCGGCATTGATGGTCCAGTACTTCAGACGGATCTGGTCTTGCGCGAACGCAGATTGCTCGAAGTCTGGCCGGTTTCCAAGAAAACCGAAATCGATCGGAGTCGCGGGATCAAATTGACTTGGATTGGTAATGTTGTAGCTGAAATTTTCGTTCAGAAATATGTTGTCCGACTCGAACCCGAACTTCCATTCGTTGTGCCCGTGATCAATGATTGCAGTTCCCTTAAAATATGCTTCGCGAAACCAATTGTGCTGAAAGACCTCAATGGGAGTCGAGTCCTGGTTAGAGTTGAAGTCATTCACATTGTCCCGGCCCATCGCGCGAAAATCAGCGAGTGCATGGGATGAGAATGTGTGTTGATAGGAGGCGATTCCCATCGTCTCGATGTTATAGGCCGTCTGGCGCTGTCCCGCAGCTTGTTGCACTAGTTCATTTGGAATGTCGTAGCGCGACAACTCGTGGCGAACGATGAATCGCAAGCGGTCTTTCGAGGTTAGGTCGCGCTCGTAGTTGACCGAGAAGTCACCCAGCGTTCCCGTATTCGAATAGTTTTGTGGAACCACTGGATTCAGATAGTGGTCCGTCATGCTGCCGCTGGCGCTGGCGCCGAAGGCATTCTTGCCCCAGACGTATTGCACCTGTGCGGAGGCTCCCGCCGTATCAAAGCTGCCGCCGGAAAGTGCCACCTCTCCGTGCAAACCTGGCTGTGAATCCTGCAGCGTGTTCACTTCAACCACGCCACCTAATTTTCGGGCCATATTCCGCCGGAATGCCCGCGGTATAGATGCTCAGCGATTGCACGTCGTCCGCATCAATTGCCGGTCCAAAGCTAGGTGAGCGATTGTCCGTCAAAGGGATGCCATCGACGACAAACTGGGTCTGATATTCCGAGCCGCGCGGATGCAAGACGGCGTTGCCCTCGTACAGCCAGCCGGGCTGTGAATTTACCAAATCCTGCAGCGAACGGCCTGGAATGGAACCGAGTCGGTTTTGAATTTGATCCGCGCCTATCTGACTGATGGAGCCGGCTTGATCGGGGTCGATCAATGTGTCGGCTGCATTGACGCTCACCGATTGATTCACAGTGGGCAGCTTCAGATGGATTGTGTGTTCGATCGGAATCGACGAATGAATGTCGACAGATTCGGTTATCACCGCAAACCCAGGCTGGTTGATTTCGAGCTGATAGATGCCGTAAGGCAGGCGCTGGACACATAAACTACCCTGCTCGCCGGTCGTCAGAGTATTTCGATACTGATTTGCCGCGCTGACGATATGAACGGTTGTTTTCACGCCAAGACCGTCCGGATCGGCGACTTTAAGCCGCAACTCGCCGATGTTGCTCTGTCCGAAAAGCGGGATCGCAAAGACAAAGAGAAGTAAGCAAATGTGAGCGAAGCGGGAACACGTGCTCGGCCCCGTGACCCGATAAGTAAAGCAATAGCATCCGACGACGGCGGCCCCGAGATTGAGGATTGGCTTCAAAGCCACTCCAGTTTTCACTTGCGGTGGTAGAACGGGTTGTAATAAGGTCCCCCGCTGTTGTCGGATAGATTCCTCGCGACCGAGCGGTACGGATTCTCGCCGGGAGATCCATCCAAGTGGATGGCCAAGAGGATCGCCGCGGCGACGCGATCACCGACTTGGTTGCCCGCAGTCATGTCGCCGCGGAAATGCACTCCCGCCCATACTCGCGCGTTGTTCACCTCCTCGACCATCCCATCGTATTCGCTCTCGTCCTGCGGAAAAAAGGCTCGCAGAACTGCAACGCCTGCAGCAGTGAACGTGCCATGTCCGGCCGGATAGGAAGGATGCTTGGGCGTTAAAATGACCGTCGGCGACCCGGTCACCCTACAATGCAGCCAACATCTACAGTTTATCGTGTCCCTGATTGACGCTCTACTTCCGAAGAAATTTCCGGGCTACGATGCGTTCCGCAGGCACCCGTTCGCGTTTGCAGGCAAGAAGGACGAAATTGTCGGTGCTTCATCCGCGAAGTTACGTACGAAACCGGTGCTACTGAAATACTTCACTATCCGCCCCACATTCATGCTCGAAGCAAAAATCATCGAAACTGTCCCGGACCAGACCACTATCGGGCTGTTTCTCACGATCAACACGAAGTGGGAATGCAGCGCCGATCTTTCAGCACTGGAAACGGCGGGAGTCAGTCTCGGGGGCCTCTTTGTAGTGCGCCGCAAGACTCTGCCAGGTGAACGCCGGCTCGTCGGCCAAATTAGCAACATTGTTGGTTCCACGGTCCATCTAAGCGCCGCCTACGATGACAGGGCCACCATCGGGACGGACGAAGTATTTCTGGAAGGATCAAAAACGAGCTTTGCCCGGTGTTTGAAAGTTCTTCTCGGCCGCGACTACGATTTGTTTGAGCAGGCCCGTCAGCGCGAAGAAGCGAAACTAATCAGTGGTCCGGCCGTGAATGAAATGGTCGGTCAATTTCATCAATTTTTCAGTAAAGACCCGGCGTTGCCGCTGACCCAGGAACTCACGGCCACGATTGGGGACCATCTGAGACTTACCAACACGGATACGTACCAGACGATACATCAGGCACCCCCGGTACAGTATTACTTCGATCCAGCGCGCACAAAAGCCAGCCCGTATCCTTGGGTCGGAATCAAGCAGTACGGGCCATTCAGCAAAGACACCTTCCCGAAACGCACACCCACCATCCTCGTGGTATTTCCGGACTCGGCGCAGGGCGCGACGGAAAAATTCCTTAACAGTTTCCGTAATGGCCTCGCGACGTCCAAGTCACAATACGAGGGCGGCTTCGCGAAACTTTTCGGTCTGCTCAATCCGACGTTCACGCTCTGCAAGGTACCGCTGGTTAGTGCGACCAACCCCGTCCAGGCATACCAGCACGCTATCGAGGAATCGCTTGCCGCCAACTCAAACATCGATGCGGCAATTGTGGTACTCATGGACCAGCATTCCGAGCTTCCAGATGCAAACAGTCCGTATCTCACCGCGAAGGCGACGCTCATGCTCGCGGGGATTCCCGCCCAGGAAATCAAAATTTCGCGGTTCACGAAGGCGCCGTACGAGATGCAATACCTGCTCGCTAACTTCGCGGTGGCGTTGTACGCCAAGATGAACGGCACTCCCTGGACGGTTAACCAGGACACGACGATCAGCGACGAACTAATAATTGGGATTGGGACCAGTGAAGTCCGGAAAAACCGATTCAGCGAGCGTGCCCGGTATGTCGGCATCACGACGGTTTTCCGGGGAGATGGAAACTACCTCCTCAGCCATGTTGGCAAGGATTCCACCTACGAGGAATATCCTACTGTTCTGCAAGAAAGCACCGAGCGGCTTCTCCAGGAAATCAAACAGCGCAACGGCTGGAATCCGGGCGACAATATCAGGCTGATTTTCCACACCTACAAGCCCCTCAAGAATATCGAGATCGCTGAAATCGCTAAACGCGCTGCCGTCGCGGTCGGAAGCGAGCAAACGGTCGAGTTCGCCTTCCTGACCGTTACGATCGAGCACCCGTTCCTTCTTGTCGATCCGCAACAACCCGGCATCACAAGCAGATATGGCGATGGAGGGAACGCCAAAGGAGTCCTCGTGCCGGAACGCGGCACGATAACCCAACTGGGGAGATACACGCGCCTCGTGTGCACGAACGGACCCTTCCTCATCAAACACGAGAATGCGCCATTGCCCGCACCGCTCCTCGTGCATATTCACAAGGGATCGACCTTTAACGATTTAACGTACTTGAGCGAGCAGGTTCTTAAATTTACAGGGCTGAGCTGGCGATCCACTCTTCCGGCCAAGAAACCCGTCAGTATCTATTATTCCGAACTCATCGCAGGTCTCCTCGGGCGTCTGCGGAACGTTCCAGGCTGGAGCCCGTCCGTTCTAAATACGCGGCTCCGCGCAAGCAGATGGTTTCTATGACCGGCCTTGCCACCGCATACGCTCTCCTTCGTGAGCGCCTCCAGACGGCGATCAGTGACGCAGTGTGGCCAAGTCCGGAAGCCGGATTTCTCGATTATCTTCGAGTGACCACGGGCAGCACGCCCCCGCAGCGCTCCGTTGTAACTGATCGACTCGACGAAGCTCCGATGCTAGCCGCTGCGGGCTACTAGTATGTCAATCAGCGATTCCAGCGGAACTCACGGTACGATCCGGAATGGGCACGCCATTTCAAGTGCCTCGCGCAACGGCAAGCGTTTCCCATCGACCGTGAATCCTACTTCTACCGACCACTTGATCTCCTTGGCATCTGCATCGGGGCTCAATTGTGTCCCACACTCAACGATAGCGACCAACAATGGCTCAAGGCAGTCCTCAATGAGGGTGAAGCCCAGCTACCAGAGCATTATCTTGGCGCGGTGTCCGCGAACCAGATCGGCGTCACCTGGACTATGCATAGTACGCCACGGCTTCAAGATCTTTCCCTGGCAAGTCTCAGCCTCCTTTACTGGCTGATCGGCCAACGGGCCCTTGCGACCAATATCGGCCTGACGCTCAACGAGCAAGAGCTTGCCGCCGGCGTGCTTCGGATGGGCCTCTTAAATCAAAATTATTGCGATGATCTTGCAGATGCCGGACTCATTCTGTATGCCACGGAAAGTATTGTCGAACGCACGATCCAGGCGAGCATCGAGGAGACGTGGAAGGCACCGCGCAATACCGAAGCTGCCGCGGCGCTCGTGCGCGCCATTTGTGACCGATTCAACATTGTCGCCAACGCGCTCACAGAACGGCACGACAAGAGAGCCACGATCTCAATCACCGACGAGTACGATGTGCAGGACCTACTCGGTGCTCTGCTGAAACTGCATTTCACAGACGTTCGGCCTGAGGAATGGACGCCGTCTTACGGCGGAAACGCGAGCCGGATGGATTTTCTGCTCAAGCCCGAACAGGTTGTGGTGGAAGCAAAAATGACCCGCAAGGGCCTGGCGCAAAAAGAACTCGTTACGCAACTGGCTGAAGACATCCTTCGGTATCAATCCCATCAAGATTGCAAGACTCTTATCTGCTTTGTGTACGATCCGACGGGAAAATGCACCAATCCCACAGCACTGGAAAACGACCTCACCAAGAATCACGGTGGTCTACAGGTAGTTGTTATCGTTCAGCCGAAGAGTCGGTAAATTATGCCCTTGTTTGATGCTACATAATAATAATGAGGATAGGCCCCCAACGAGCCTGGAGGCGAAACATGCCAGCATTGATCCGCTGGTTTCGCGGTACGACTACCATCCGCAGTTGATAAATGGAAACGGTTAAGACGTAATGTTCTGAGCGGCAGTGCCTCACGCCGAAGTCGCAGCAATAAGGCCTCCGATGTTTTCCGATGATCAAATCCGCGCTTTTCAATAGAGCGCCGCAGGGTCTGCGTAGCCCTATCGGCAGACTACAGTTTCCTAGTGTCGGAGAACCAATCCTATCAATGGACTGCATTTTCAGCGGTCTGTCGCAGAGTAGAATTTGATTCCGGAAGACGCCGGATGCCGGTTCTATTTCTCAAGCGAGAAACATGATGAGTGACAGGTTGGAGTTGCTTACGGCCTATCGAAACACGGATTTCATTATTTATGTTCCCGGTGGGGAACTAGTCATGCGTTGCGAACAGGAAAGTCATGCAATTGATGAGTTAGTTAAAACATTTGGGAAGACGACTTGTGCGTTCATAACCGCACAGAATCCCGGCTCCGTAAAGCTTGGGGTCTTAGAGAACGCCCAACGTCACCAGGAGCTGCTGCACGAGAGAATCGGCTATCCTCATTTTCCTGGGCGCGGGGTGGAAAGGGCCTCCAGTTGGGATCCCGAAGAGAGCGTTTTCATAATTGGCATTCCAAAAAGTGAGGCACGAAAGTTGGGGCACGCTTTTGGCCGGATGGCGGTTGTGGTGAAAGAGCTGGGATGTCGGGCCGAGCTTATCCTGTGTATTTGATAATGGGTACGCGATTGGACACGCATCCCGGTATCATTATTCCTTCCTATGACCTTACAAAACGCCGGAGTTTACCAGGTCGGCTCTCTGGTCCGAGTGCGTGGACGCGAATGGGTTGTTCTCCCCTCCGAGAGTGCGGAGATACTCAGACTCCGTCCGCTCAGTGGCGGCGAAGATGAGCTTTCCGCCATCCACATGCTGCTAGAAGGAGGCTCGGTTGGAGACGCTAACTTTCCAGAACCTTCTCCCTCTCAGAGTAGCGACTACGTTGCCGGGAAGCTGTTGCGCGATGCCGCACGATTGAGTTTGCGCAGTGGAGCTGGTCCATTTCGCTCCCTGGGACGGCTATCAGTGAGGCCACGGCCATATCAATTTGTCCCCATGATCATGGCGTTACGACTTGATGTCGTTCGCATGTTGATCGCAGATGACGTTGGCATTGGCAAGACGATCGAAGCGGGATTGATCGCATCAGAGTTGCTCGCCCGCGGTGATGCTCGACGGCTTTGCGTCCTGTGTCCGCCGCATTTGTGCGATCAGTGGCAACAAGAATTGCGCGACAAGTTTCATATCCATGCAGAGGTCGTGCGTACGAGCACTATCGCACGTCTCGAACGGATGGTTCCGAGGGCTGGCATCAGCCCATATGAGTACTATCGCCACATCATCGTAAGTATTGACTTTGCTAAGGGTGATCGTCGGAAACCACAGCTTCTGGAACATTGCCCAGACCTGGTGATTGTCGATGAGGTTCATGCGGCTGCCGATCCCGGATACCAAGGAACGAAGGATCAGCAGCAGCGTCACGAACTGCTGAAACAGATTGCAGCAGACGGGGGGCGCCAGCTGATTATGCTCAGTGCTACGCCGCATTCTGGAATCGAGGACAGCTTCCGTTCGCTTCTCAGCCTTGTCGGTCCCGAGTTCGGCACATTTGATCTGCACGAATTGAGTGAGAACCAACGTAGGGATCTCGCTCGTCACATTGTCCAACGGCGTCGCGGAGACATCGACGAGAAGTGGCTTGGTACTCCTGGCGAGAGGCGGCCATTCCCCAAAAGAGTTCCACCTTTTGAAGCGAACTATCGCATGAGTAAACAATACGGCAGCTTGTTCAACGATGTTCTAGCGTTCACGCACCAAACGGTTTCCGCGTCTGGTCTTGCGGCAAACCGACAGCGCGTGCGTTATTGGGCGGCACTTTCGTTGTTGCGATGTCTAATGTCGAGTCCTGCGGCTGCAAAGCAAGCGTTCTTGAACCGGGAAGATACGCTCAAGGGCGTCGCGGAACCGGAAGAAGTTGACGAGGATTTATTTAGCCGAGAGTCTCTCGATCCTCTCACTGAGGGCGGGATTATTGACACTGTCCCCGAGTCTGCGACGGACCTTAGCAGGAGCGACCTCTCCAAGACGGACAGGGCGAAGCTGAGGGAATTTCTTCAACGTGCAGAAGAAATCGCTTCCTCCAATCAGGACTCCAAGATCGAGAAGGCTGCTGAGATCATTCTTGACTGGCTCAAGAAGGGACATCATCCCATTGTTTTCTGCCGATTCGTTGCCACAGCAAAGTACGTAGCCGAACAACTGCAGGAGCGCATTAAGGACAAATATCCGGCGTTCCGGGCCACTGCTGTTTCGGGAGAAACCGGGGGCGACGAAGAGCGTGAGGCCGCAATCGCCGTGCTCGTTGAAACCGAGCGCCGGGTGTTGGTTGCCACGGATTGCCTCAGCGAGGGCGTTAACCTACAGGACCATTTTGACGCGGTTCTGCATTACGACCTTCCGTGGAACCCGAATCGGCTCGAACAGCGCGAAGGCCGCGTTGACCGTTTCGGCCAGCCGAAGTCTGAGGTTCGTGCCGTTGTCCTTTTCAGTGAAGACAACCCAATCGATGGCGTTGTTTTGGATGTTCTAATCCGAAGGGCTAGACAGATTTACCACGATCTCGGCATAAGCGTACCGGTACCATCTGACAGTGAGAGCGTAGTGAAAGCGGTCGTGAAGGCGGTATTTGAAGGCTGGCGTGGTCAAGATGCCCAGCAGTTGAGACTTGATCTGCCAGAGGTCAATACAGTCAAGGCGTTTCACGAGAACTGGCAGCGAAATGCGGATCGTGAGGAACGAAGCCGCTCACGGTTCGCTCAGCACACGATAGATCCGGACGAGGTAGCTCGTGAAATCGAGTCGACGGATTCCGTGCTTGGGGACCCCGAGGCAGTTCGTCACTTCATGCTGAATGCTGCCCAGCGCCTTAAATTCTCACTCCAGAAGCATGACCAGTATTACGTGCTTGATCCGGCGGGGCTGCCGCAAGAGATTCGGGAGCGCCTCGGCTGGACTAAGCCTGTAAAGGTGGTGTTTGTGAGTCCCCCTCCTCAGGACGTTGAGAACGTGATCGTTCTTGGCCGGAATCATCCGCTGGTGGGGTTTCTTAGCGAACGAATCGTGGGCCGTGCTTTCCTGCCAAAATCTGAACAAGACTTTGCCCGCTCCGGCGCCGCCTATACAAATTCGATCAAGATTCGAACCGTGCTCGCATTGCTCCGGGTTCGGTACGTGCTGTCTCGCAAGGGGCGGCAGGAACAATTTGCAGAAGAGGTCGTCACAGTTGCCTACGAAGCCGTAGGCGGAAAGATCTCTTGGAAACCCACGAATGATGCCAGTGTTCTAGGTCTGCTAGAAAACGTAACTCCAGCCGGCAATATAACGCCGCAGGAAAAGAATGATCGCATTGGCCGTGCACTTGAAGAACTGAGGAACGACAAAACGAGCCTCGGGTCAATCGCGGCGGCCCGCGCTGCCGATCTTGAATCCACGTACAGCCGGCTCAAGAAGACGCTCGGCGATGTAAGGGTGAAAGTCACCGCATACGAGCCTGACCTTCTTGGAGTTTACGTCCTATTGCCCGGAGGGAACGCCTGATGCGTTATGTGGCGATCCGCTCTGAGGGCGGCCTGATCCCCTACGATCTGCTCGACAAGATTGCTAGCGAAGATGCTGCCGGTCAGAAACCGGGTGACTTCGGACTCGCGAAGGGCCGTCGCCTGACCGACGAAATCAGCCGTGTTTGGGCGGACGCTCAGAGTCTATGGAGCAACTTCAAGCGTCGGAGAGAGTCACTCGGCGACCGTGATCCCTATGGCACTTCGATTACTAGAAGTTGGATAGGGTCTCTTCTCGGCGATGTCGATATGTTGGGGTTTGATCTCAAACTCCAGGCGTCCGCTGTGGTTGTGAACAATTCCACATATGCCATTTCCCATCGCAGCGGCGAAGGGGAAGATGCAATTCCGGTCCACATCGAGGGACTGAAGATCGATCTCGATCGCCGCCTCCATACGAAGTTGCGCACCAGTCCCCAAGCGATGATGCAGGACTTCCTCAACAATAACGAGCCGACGGTCTGGGGGATCGTTACCAACGGCCTGAGTTTCCGCGTTCTGCGAAACTCATCTCGCACCTCACGACCGACCTACCTTGAATTTGATCTAGAAAATGTCTTCGAAGGGAATCGGTTCAATGAGTTTGGCCTGTTTTACAGAGTGTGCCATCGCAGTCGGTTTCCGATGCCAGGCCGGGATCTTGCGGAGTGCCTCTTGGAGAGGTACTACCTGGATTCGATCGAGCAAGGACTTCGCGTTCGCGAAAAGCTGCGGGAAGGCGTTGAAGAAACGTTGAAGATTCTCGGCAACGCATTTCTACAGCATCCGGAAAATGCTGTTCTGCGGGAGAAGGTATCGAGCCGACAGCTCACTGCCGTTCAGTTTCACCGGCAACTTCTGTTGCTCGTTTATAGGCTGCTCTTCCTAATGGTGGCTGAGGAGCGCGGTCTGATTGTTTCCGGCGGCGAAAATGCTGAGCAGAACCAGAATATCTACGACGAGTGGTATAGCATAACCCGGCTTCGTGATCGGGCCGCACAGATTATCGACACTTCGCCGTTTGGAGATGTATGGCAGGGGCTGCAGCAGACGTTCTCATTGTTCGAGTACGGACTTGATACGAACGCTTTGGGAATCCCGCCCCTTAATGGGGATTTGTTCCATGAGAAGCACGCCATTCCGGATCTGAAGGCAACCGAACTCTACAACCACGAGCTGCTGCGTGCAGTCCGCCACCTGTCCCTCTTCAAGGATGGGAACGTTCAGCAACGAGTCAATTACTCGGCGCTTGACGTAGAGGAGTTGGGTTCGGTCTACGAAAGCCTGCTGGATTATCAGCCGATGCTTCAGTCAACCGAACAAGGCCTGACATTTGGGCTGAACCCCGGCATGGAACGAAAGTCCACGGGCTCGTATTACACACGTCCTGAACTAGTGCGTGAATTGATTGAAACTGCACTCGTTCCCGTGATGGATAGACGGGTTGCCCAGGCGGAGAAAGACTCCGAGGGCAAAAACTTAGTGGAAGAGCAGAAGGCCAAGGCTAATGCGATTCTAGGAATGAGCGTGTGCGACCCAGCATGTGGTTCCGGACATTTCCTCCTAGCTGCAGCTCGTCGTCTTGGTAAGGAACTCGCGCGCATCCGCACCGGCGAAGATGAGCCTAAGCTGGAGGACTTTCACCTCGCTGTCAGGGACGTGATTTCGCACTGCGTGTATGGCGTCGATCTTAACCCCCTGGCAGTGGATTTGTGCAAGCTGGCACTGTGGCTGGAGGGACATTGGGCCGGGAAGCCACTCAGTTTTCTCGACCATCGCATCCGTTGTGGTAACAGTTTGGTGGGTGTTGTCGATCCGGAGGTATTGGCAGCCGGAATTCCCGATGACGCGTTTACCGCTGTGACTGGTGACGACAAGAAGGTGTCGGCTGTATTCAGGAAGCGTAATAAGCAAGAACGATCTTCTAATCAGCGCGGTTTCTCTTTTGAATCCCACGATCATTCCGACGAGTATGCCAAGGCCAAACGCGAGCTAACAGACATCCCAGAAGATAACGCCGCTTCCGTTCGGCGCAAGGCCGAGCTGTATAGCGGATGGCGCGCGGGAATGCAGCTGTCGCATGATGAGGCTGTCGCAGATCTGTGGACTGCTCAGTTCCTCGTGCAGCTTGCCCGGATCGATGATCCTGAAGTCTGTACAACCGCTCCTTTTCTCGATTTCGCACAGGACGCAGCAAAACAACCCCAGAAGGTCGCCGCTGCGCAGTCACTCGCTTTGCGTCATCGTTTCTTCCACTGGCATCTCGAATTTCCGGAGGTGTTTCAACGTGGCGGATTTGATTGCGTTCTAGGTAACCCGCCTTGGGAGAGAACTGCCCTTGAAGAGCTAGAATTCTTCGCTCTGAGATCTCCGGAGGTGATGCACGCGCCGACGACCGCACTCCGAAAACAAGTGATTCAATCGATGAGGCACGGCGACCCAAGCTTGTTTGCTGAATACGCTGCTGAAAAGCGAAAAGCTGACGGTGAGAACAAATTCTTTAGCGCCTCGGGGTTTTATCCATTGGGTGCGCAGGGGCGCTTGAATACTTACGCCATTTTCGCAAATCTCGGGCTCCATCTGCTCGCTCCCTTATCTCGTCTGGGAATGGTTCTGCAAACTGGTTTGGCGACGGATGCCCCGATGCAAGAGTTTTGGAACTTCCTTATTCGCGAGCGTCGCTTGGTTCGATTCATCGATTTCGAAAACAAGAAACGTATATTTCAGGCTGTTCACCCTGAACAGAAGTTTGCATTGGTGTCTATTACTGGAAGTCCCCAGTCAAAGGAAGCACGAGCAACTGTTGGGTTCTGGCTGCAAGAGGTCACAGAGCTGACTGATAAAGAGAAAGTCTATGACTTGGAGACTGAGGACCTGGTCCGATTCAGCCCGAATACTGGGCAGCCTCTTCTTACACGGCGTCGCTCCGACCTCGACATCCTGCGTCGAGTTTATTCCGCCTCGGAGGTCTGCTGGCATACGAAACGCGATTCTGGACTGGCTCGCGCGTGGGTTGGCATGACGTCCGCATCCTTCTCTCAGTTTTTCATGCGTCAACGTGACCTAGAAGGTGGGGCTATCAACGAGACTTGGGAGATTACGCACGGTGACGCGAAATATTTGCCACTTGTGGAGGGAAAACAGATTGAACAGTACGATTTGTCGTACGCTACATACGATGGGGTAACGGATAAAGAAATCACCGATGGCAATCCTCGTGAGTTGGTCCACGTTGATGGCGATGCTCTCCGTCTCCCTAAGCCTCGATACTGGGCGATTCAAGAGGTAGTGGAGGAGTTCGGTCAGAGCAAGAATGGTGACCGCGAGTGGTGCTTGGGCTACAGAGACGTGACAAACGTCAACAACGAGCGGACGGCGATTGCCACGGTCTTGCCGTCAGTGGGTTTCGTCCAGCCCCTGAATGGAATTAGCTGTTCAAATGCCATAACGGCAGCAGTAGTATTGGCTTCCATCAATTCGTTGGTTTGCGACTTTGTGGCGCGCTTGAGGTTCACTGGGCGGCACCTGAACGTGACAACGTTCTCACAACTACCAATCCCGATATGGATAGACGAGAGCTTCGTGATTTCCCGCGTGATCGAGCTTGCATATACGGGAGTCTGTTTGAAACGGTTCGCAGAGGAATGTGGCTATGCGGGAAACCCATTTCCGTGGGACAGTCGAAGGCGTGCGCTTTTGAGATTTGAATTGGATGCAGCTTTTGCGCATTTCTATCACTTAACCAAGGATGATCTAGCATATGTGTTAGCAACATTTACGGTCCTCCGGTCCCGAGAAGAAAAGGAACTCGGCGCGTACGGGACGAGCGATACTGTGTTGGGGCTGTTTGACACTGTCGGACAATCATTGAGACGTGATCAAGAGCATTCTGCTCGCAAGGAACTGTGTGGCCATCGAAACGCAAACGAGGGCCGCGATGAATAGCTCTGACCCGATCAAGGCGATTGTTCAACATGTGAAGAAGCACGGTTCCATTAGAAACCGTCAGTGTCGTGAGTTGCTTGGTGTTTCATACGACGAGACAATTTATATCCTTGGGGGATTGTGCAAAGTCGGGCTTTTGGTACGGAAGGGTGCTTCGTCGGGAACACATTATGTTTTGTCCAATTCTCCGACCTCGCCTAAAGCAGTTGCTGAGTTCAAGGATGCGCTTATGAAGCGCATCTTGTGATATCGCTTATGCTGAACTGTGTCCAGCCTGGGGGATTTCCATTAGCTGTGTGAGGACTCAATGGACGTATTCGCACTGCGCAATAAGGTCGTTGACGACTACAAGCGCTACATTGAGAGCTTCGTCCGAATCCGTGACGGCCGCATCGAGAAATTCGTACGGGACAAGTTTTCGTCCGGGGCTCTGTGGCCGGACCCGATTCTGCAGCTAAACCCTGCCTACGAACCAGGCGAAACACTCGATGGGTTGGCATCAAAGGGTATTTTGCAAAATGGCACGTCTCTATTTTTTCGGAGATACGATGGTGGGCCACTGAGGCTCTACCGCCACCAGTGGGATGCCATCGACATTGCCCAGAAGGGCGAGCCCTACGTGGTAACGACGGGTACTGGGTCAGGGAAAAGCCTCACGTACCTCGTGCCAATCTACGATCACATTCTGCGGAACCAGCCTGAGAAACCGGGTGTACGGGCAATCATCGTCTACCCGATGAACGCCCTCATTAACAGTCAATGGGAGGCGCTGAAAGCGTACGCAAAGGGCTATCCCGAAAATCAGGTTCGATTTGAGCGGTACACGGGGCAAGATAAAGACGAGGCTCGCCAGCGGATTCTCGACAATCCGCCTCATATCCTTCTGACCAACTACGTAATGTTGGAATACATGCTTCTGCGTCCTGCAGAGCGCAAGTTCACGGATAGCGCCACGGCGCACCTGGAATTCTTGGTGCTCGACGAATTGCACACGTACCGAGGACGCCAAGGGGCGGACGTGGCTATGTTGCTGCGCCGTCTACGCGAGCGTACCCAGAACCCCAAGCTGCTTCATGTCGGGACTAGTGCGACGATGGCCACCGAAGGAAAGCGCGATGCACGACGCGCTGCGGTGGCTGCAGTTGCTACCAAACTCTTTGGCTCTATGGTTAAGCCCGAGAATGTTGTGGACGAAACATTGCAGCGTGCGATTACCGCACCAGTCCCTCAAGATGCAACCTCGTTGCGGTCGGCTCTAGAGGAGGCGATCCCAACAAATCCTGCCGCCTTCGCAAACAGTAGGCTTGCGGGCTGGGTCGAAAACTCTTTCGGCTTGGCGGAGGAAGACGGACGACTGGTACGCCGCAAGCCAATGACGTTCAAGCAAGGTGCGAAGTCGCTGAGCGAGGCGAGCGGCCTACCGGTCGAGACCTGCGAGGCAAAACTGCGCGACCTATTGGCTGCAGGAAATGGATTGAGAAACGAAACAGGTGAGCCGCTATTTGCGTTTCGTTTACATCAATTCCTGGCCGCTGGCGGCACGGTGTATGCAACGTTAGAGCCTCCAGGAGAAGGCCCTGGAAACCGAAGGCTTTCTATGGACGGGCAGTACTATGCCGGTGATGGCGATGGAGAAAAGCTGTTGTACCCGCTCGTGTTCTGCCGAGAGTGCGGACAAGACTACTACATGGTGAATCTCCGCGAGGGTCTGACTCAAGCGGTAACTCCGCGTGCACCGATTTTCTATTCAGAAGATGAAGAGTTAAATCTTCTGCCAGGATATGTTGCGACCAACCGCGACGACGAGAATGTGGGCGACCTCTGGGATGAGTCGCGCGAAAGCGACCTTCCTGACCATTGGTGGGAACAGCGAAAAGCAGGGCCACGAATCCAGCGCGATTTCAAGCCTCATGTGCCTCGTGCACTGCACGTCGCTCCGGACGGCGAGGTTGAGACGGGCACTGATGGCCTGAAAGTCTGGTTCCAACCGACTCCATTCCTTGTATGTCTGCGCTGCGGAGCGGCTTATGATCGCCGGGAAAAGAACGATTTCCGCAAACTCACACGGCTGAGCCACACAGGTCGGAGCACGGCGACAACCCTGGTGAGCGGCTCGGCTATCGTCCAGTTGCGTGCCGACGGGAGCGTCCAAGAAAAAGCACAGAAACTGTTGAGTTTCACCGATAACCGGCAGGACGCGTCTCTGCAGGCAGGTCACTTCAACGATTTTATTCAGGTGGCACTCATACGTTCGGCGCTGCATAGGGCCCTTGTCAACGCCGGATCTCTCGACCACGCCAGTGTTACGCCAGCCGTGTTTGCCACGTTGGGAATCAAGCAGGAGGCATACGCGAAGGCGCCGTCTGATGTCGATCCTGGGAAGAGTCGCAACGAGAAGGCGATGATGCAGCTTCTTGCTTATCGCCTTTATGAGGATCTGCGGCGAGGATGGCGGGTCATTCAGCCGAACTTGGAACAGTGCGGGCTTCTGGAGATCGAGTACCCAGGACTCAAAGAGCTGTGCGAGAACGAAGCCAAATGGGCTGCGCATCCTGTGCTTCAGGGTGCGTCACCGGAATGTCGGTACAAAGCTATCTACGCTTTCCTGGATCATTTACGCCGAGAGATGGCGATTGATGCCAGCGTACTGGACCCCGCTGAAGAGTGGGACCTTCGCCAGCGTGTTCAGCAGAATCTGCGAGATCCGTGGGCATTCGACAATGATGACATTATCCGGCAGAGCTTTCTCTTCGTCCTACCGGGAAAGACAGGTCCCGAAGGTTTTCGAGATCGTACTCTCGGCGACAGGTCGAAACTCGGCAGGTTTTTGCGGTCGCGGAAGACCTGGGATCTTCAAGCAGATATTCACACTGCGGCCTGGGAGCAATTCATTCTCGCGCTGGTAAAGGGGCTGAGCGGGAATTTCTTGCTACTCACGAAAACACATACGAAGAAGCCCGCGGTTCAGTTATTGGCGTCTTCGTTTCGCTGGAAGCGCGGGACGGGCACGCCTCCACCACCTGATCCGATACGGACGAAATGGATGCGCTCTGCGAAGGACGAGGCAGAAGAGCGCAAAGCGAACGAGTTCTTTGCTGCGCTTTACCAAGAAACAGCCCGGCTCATGTCAGGGGTTGAAGGTGGGGCTCATACAGGACAGATCCCTTCTGAAATTCGAGAATTTCGGGAGGAGAAGTTTCGTAATGGCGAGCTTGCAGCCCTTTTCTGTTCGCCGACCATGGAGCTAGGTATAGATATTCGCGATCTGAACATGGTCCATCTCCGAAATGTCCCTCCTACTCCGGCGAATTACGCGCAACGTAGCGGTCGAGCAGGGCGTGGTGGCCAACCAGCCTTGGTCGTCGCATTCTGCAGCGAAGGCAGTCCGCATGACCAATACTTCTTCCGAAAACCCGAGTTGATGGTTGCGGGGGCTGTCGCCCCGCCACGCCTAGAACTGGACAACGAAGAGCTCTTGCGGGCGCACATGCACTCGACATGGCTTGGAGCAACGGGTGTGTCTCTGCGCCAAGGGATGGTTGAAGTGCTTGACCTCGCGGAACCTGACTTCCCGTTGAATGCCGAAATTCAGCACCAAATTGAGTTGTCTCCGCAGAAGACGGAGAAGTTGTTGCAGGAGTGCAACGACATTCTTGCAGCATGTGGAGACGAATTATCAGGCTCCATCTGGTTCAACGCAGGCTGGCTAAATCAGGTATTGAAAGACGCGCCGACTCGGTTCAACAGTGGTTTCGACCGATGGCGCGAACTGTATGCCAGTGCTGTTCGTCAGAGGGATGAAGCCCGCGTCATTGTGGATAAGCCGACGGCGACGAATGACGAGCGAAAGAGAGCCAAAGGACAGGTAGCCGAGGCAGAACGCGAAGTTGATCTATTACTGAACCGTACGCAGCAACCGACTGAATCGGATTTTTATCCGTACCGGTATCTTGCGGCGGAGGGGTTCCTGCCAGGTTACAACTTCCCGCGACTGCCGCTGCGAGCTCTATTGGAAGCTGAAATAACAACCATGGTGGATCGACCGCGATTCTTAGGACTCACTGAGTTCGGGCCACGCAACATCCTGTATCACGAAGGACGCAAATACAAGATCGAACGCTGTGTATTGCCGACCGGAGGCATTGAAGGTCGTCTGAAGAAGAGCAAGTTCTGCCTGATGTGCGGCTACTTCCACGAAGACGAGGCCTCGCATGCTGATCTGTGTGACCATTGCAAAACGACATTCAATGGCGAAACTATGCATTTTGTGCCGACGCTTTTCGAGATGACAACGGTACGCGGCCGAAGAGTCGAGCGAATCACCTGCGATGAAGAGGAGCGTACTCGCGAAGGGTACGAAGTTGCCACGCACTACCGCTTCGCAACCGGCAGCGACGGCCAGCAAACGGTGGACCGAGGCAAGGCAGAAACTAAGGGTGGCGATGTCATTGCGGAGTTGACATTTGGCGCGCAGGCAAATCTGTGGCGTGTAAATCGTCGTTGGCGCCGGTCAGAGCAGAAGGGCTTCACTCTGGAAACGAAGACTGGTTATTGGTCAAAGAAGCCAGGGGAAGAGGGTCCAAGGGATATTGAGGGAACGCAATATCTTGTTGGGGTTCAGCCATTCGTGCGGGACACACGCAACTTGCTTCTCGTAAAGCCTGATATCCCGGTGGGTTTGGAGGATGAGGAGAGTTTCTTGGCGAGTGTCAGCTATGCCCTTCAGAGGGGCATGCAGGTGCTGTTCCAGATTGAAGAACAAGAGATTGCCGTCGAGCGCATCGGACAGGAGGAGGAGCGCCGACTTTTGTTTTGGGAAGCGGCAGAAGGGGGCAACGGAATTTGGACACGGATTATGGAAGAGCCCACAGCTTTAGGGAATGTCGCAGCAGAAGCCCTAAGAATCTGTCACTTTGATCCGGAAACCGGCGAGGATGTCGCGGAGAAGGACACGTGTAGTCGCGCCTGCTATCGCTGTTTGCTCAGCTATTCAAATCAAAGTGATCATCCTCGTCTGGACCGCTTGCTCATTCGTGACTATCTCATGGCCCTAAAGCAGTCGATCACGACAAAAGTGGCGCAAGGGAGAGATTACGAAGAGCAGTACCAATGGCTACAAGAAAAGCGCGACCCCAATTCTAGTCTGGAGGCGAAGTTCCTTTCCGTGTTGTATGCGTCGCGTAGGCGACTTCCGGATCGTGCTCAATTCCGTCCGGAAAAGGGCATCTACTGCGAAGCTGATTTTTACTACGAGCGAGACGGCTTAAACGGGGTGGCCGTGTTCATCGATGGCCCTTCTCACGATGATCCTATCCAAAAACAAAAGGATTCGGAGCAGCGCACGAAGCTGGAGGATCTGGGCTATCGAGTTATGGTGATCAGATATGACAAAGGACTAGAGGAGCAAATAATTTCATGCCCGGACATCTTTGGGCCAGGAATATAGGGGTTGCCAAGGTTCGGCCATGCGATGAAGTGTGAATAATGTACGGGTGTGAGGGAGAGATGAATCAGAAGGGCGGCTTCGACTGGGTACCGTTCTATGAAGAATTGGCTAGCAACCTTGTTGCCTACCGGTCTCGACAGAAAGAACTGATCGACTTTCTGGAGCAGCTTCGTGCGCAAGGTCTTACGATTACTCCATTAGAGGACAAAGATGAAAGCGGTCGTCGTTTCCTTCTGACAGAGATAGATCCGTTCACATTTTTCGGCAGTTTCAACCGAGGCATTGTTGCCGATACCCGCATCCGGATTCTGGGAGCCATGAAATCTCGATTTGACGTGGGCGCCCCTGTGCCGAGTAGCTTCTCGGGTATTCCAACCCTCAACAATCAAAAATCATGGTTCTTTTCCTATCAAGCCAAGCGTAAGCCAGGGGACGTGGATCGATTGTGGGAAGTGTTTGACAGGGCGCTGCGCGACCAGCCACTAGCAGATCCTGGTTTCGCCAGAGCGTTCGACGGAGCGTTGGAGGTTAGGAATACGAATTTCAATCTAACGATGGCACTGTTCTGGATCCGGCCAAATAGTTTCATCAGTCTCGATGGAAAGATGCGAGATTATCTTGGAATCGAGCTTCCGAAACAGGGTCTGTCGTTGATTTTTACCGAAGTACCTTGCAGCGAGTCCTGAAAGGAGTCAAAGAAGACCTCCCGCACTTGTCGCATTCGGCACACGTGGCGCGAGTGGAAGGCCACGAGCAGTCGCCCATTTTTGATGACGCTCAGGCCGCAACCCAGAATATCGATTACTGGATGGTTGGTGCCTATTGGGAGGATGATGATCCTCAGGATCAAACGGAACGGTTCCTCGCCGAAGGTGTTTGGGAAAATGGATGGAAAGATCGGTTCCTGGAAGAAGTAAAGCGGATCAAGGTCGGCGACCGAATCGCTATAAAGGCCAGCTTCACACAGAAGAACGACTTGCCTTTTGACAATCGTGGCAAGACTGTATCCGGTTTGGCTATCAAGGCAACGGGGACGGTCGTCAAGAACCAGGGCGATGGGCGCAGTGTCGAAGTAAGCTGGGATGCCCAAGGTCAGCCCCGCTGTTGGTACTTCTACACGAATCGTCTGACGATTTGGCAGCTACGAGCAGCTACGAAAAGATGAAGAGTTCGCCCAGAGGTTGATCCGTTTTGCATTTTACGGTGAACCACAAGACTATGAGTTTTTCATTCGCAGCTGGTGGGACGATGCAACCGTGTCTGAATCGCTCGGCGAGGTCGCCGACAGTCTGACGCCGTATGGCGTGGCGGATATGTTGGATGAGGGCGTGTTTTTAGCTGCGCAAGAAGTCGAGTTCGCACTCCGACGCCTCAGGGCCAAAAGAAATCTTATTCTTCAGGGCGCTCCTGGTGTTGGGAAGACATTCATCGCAAAGCGACTCGCCTATGCATTGATGGGAGCGGTGGATGATCGGCGCGTAGCCGTTGTTCAGTTCCATCCTTCGTATAGCTATGAGGACTTTATTCGCGGCTATCGTCCCACGAGCCAGGCTGGCCAATTCGTCCTTGTGGACGGCCCGTTCCTCAGACATTGCCATTCTGCCGACCAAGATCCTGATCGCCCTTATGTAGTACTTGTTGACGAGATTAACAGAGCCAATCTGAGCCAAGTCTTCGGCGAATTGTTCATGTTGCTGGAGTCAGATAAACGCGGAAAGGGATACGTGTCTCTGCCGAGGCCTTCGCGAGACTCAGCCAGGGTGGAGGCGAGCGATTCCTGCACCCCAAACCAGACGAGCATGATGGTCGCGAGCGCGATGCACATGCGAACCCCCAAAGCATCGATTGTGGGCGACGCTGTGGCGGTCAGCGCGTCACATCCCTGGGTGATCCAATTCAGCACTCCCATACATCACCTCGCGCGGGTACATCGACGATCAATAGGTCAGGGCTTGTGCGCCACCGTTGTAGGCCGGCGCAACGTGTGTCTGATAGGTGCTCGCGTAGTTCGCAGTGTCCTGGAATCCCGCTTTTAGTGCGTCCTGCTGTTGTTTCTGGGCAACGATTTGTTGAAGCGCAAGATTGGCATTGATCTGGTTGGCATCCTGCATAGTGCGCAACTGCAGAAGCAAAGCCTGATTGATGCGTTGAAGCTCCGCCATGATGGTTTGCTGGCTTGGATCTTGGGTTTGTGTCGCAGCTTCCAGATTGGCGATGTCGGTCTGTCGTGCCGTCTGATTCGCCCGGATCGTTCCAAGCGTTTCGAGATTGTTCGTCAGTACAGAATCGTTGATATCGACCGTGGCGCCCTGTGCGGCAATCTGTTGCTGCCCGGAGGTGCTGAAACTGCCGTAGCCCGGAATCATATTGTTGGTGCGGGGAACGCTCACTTGCTGGTAGGCGGCTGAAGCTCCATTTCCAGTGTTGGCGGAGTTGACCCAGCCTGCCGAGTTGCCGTAGGTATTCGAGATCTGTTGCAGCATTTGGAGGTCCGTAGTCGGCGAGAGAAATCGTGAATAAAGCATCCGCGGCGCAAGGATCATCTGGTGGTACAGGTTGTATTGCTGCTTCACCTGGTTGTAGGTCTGGAGTGCCGTGCTGGCGATCTTGACGGTGTTGGAGAAAATCTGCTGGCCGTTCTCGATCTGTTGCACCTGGTTGCTGATGGACTGCTCTTCGTGCTCGATCTGGGTGATGGCGTGGGCTGACTGCGTGGGATCGAACACAATCCCCGACCCGAACTGCGCGTGCGTGATGGTGGCGGGCATGATGGACAACATTGCGGCGAGGGCGAGACTGGTGCGTTTCATTTGGAGACCTCCTTGTTGGGTAATCAGTGCTTCTTGTTTTTTTCGAGCTTGTTAGCGTCCTGTTCTCCCATCCGGCAGACCTCAACCGAGGTATCCGAACGAAGACATTGCTGGAATGCTTTGCATACTTCGTCCGAATCCGCCGGATCGCATGCAACCTGCTTCTTGCATCCGGGTAAGACAACCAGATTGACGAGCAATGCAATGGCAACGATGATTCTGCGCATATCGCCTTTTTCAAAAGGTCTGCGGAATAGTGTGGTTCGAGTACGCAGGAAGAAGCAAGTCCTGCGTGAAATACACCTTTACCCGATGGCCCTCGCGAATCGTGATGGTGGAAGGTATCTGGATGAAGCGGTCAAGGATAGTGGTTGCAGACTGCGAAACACTGCCCGCGGCCCCGTTCGTGAATGCTTGGGAACCACTCGTTGTAATGGTGCCGCCACCCTGCGTGATCTGGCTTGCTCCAGCAATCACACCCAAAGCGATAGAGGTGCCGAAAATCTGGAGGTAGTGGTTGGCCGGGTGGAACAAGGCCGTCGATAAGGTCCAGTTCAGTGTCGTTCAGATGAAACGCCTCGCGGTAAACTTCCCGGTTCATGTCCGGGTTGGCCAGAAATATCTTTGTGGGGCAACTCTCTGCCACTATCGCCAGCATCCCCGACTCCTCAAGCTCTTTGATGGATTGGGTAGCAAGAATCATTGCCGCTTTGTGCTTGCGCCAGGTTTTCTGCGCCTGTACCACGTAATTGCGAATCGTCTCGTTCTTGATAAAGAGCCACGCTTCGTCGAGCAGGAAGATCTTGAAGGTGTCGAGGTTCTTCGTGTCATTGATCTCATTCGACGCGCGATGCAAAACGTAAAACAGAAGAGGCTCAAGAACTTCCGGCGCATTATTCCAGCCGTGGAAATTGAACGTCTGAAAGCTTTTGAACGAAAGCGTGTCTTCGGCGTTGTCGAAGAGGAAGCCGTACTGTCCACCGCGGGTCCAACGGTGGAGGCGTTCTTTCAACTCACCAATGATGTTTCCAAAGTTCGAGACTGTGCGCTGGTTCGGCTCTAGAACGTAGATGCGCTCGATCGCGTCCCACAGTCGTCGTTCCTCTTTGAAGTCGATCCGGTAACGCTGCTCGTTGCCCTCAATGAGTACGCGGAAGAAGCTGAAGAGAAACTGCAGGTTCTCTTTGGTTTGAGGCAGTGAGAAGGGGTTGATGGTGAAGTCTCGCGCTTCCTGACCCACATTGAGATACGAGCCCTCGAATATCGTCGTAAGCGACTGGAAGCTGCCGCCGATATCGAAGATGAAAGTAAGCGGCTCGTACTTCTGCGCGTTCTGCAGCAGAAAATTGCAGAAATACGACTTGCCACTGCCTGTCATTCCGAGAATCAGCGTATGAGCAACGTCGCGGGTATGCAGGTTGAGGAAGTAAGGCGTGCTGTTGTCTGTTTCGAGCACCGCCCAGTACTCCGTGCCGAGATGCTCGTTCTTCTCGCCAGGAAGGATCGTAAACAGAAAAGACAGGTCGGCGTAGTTCGTGTTCAGCATGTACAGCTGGCGGAGGTTCATCGCATAGTTGCCCGGTACAGTAGCGAAATAGGCATTCAGCTGGTTGTAGGTTTCTACAAACAGATTGCCGTCCGCGTTGGTGAAGACGCCAGTAAACTCGGCCACGAGCTGATCGATATCCGCTCGTGACCGGCCATATAGCACAATCGTGAGCGAGAAATCGCCAAGCGATTGACCGTCACCGAGAGCTCGCAGGCAATCGCCAAGATTCTCAATGTCGGCCTGTTTGGATTCGTCCACGAGCACGTCGCGGGGGTTCGTCTTCGTGGCATCGTTGCCCATCTGGGAGACTAACCCCGTTTTGGACATATTGAAGTGGCGGCGGCGCTTGTTCACTTCTTTGCGGGCCTTGTCCGCGGGGAGCGGTGTCCACTCGGTGACCACATAGAAGTTGGCGGGGATCTTCAACGGCGTCCAATACCAGGGGCCTCGTTTCGGTGACGGCCTCTTTCATCGTCAGCACACGGACGATGTGATCGCCGACCCGGAGATGATCGCGTTCCGCTTCGATATCCGAGTTGACCACCTGATAGTCCAGAAACTGCGTGGACTGCGGCTTGCCGGTAACACGCCAGTCGTCATAGTTCATCAAGCCCGATTCAAGACCTCGATTTGCATGAAATCCGTAAGCTGCCGAGCGAATACCTGCACGTGCTGGTCGAGTCGTTGAAGATCGCGCTCGATATGAGCCCGCAACAACTTCTTCATGCTGTCGTTGGTGAATTGTGATTTGAGTTCGGCGATCGCGCCCTCTGGATCGCGTAACAGGCGAGCTAGCGCCGTGCCGACGCCGGTCTTCGACCGGGCGCCTTCAAGCAGGATGCAGTAGAAAATCTCAACCTGATAAAGATGGTCCCGCTTCGCTTCAAAGAACTTCCGCCGTTGTTCGATCGCTGCTTCCACAATCGGGTCGTCACATTGTGCGAACGGTATGTCGGGTCGATTCGATTTGAAGAGGTATTGGTAAACATGGAAGCCTGAGCCAAAGGCTTTCAGCGCCGCCTCCAACCGCTTCACCGCATACTCTTGCTGCGAGCGGTCGAGACTTTCGTAGTCCACGCCGGGAACGCTGAGAATCATGCCGACATCACCGCTCTTGGTAAGGAAGGCCGTCTCATTCCAGAAGCCGTATAGATTGATGTGGTCGTTTAGGGCCGCACTCTCTTTCCACGGCTTGATGACCTTGTCGAGACGCAGCATCAGACTACCTCCGCGCGTGGAACTTGCTGCTTCGCGGCGTCATAGCGAAGCTTGTACCGTTCGGACTTTGCGAGGATGTGGAGGAATGCCGGATCGCTGTTCGTCACCCAATGGCCGAAGGCAAAACCGCCAATGAAGACGGCTATACCGGCGAGGATGGAATTGAAGAGATTAAAGGCTCCGACCGCGCCGACGCATACGAAGTAAAACAGCGTCCGTTCCACGCCCAAGTAGGTGAGTGGTTTATGCAGGCTCTTGAAGACTCGATTTGTGCGGCGTTTCTGCTGTGCTTTGTCGGGCATATCGTTCTCGTTTCAGCGTGGCACGCAACGGGATCGCGGGCAGAGCGACAAACAACCGCTACACTCCCCAGAGCCAACTCAGGACATTCACCGCAAGTACCGCAATGCCTGTTCCGGCGGCGACGCCGGCCAGCGCCTTTTTTGCACCGGGTTCGCCGTGCGCGAATCCGTAGCCGCCGATCACAATTGCAACCAGACTTGCAACCTTCGCGATGGTGCCGGTGAAAAGACTTTGGATGGCGTTGAAGCCGGTGTCGAAGGGACTTCCTTGGGCATGAGCGGCGAGTGGGGCCAAGATGAGAACACTCAGCACCATCAGCGCCGCCTTTACAAAGGTCGAAGAGATCGCCAACCGAACGGGGAAGGGAAGTTTGATACGGACCAAATGCGGCATGAGAGCCTCCAGCAGTGACAGTTCAGCGCCGCTGCTTTTGGGCCACCGTAGCGCTGGAGAACGGTGCTGTCCAATGACTTCTCGGCGGCACGTTATTCCGTACGCTCATAAGACTTGAATCTGGGGGCGCATGTCGATCGCAGCAGATCTCGGGATGTTTGTTTAGCGTAGTACGGGAAAGATGGTGGCAAAATGAACCTTGCGCAGCGGAACGTCTGAAAGTCGTAATGGGCGAGTCCTCGTCCGCAAGGAGCGTTGCAGGCTGCTCGGGTGTTGCTTTTACCCCCGTCCGACTATCCGATTTCGCTATTTTCGATTTATGAAGATTGTGAAAATAGCGGAGAAAGCTATTTTCGACTCTTGAAAGGGTGATGGCGATTGCCGTACATCGCAGCAAGCCAAAGAGCTAGACCGTCGCAGGCGCGGATTGCCGTTTGTTTCTGTGGGCGTAAGGTCCGTGACACTTGATTGAACTCAGCGACGATGCCGGAATTCCGGTTTCGCGTGCGATGCCTGCCATGCTGGTGCCATTCAACGCGAGACGAAGAGCGTCGAGGATGCGTGTTTCGCCGATCTCTTCCAACCCTTTCCAATTCACGTTTGGAGCCATGGTCCCTCCGGGCTAGAGATTATAGCTCGGGTATCCTAGGATGCCCATTGCTGGCTCGTGCCCTTTCGTGTTCTACGAGAAGCTGTTAGGATATTTCTGTGACGACGATTTGCTCAGTTTCTTATTGGCGGTTTATTAGCGGTTTTGACCCGAGTGGAAGCAATCTGGGTCATCCGGAGCAGATTGGGCAATTTATGCAATTCGCGCAATGCCGCATAAACACTGGTTATTTCGCATCTCGTTGATTTGGCGAGTGGGGACGTAGTTCAGTTGGTTAGAACGCTGCCCTGTCACGGCAGAGGTCGCGAGTTCGAGTCTCGTCGTCCCCGCCATTCTTTCTAAAGCACTTAGACGAATTTCATTGAAACCATCGAGGGCGCTAAAAGGGCACGTTCGCGGCCTTTTTGTGCCCATTGCCTTCCGGGTGGAAAAGTTCTTCCGACCCGTTCCTGTTGCAAAATCGCAAGTACAACCTTGGGACTTCCAAGGCTAAGCTTCATAACTTCCGGTCAAGAGGCCCTTCAACTTCAGTAATTTTGAAGCTGCTTCGAAGCGAGTATACTCATCAATCTACGGGGATTAGAATGCGTCTGCAATTCGAGGCGGTCGTTCTTGGACTCACTCTCATCCTAGTACACGTTTTTGGTTGTACGTGCACTCCACCAACAGCGCAGGTAAAGACTACCTCAGAATTGACGCCGCAGAATTGCGCACTAACTGCTCGGCGCGAACCTGTCAGGAGACACCATTGGGACTACCAGAGGCTGGTCATGCGAGATATAAAGGGCAAGACCGGTGAACTGGCACAACTGAATCGGCGACTCGCACAACTAACAGGTGCCGGACTGCCGCCTGTGCCTTTTAGCTGACCGCTCGGCAAGTCCATCACCAGAAATCTTCAAATGGAGTGAGGTCTCTTAGCTTGGCGAATACCATGACCCAGATACCCGTTCAGCTCGAGCCAAGCTTGAATGCTGGCCGTGATGCGGTTCGCCGCCGATTCTGGTTGGCGATGTTGGGCTTTGCCATAGCGCTTGCGCTGCTGCCATTTTCCTACAAAGTCGAACGTCGCCTCGAGACAGTTGTTCACATCAAAGGCGGAGAATCCGAAAAAGTTGATCTGGAACTGGCGCAGCGTTTCCAGTCTCCATATGCGCACCGCCTGGTTTTGGTGATCACAGGTATTCCGGATCCGGATTCAGCCAAAGGCTCAGAGGCGTTGGGGCTCTTAACCAGTTCATTGCGTAGTGTGCCAGGAGTGTCGGGTGCCGTCTCGAGTCTGGATTGGCCAGACTCTCTGTTCACTGGAAACAATGGCGGGGCGTTGATCATCGTCGGGTTAGACCCGCACGATGAAAGTATCGAGGCCATGATCCCGAAACTGCGGGCAAGAACAGATTGGCTGGAAGGCCAGCTTAGGTCGCAATACCCCAATGTCAAGCTGGAGATTACGGGCGAAACACCACTGAACTTCGATCTTCGCAAAGTGAGCGCAGATGACGTCACCCATGCCGAGGAACGAGCGATGCCGGTAACTCTCGTGCTGCTGTTGCTGGCTTTCGGCAGTCTTGTGGCCGCGCTATTGCCGCTGGGAGTTGGAATACTTTCGATCTCGATGGCGATGGGTGGGGCTGCGCTCCTCGCGCATTATCTGCAGCTGTCGATTCTGGTGCAGAATCTGGCAACGATGCTCGGCCTTGGCTTGGGCATCGACTATGGATTGCTGATGGTGAGCCGGTTTCGCGAAGCATTAGCCGAGGGATATGATCCCGGCCACGCTGCCGATATTGCTGCCACGCAAGCGGGGCGGACACTGATAATCTCGGCCACAACCGTTGCAATCGGATTTTCAGCGCTGCTGACTGTTCCCATCAGCGAACTGCGCTCCATCGGCGTAGCCGGCCTGCTGGTAACCGTTGTAAGCGTCATGTTGTGTACATTCATTGTGCCCTGGGTGCTTGGTCTGGTAGGGCATCGCATCAATGCCGCGCGAGTGCGTCTCCCATCCAAACGAGTGGAAACGCGGGAGAGCCTATGCGCCGCCAGTGAGCGCTGGGTGCGGTGGGGCTGCATTATAACCCGCCGGCCTCGGACAGCTCTGCTAGTCGCAGGGATTCCGCTACTGATCCTTGCATTCCAGGCGCGCAGAATCTCTCCCGGAGTTCCTGACCGTCACTCACTCCCGGCCGCAGCCGAGTCGGTGCAAGCACTGCACACCCTTCAAAAGATGGGACGCTCCGGAATTGTCCAGTCCCTCCGCGTGATCCTGGAGTTGCCACCGGACTCGTCGCCGCTCTCGCCGCCTGGTTGGCTTGCCGTCAGCCGTTTGACGCAGCACTTCCAGAGCGATCCTAGAGCGGAAGAGGTCTTATCTCTTCCGACCCTCACGGGAATGTCCGACACTGCGGGTGCTGTCAACGATGTGCCAGAGCCAATCCGCAAGAGTTTTCTTCGCAACGATAGCCGGGCTACTTTGATTGAGTTGCTTCCCACCGCCACTCTTACACCCAATCAACAAATACGTTGGGTACGAGAGGTGCGTTCCTCCGATGTCGCGGCGATAACCGGCGTTCCCGGCGCTGCGCTGCGCGTCGGCGGCGTTCCCGCATTCGAAGCAGATTATGACTTGGTGGTAAAAGAGCGGATGCCGAGGGTGGTCCTTGGAGTCATCGTTGGAAGCTTGCTGGCGCTCCTGATCGGGTTACGTTGTCTATTTGCGGCAGTCAAGGCAGTTCTGCTTAATCTGCTCTCGGTTGGTGCTTCATTCGGTGCGTTAGTCGTCGTTTTTCAGGAAGGCCACGGTAGCAAACTCTTTGGGCTCGACGGACCGACCGGCAGCGTGTACCCGATCGTGCCGATTCTCGCGTTCGCCATTGTCTTCGGATTGAGCATGGACTATGAAGTTTTCCTGGTCACCCGAGTCCTCGAGGAACGGCGGCGCGGTCTGTCCGAGAAAGCAGCGGTGATCGAGGGCCTGGCGCGGACGGCGGGGCTGATCACCAGCGCTGCGGCAATTATGATCGCCGTCTTCACCGCATTTACCCTGGGAAGCTTTCTAGTCGTCCAAATGCTGGGCTTTACGCTCGCCGTGGCGGTGTTGATTGACGCTACAGTTGTACGGATGGTGGTCGGGCCGGCACTCTTGCAACTTGCCGGTGATTGGAATTGGTGGCCCTTTGGTCTTCATGGAGCCGCGGCGACGTGTGAAAAGGGACTCGTCCCATGACGGCAATCGCATTGGATGCTCCTGTGACAGCATCGGCCTTGCAACTGCCTGATTAAGCGGTGCGGCTTATTTCACTTTCTCTTCTTGAGCGCTGGACTGGCCGAGATCAAAGTCCTTGCGTCCAAGATTTGCCTTTCCCGATCCCCCTTCGATTGCCATAATCGAGGAGCCGGGTTTGCCCTGCAGCTTCGCCTCCACTTGCGATGCAGACCAATCGCCGCCGACTTGCCGCAGCCCATAGTAGATGAATTCCTTCTGCAGTCCCGTCCCCCGACGCGTCTTCACCACATGCACAGGGTACAAAATGCTGCGGTCAATCCACGATGTTATCGAACCATAGTAAGTCCGGTCTTCCGGGCCGGACGTGCTCTTAAGGACAAAGCAATCCCGCGCGCCGTATTTCTCCGGTGCGAGGAGTTCCTGATTCTTCCAGAAGAACTGGTTTTCTACCATGTCTTCATAGGAGAAGTCTGTTCCCACCAGTGGATCGTTCCAACGTTCGAATGGCAACACGCTAGCGGCCTTCTCGCCCGGACGTACCGCCTCGATGGTCACGTGCCCGCTCACGTTCATATGCAGAAGAAGGGTCGTCTTCTCCGGGCCAGGGCCCGAGATCTCGCATAGCACGCGCAAACCATCGGGAAACCAGTGAGCTTTGGCGACAAACTTGTAGCTGGTGCGCTTGCCATCGGCTTCCACTCGTGTGAGGTGCCCGGTCGCGCGGTAGTCCAATTTCTCAATACGCTGGCGCGAGCCAGTCAACACAGTTTCCAAGTCAGGATTCGCCGCTAGCGTCCGCGATGGATGCCCCAGCGACAACAGCACCAGCAAAGCGATGGACACTTGAATAGGCCCAAAGGCGCAAACCACCCATCTGGCTTCTGGGAACCGGCCAAACTCGCGGCGGTGATAGAGCATTACGACGCGGCGCAGAAAGGTCATAGTTATGTATACAGCCAAAGTCGGTACTGCACTGAACTGCGTTTTCGGGTGGCTTCCCCCTGGCTTGAGTCGAAACGCCACTCAGCCGGAGCCCCAAGACGAAATTCTAGCGCAGATGGATTCCCGGGTGGGCAAACGTCGGCATCAAGTAGTGCTTAAAACCCTGGGGTTTTAAGGAGGTCTTTCCGTTAGGTAATAGTCAAGACGAGCGCGTCGCTGGTTCCACCGCTGCTACAGCCCAAATCTCCCGAGTTCCCGCTGGGGGTGTTGACCGTCACACTGGCGGTTCCAGGCGTAGAGATCACAGCGGCAGTAATCGTGACTTGCAACTGCGTACTGCTTGTGACCACAGTGTTCAGATCGGTTCCGTTGATGACTACAACCGAAGACGAAACAAATTTGGCGCCATACACATTGAGAACAAAGCCCTGCTGCACTTCAGCCAGCGTAATCGTGCTGGTGGAAAGGGATCCAATGATCGGAGCTGGCCGAGCGCTTCCGCACAACGGATTGACGGCGTTGCAAGCCTGGAAGACCAGCGAGGCGAGCAGGAGCACACTGAGAGACTGCAAGAAGGCGCCGGTTCTTTTCATAGGGGATCGTACCACCGGGGTGAGTAAATAAGGATAGCCAACCAGTTGCACAGTTGCACCACTCGCCGCTCGCTGGTCGGCACGCACGAGATTGGGGCACCGCTTCCCTGTTGAGGACACTCGCCCAGTCTGGCGATGTTGCGCCTTCGTGCGCCTCTCGCAACCAGAGCCACTGAAAGAGGTCAGAGGCCATTCAATCCACCCGACGACACGTCAGCTACTAGCCTTGAACTTCGCAACGATCGCTGTGATGTCGTCGTGTTGTTCCTGAAAACTGAATCGCTGAACACCATCAATGATTGCGGTCAGCAAAGCCTGGCACGGCAGGTCCCGATGTTGCTGAAGTGATTCAATCAGGCACTGCTCGCCAAATTCGTCTCCTCGCTCGTTGCTGGCTTCGGTGATGCCATCCGTGTAAAGCGCAAGCACATCTCCGGGAGAAAGGCGCTGCTCCCGCATCGAGCAATTCCAATCCCTGAACAGCCCGAGCAGCGGGCTGGTGGACTCGAGCCGATCCACTTTGCCATCGCATCTTACCAACAGACCCGACAATGGCCGCAATTCACGTAGCGCAGTCGCCCCGCCGCCTCGTCGTAATCGGCAAAGAAAAGCGAGGCATAGGCACTGTCGCCGGTGTTGTCGTAGAACAGGCGGTTCACAGACCGGAGCAACGTCTCGGGCTCATCGAAAGCCAGCGCCGACTGGCTCCGCAGGCTGGCCTGCAGATTTGCCATCAGCAGAGCTGCGGCAATCCCCTTGCCGGAAACGTCGCCGACGATCCACCCCAGCCGCTGCGGCCCAAGATTCAGGAAGTCGAAATAATCCCCTCCTACCTGCCGCGCCTGCACGCAGATACCCGCGTATTCGACCGTTTTCAACTCCGGCTGGATCTGCGGAAACAAGCGCGCCTGCACCTGTCGCGCTATTTCCAGTTCCTGGGCGGTGCGGCGTTCGGATTCTAGTTTCTGGGCGTACGCCTGCCGGCGCAACTCCAGGCTTTGCCTCACCTCATCGAACCCTTCCAGGCCAAACGCATTCCCATCCGGATCTTCGAAACGCGCATAGGTGCCGCCCCACCCCGGCGTCTCCGGAGCAGTTGTGAAACGGACACCGCGTTCGCTCCATTCTTTGTACTTGGCGTCGACATCTTCGGTCATGAATAGGACCCAGCGGTAGCCGCCAATCAGTTTGTATTCCGGCGAGTCGGGCTTTGGTTCAACCAGCGCGAGATTCGCGCTACCGTCGGGAGGCGCCACTTCGATCCAGCGTTCGCCAGTGGGAAGGCGTTGTTCTGTGATGAGTTCGAAGCCCAATTGTTGCAGGTAGAATCGCTTACTTACTTCCAGATCGTGGACGAAAACGACGATGTCCTGGATCGACAGGTAGGGCTCTTCGCGGCCCGGGCGAAGCACGGTCCGATTCGCTCACGAGAGAAAGATGTCGCTGGCCATCGGCGTGATTATACCGGGCCCGACAAGTGTTGAAATCAGGCGCTTACACTCACAACCTGGGAGTGGCTATCTTTACAGCTAGAAGTCCTTTTTCCAGGAGATTGCCGTTGATCTCCTCCAAGCCCGTTTCTGGATCGTTTCCGGTTAGCCGACAATTCGCTCCAAGCGCGGTACCAGATGTAGGCGGGTTGACCGTCCGCGTCACCGGCACGTAGATTCAAGTCATGCCCAAAATCCGCGTCAGCGCCTTTGCGGTATCGCTGGATGGTTACGCCGCGGGACCTCACCAGAGTCTCGACAATCCTCCTGGCGTTCGTGGCCCAGAGTTGTTCGAATGGTTCTTCTCCACGCGCACATGGAAGCAGATGCAGGGGCAGGAAGGCGGCACTGCTGGTGTCGATAACGAATGGGCACAGCGAGGCATGGACAACGTC
>Ga0210394_10001502_pt1 | contig 36990 bp, 41 predicted proteins | sample IncBWC12MmetaG_FD_160121 | JGI IMG/M metagenome (GOLD analysis project Ga0210394, IMG submission 160121) | Forest soil microbial communities from Barre Woods Harvard Forest LTER site, Petersham, Massachusetts, United States - Inc-BW-C-12-M | ecosystem: Environmental > Terrestrial > Soil >... | reverse complement strand
GGACATGGCGATCTGCACGTCGCCGGGCTTCTGCGCGCGTCCGCCGGGCATGTTTTCGGTAGAAGGAATGACGGCGATGACTTTGACGGGAGGCTTGAGGCGCGCCAAAGCCCGCATGGCTCCGAGTATGGCCGCGCCGCCGGCCATATCGAATTTCATCTTCTCCATGTCGTTCGATGGCTTGATGGAAATGCCGCCGGTGTCAAACGTGATGGCCTTGCCAACAAATCCGAGGACGGGCGCACCCGGCGTGAGTTTTTCGGGCGTGTAGGTGAGCACAATCAGGCGCGGAGGCTCCACGCTGCCGCGCGCCACGCCCAGCAGCGCGCCCATTTTCAGTTCCTCCATACGCTTTTCGTCAAGTATGTCTACTGCGAGACCAGCTTCTCGGGCCATGGCTTCGGCGCGCTCCGCGAGCAAACGCGGCGTAAGTAAATTCGAAGGCTCGTTGCCGAGCTCGCGAGTGAAATTCTGCGATTCGGCGATGATGCGGCCGCGTTCGACGCCGCTCTGCGCGGCGGAATCGAAACCTACGAGCGCTGCCGATTCCACCGGCGGATTTTTCTTGTCTGTGCGGTATTTGTCGCCGTCGAAATTGCCCAGCAGCAGACCCTCTGTAAGGGCCTGCGCCGCTTCCGCATTTCGCTCGCGTTCGTGCACGAGAAAGGCGATGCGCTTGATCGAGCGCGCTTTCAGATAGCGCACCGCGGCGCTGGCCAATCTGCGCAATTCGGGGGTGCCGAACTTTTCGCGCTTTCCGGCGCCGATGAGAACGATGCGCTGCGCACCGATTCCAGGAGCAAAATGAACGAGCGTGAACTCCAGCATCTTGCCGGTCATTTCACCGGATGCAGCGAGCTTGCCAAGGGCGCCGCCGGCGGCGCGATCGAGCTCTGCGACGACGCCCTGGACGGCAGTTCCCTGCTCCTTTTCCGGCTCAAATACATAGCTTACGAGCGCCTCGGCTTCGACTTTCGAAGCGGGGCGCGAATCCAAAGTGACTTGCATGCTGGGTGCCATCGTTCTTAACGCCTCCGGTATTTGTACATGGCGTCGCTCACCTCGCGCCGAGTCTCTTTTTCGCGCTCGGACTGGCGGCGGTCCCATTCTTTCTTGCCGCGCGCCAGGGCCAATTCGCATTTAGCGATGCCATCGCGAAAATAGATGCGCAGAGGAATAAGCGTCAAACCTTTTTGCTCTGTTTTGCCGATCAGCTTATCGATTTCCTGGCGATGCAGGAGCAGCCTGCGGCGCGAGAGAGGCTCATGATTGAACGGGCCACCGGGGTTGTACTGCGGTATGTGGCAATTCACCAGCCATACGCTCGTGCCTCGGACTTCTGCATACGCATCTCGCAGGTTGGCTTTGCCCTCGCGCAGAGCTTTCACTTCGGTGCCGACGAGCGCCATCCCGGCTTCCATCTTTTCAAGGAGGTGGTAGTTATAGCTAGCAGCGCGGTTCTGGGCAACGACTTCCTGCCCAGATGCATCCTTTTTGGTGGTTTTCTTTCCAGCTTTAGCCACGAATGGCTATCTTAACGGGCGGTTGTTAGTACGGCAAGTTGCCTTGCTGACCCACTGTTCGGGTGTTAACATGCGGACCGGCTCGGCCCCGGCCGATCGAGGAGAAATTTGGATTCAGGACGGGCGATGCACGAGCCAAAGCGCTGGAATTGTCCCCACCGGAGCGAGGCAGACCTTGTTTTCTTCTGTCGGTCGAAGTGAGAATGGGAATCGCTTTGCCGTGTGATCTCGCCAGTAAGGGCCGCATAAAGTGAATTGGAATAAGAGAAAAATAAAGAGCGCCTTGAACATAGGCGACGGCGCAAGTCTTAAAAATCGAGGCATTTTCCGATATGCGGGACTCTGTTTGATCTCGCTGGCGATGCTGGCGCTCACCGGCTGCCCGAAAGGCAATCAGGAATACAACGAGGGCAAAAAGTCCGAGGCTACCAACGACTACGATTCCGCAGTAGTCCACTACGATCGAGCGCTCAAATCGGACCCCCTGAACACGGAATACAAGCTGAAGCTGACGCGCATGCGTTTCGAGGCCGGCCAATATCATGTGGACCAGGGCCGCAAGCTCCGTGAGATGGGTAACTTGCAATTGGCTCTCGCTGAGTTTCAAAAAGCTCTGATGATCGATCCCGCCAGTCCTATCGCTCAGCAGGAAATCCAAAACACGATGAATGCTCTTGCGGCGAAAGGCGCGGCAGAAAAAGCTCCGGCTCCCGCGGCTCCGGGAGAGGAACAGCCCAAAGTGATGGCCGGACCGCCGCAGTTAAAGCCGCTTTCACGCGCGCCAATCAATCTGAAGATGACCAATGATTCGCGGGTGATCTACGACACCGTGGCGAAGCTGGCGGGACTAACGGTGGTATTCGATCCGGATTTTACGTCGCGGCGGATCGCGGCGGAGTTGACCGACGTAACGCTGGAACAAGCGCTGGATATCGTGTCGCTGGAGTCGAAGGCTTTCTGGAAGCCAATCACCAACGACATCATCTTCGTGGCTCCTGACCAGGCTCAAAAGAGGCGCGACTACGAGGAAGAAGTCGTCCGAACGATCTACTTGAAAAATACGATTCTGCCGCAGGATTTAACGGAGATCGTCAACGGGTTGCGGCAGTTGCTTGATTTGCGGCGCGTGCAGCAATTCAATGCGCAGAACGCCATCATCGTGCGCGACACCCCGGATAAAGTGATGCTGGCGGAGAAAATCGTTAACGACATCGACAAGCCCAAAGCGGAGGTCGTCGTTCAGTTCTCTGTATTGCAGGCGCGGCGCGATCGCGTACGCGACCTGGGCATCAATCCGGGCACAAGCGTGTCAGTGACCTTTACTCCACCAGGCACGACAAGTACGACAAACAACACGACCAACGGCACGACCACCAACAACAACACGGGCCTGGCTCTGAACCAGCTGCGGTCTATCGGAACAGGCGATTACAGCATCACGCTGCCCAACGCGACCGCTACTGCCCTGCTGACCGATAGCCAAACCCGAATCATTGACGATCCGGAAATTCGCATGGTTGATGGTCAGGACGCCAAGTTGCGCATCGGCGACCGCGTTCCGGTCGCGACGGGGAGTTTCCAGGCCGGCGTGGGTGTGGGCGCAACGGGAGCCGGCGGTAGCATCGTGAACCCGCTGGTGAACACACAGTTCCAATACCTGGACGTGGGCGTTATTGTGGACGTGACTCCCAGAATCCACTCCGATAATCGCGAAGTCAGTCTGAAACTTTCTGTGGAGGTTTCCTCGGTTACCGGCACGCAAAACATAGGCGGAATCAGTCAGCCAGTGATCAGCACGCGGAAAATCGAGCACGACGTTCGGCTGCAAGACGGCGAAGTTAATATCCTCGGCGGCCTGATCGAGCGGACGAATAGCAAATCCATTTCCGGCTGGCCGGGATTCTCGAATATTCCCTTCCTGCGCTACTTTACTTCTCAAGAAAACGTCGAAAACGAGGACCAGGAAGTTCTTATCGTAGTTACGCCGCACATCATTCGCATCCCGAATATCACGGCGGAAAATCTGCGGGGGATTGCCTCGGGCACGGATACGAATCCTGAAATTCGACTCGAATCGGTGGTCATGACGCCACCACTGCCCGCCGGAGCCAACGGCACTGCTGCCGCAGCGGCCGCGGGAACCCAGGGAGCAACAACGCCGGGGGTCACGCCGGGCGCTGCACCGGGAGCTCAGGTTCCTGGCGCCCCGGGGACAACCACGCCAGCGGCTGCGGGAGCTCAGACGCCGATGGGGCAGTTGGCCTTTGAACCGGCCACTGTAGAGCTCAAAGCGGGCGAGACGACCACAGTTGGCGTAGTCGTACAGGGCGCGCAGGATCTTTATTCCATCCCCATGCTCATGCAGTACGATCCCAAAGTGATATCCGTCGAAGACGTGCGCCAGGGAGGATTTCTTTCCGGAGGACAGCAGCCGATCGCCGTGGTGCAGCGCGTAGATAAGGAACGCGGCCAGGCCATTGTCTCCGCGACGCGCATGCCCAATACGCCGGGCGTGAGCGGCAGCGGCACAATTTTTGGTGTGGTGCTGCGAGGCGTAGGACCCGGAACTTCGACGCTGTCGATCCTGCAGGTCAATGCGCGCGATTCGCAGCAGCGGCCGTTGCAATTCGTAACCAAAGAAGCCACCGTTAAGGTGCAATAACCTCGCGGACGAATCCCATGTATCAGGAAGTTTCCCCGCAGATTCGCACAGCTTCCCGCCAATCGGGTATGACGCTGCTCGAGTTGATCATCGCCTGCGCGATTCTGCTGGTTTTAGCGTCAGCGGCCATGCCCGTCGCGCGTTATACGGTGAAGCGCCAGAAGGAAGCGGAGCTGCACCGCGAGCTTCGGGAGATACGCGACGCGATTGATCGGTACAAAGACGCGGCGGACCGAAATCTGATTCGCGTCGAAGTAGGCACCGAAGGCTATCCGCCTGATCTCGACACGCTGGTCAAGGGCGTCGATCTGACATCGCAGCAGGGCGCGGGCATTGCTGGAGCTACGAATCCGGGACAGCCAATCGCGCCGTCAAGCGGATTCGGCAGCACTTTTGGCACCAATTCCTTCGGGAACAGCGGTTTCGGAGGAGGCTTCGGGAACAATTCGGCGGGGGGCGGCTCTTTCGGACAACCCTCGGGGCAGGGCCAAAATAACGGTTCCAGCCAGGGACAGGACCTGATCCGGCATGTGCGATTTCTGCGGCGCGTTCCCGTCGACCCTATGACCGGTAAAGCCGAATGGGGCATGCGTTCGGTTCAGGACGATCCGGATTCGACGAGCTGGGGCGGCAAGAACGTTTTCGACGTCTTCTCGCTATCGCAAGGCACGGCGCTGGACAGCACTAAGTATTCGGATTGGTGATGAATTCTATTTTCGAACGACGATTAGGCAAGGTCCGGCGGCTTGGCAAGCGTAGCCGCGGATTCACCATGATGGAACTGATGGTGGTCATCGCCATCATTCTGGTACTCATTGGCCTGGCCGCCGGTCGATATGAGAAATCCATCGTTCGCGCACGAGAAGCGGTTCTCAAGCAAGACCTGCAGACGATGCGCAGCGCCATCCAGCAGTACACGCTGGATAAGGCGGCCGGCCCGCAATCGCTCGACGACCTGGTTTCCTCCGGCTATTTGCGGGAAGTGCCCACCGATCCCATGACGCGCGGCCGCGATTGGCATACCGATTCCGATAACGTTCTGCTGAGCGCGGACCAGACCTCGCCGGGCATTACCGACGTACACTCGACCTCCGATACCGTCTCGCCATTCGAGAACACCTCTTATAGCTCCTGGTAATTTCGGCACGCCTCAAACTCCAGATGTGATATCATGATATCACCGGGGAGGAGCCGTGGCTCAACTGGTCGTTCGCAATATCGAAAAGAAAGTAAAAGATAAGCTCCAGCGGCGCGCCAAGAAGCACGGGCAAAGCATGGAACAAGAGGTGCGAGATATTTTGCGCGACGCCGTCAAAGAAGAAGAAAACGCTGCCGCTGGCGGATTAGGGAGTGAAATCGCTGCAATGTTTAAAGGGGCTGGCCTCGAAGAAGATATTCCAGAACTCCGCGGCTACACAATTAAACCTCCAAAATTCGAATAATGGTCATCCTCGATACGAACGTATTGTCCGCGCTGATGCAGGACGAGCCGGACAGGGCTGTGACTTCCTGGCTGAACGGCCAATCCAGGATCTCGATCTGGACAACTTCTGTAACCATCATGGAGCTCAGCTTTGGAATACAGATCTTGCCTGCGGGCAAGAAGCGTTCGCATTTAACCCAATTATTCGAAATTCTCTTATCCGAAAAGGTTGGGGGAAGAGTCGCCTCATTCGATCGGGTTGCGGCACAGCACACGGCAGATTTGATGGCTTCGCGATACAGGAGCGGACGCCCTGTCGAGCTACGTGACACTATGATTGCAGGCATTGCCATCGCTAATCACGCCACGATTGCTACACGCAATACGCCGCATTTTCGCGATCTTTCGGTTCCCGTCGTCGATCCCTGGTCACCGTAACCAAGGGCTCAGCCGTAGAACCGCGCCGAGCAATCGCGATCGACTTCGGACGATTGCATGCAATGCACGCTCGAGCTTGCTAGACTTCGTGCAAAACTGGGGGGCAAAATTAGGCGCGAAGCTGAGCGGCAGAGAATGGCGAAGAACAATGCATCGCGCGTGGTCGCAATCACAGCCATAACTGGCCTGCTGATCCTCTTAGGATTTGCGCTGGGCACGGCACGCATCAGAGGACACCAAACCAGTGCGTCGACTGCAACTCGCACTCTTTTCTCCAACGATCCCGTCACTTATTTCATTGCGGAAGGAAACCGCAACACGGGTTATCGCCCAGGAGACCGCGAACTGGCGCTCTGGGCCTTTCAGGCATGGCAGCGAAGCGCGGGCAAAGGACTTCGTTTCGAACCCGCGAGCGAATCGTCGGCACTGATTCAGCTCCGTTGGGCCGAACCCGGCGGCGGCGAATACGGCGAAACGCAACCGCTGATTGTGCACGGCAGGCGCGGAGCGGTGGTGTTCATTCGGCCCGACGTCGAAGCGCTGGGCCCGGTTATCGCGCGCCGAGCCGGAGCGGACGATCTTCTGCGAGATAGCATCGTCTATCTAACCTGCCTACACGAACTCGGCCATGCCATCGGCTTCGAACATACGCGCGATTTTCGCGACATCATGTATTACTTCGGCTACGGCGGTGACGTGGCCGACTATTTCGGCCGTTATCGAGCGCAGATCCACACGAGAAGCGATATTGCCTCGGTCTCTGGCCTTTCGGATGCCGATGTGGCACGCGTTCGGGCGATCTACGCCCAAGAGTGATTAAGCGAATTTCTGCCCATGCTTCGGGATGCACTCCTTTTTGATTTCCTATTTGTGATGTCCTTTTGATTCCCTGACCCAATCCGGAAAGTTCAAAGGCCGCTAGTACCCGACGCAAAACTGCAGCTTGCCCCACAGGGCAGTCGACACCCCTGTACCACAAACCATCTATACATGATTTACCTTAGCTGTTATTAGACCCCTACAGGATTCGCTGTAGTGGCCATTCACCCAGCCCGAGCGTGCCCTGATTTTTCTTTAACCGGGGGTCTCACTTGGGTAGCAAGCGGCTTTCTCGTCAAAGGAGTAAGTACCAGAAATCGATTTCGAATCAGACAAAGATAAGCGCCCGACCTGCTCTGCTTCTCTTCTCGCTCCTTGCTCTCGCTGCCGCTCTCTATCCAACCGGCGCTCTTGCACAGTCCATAACTCTGGTCCAGAGGGCTACGCTCAGCCAGCAGCCTTCGTCCAGCGGAACTATCACGCTTACGCTGCCCAAAGCGACGGGAGCGGGGCATGCGCTTATTGTGGGAGCTAGCTTCTGGCCTCTTGATTTCACTAGCGTGACCGACAACTCGGGTGATTCGTTCACTCGCGGCATCACGACCTCGATCTATCACAATGTCTCGCAGGGCGTGATGTACACCAATTTCTACTACGCAAAAACCACGAATGGCGAAGCCACGAGCATCACATTAAATTTCAGCCGCGGTAGCACCTATCTTGTGGCTGCAGTTGCCGAAGTCGCCGGTCTTGATCAGACTGCTCCGTTGGACCGCTCGGCCTATAACGAATCGCTCAGCTCCGCGAGCCCATGGTCTTCGGCCGCGCTTACCACCTCGACGGCAAACGAATATCTCTTCGCTTGGGCGGCCGACGAGTGGAACAATCCGTCGTGTTCCAATGCCACTCCAGGTTGGACGCAAACGCAGAATACGGGCGGCGGAGCAACTCTGTGCCTGCTCGATCGGGCGGTCTCAACCGCGGGCTCGTATCAAGTTTCGGTTACGCCGAACTGGGCTTTCAATTACGCCATGGAGATCGTCGCGTTCAAGGGCGCGTCTTCTGCACCCACTCCTGCACCGGCGCCACTAGCGATCTCGACGACCTCGCTGCCGGCAGGCACGGTCGGAACGGCATACTCTGCGGCATTGGCTGCTACCGGAGGAGTTTCGCCGTACACGTGGTCTGCCAGCGGGCTCCCGAACGGTCTCACAATGAGCAGCGCGGGCAACATCAGCGGCACGCCAACGGCCTCGGGAACTTTTGCCGCTTCTGTTAGCGTCTTGGATTCCGCAAACGCAAAAGTCAGCCTGAGCGACAGCATAACCATCGCTCCAGCACCGGCAATCATCACCAGTTCTATCGCAGTGATACAGAGGGCTACGCTCAGCCAGCAGCCTTCGTCCAGCGGAACGATCACGCTTACGCTCCCTAAAACAACGGGAGCGGGACATGCGCTCATTGTGGGCGCCAGCTTCTGGCCTCTTGATCTCACCAGTGTGACCGACAGCTCGGGTGATTCATTCACTCGCGGCATCACGACGTCGATTTATCACAACGTGTCGCAAGGCGTGATGTACACCAATTTCTACTATGCGAAGAGTACGGCCGGCGGAGCTACCAGCATTACGTTGCACTTCACCGGCACGAACACTTATGTCGTGGCCGCAGTTTCTGAAGTCGCCGGTCTTGATCCGAATGCTCCGTTGGACCGCTCGGCCTATAACGAATCGCTGAGTTCCGCGAGCCCATGGTCTTCGGCCGCGCTTACCACCTCCACGGCAAACGAATATCTCTTCGCCTGGGCGGCTGACGAGTGGAACAATCCGTCGTGTTCCAATGCCACTTCGGGTTGGACGCAAACGCAGAGTACGATCGGCGGAGCGACGCTGTGCCTGCTGGATCGGGCAGTCTCAACTGCGGGCTCGTATCAGGTCTCGGTTACGCCGAGCGTAGCTTTCAACTACTCCATGGAGATGGTGGCATTCAAGGGCGGATCGTCGCTCCCGCCCCCAGTCCCAAACCCCGTCCCCGCCCCTCCTCCCACGCCTGCACCGCTCGTGATCTCTACAACGATTCTGCCTGCCGGAACAGTCGGCAAGGCTTACTCCGCGACGTTAGGCTCTACAGGAGGAGTTTCGCCATACACGTGGTCGGCTAGCGGCCTTCCCAGCGGACTTTCGATGAGCAGCGCAGGGACGATCAGCGGGGCACCCACAACAACCGGTACGCAGATAGCTGCGCTGACGGTGAAAGACTCCACTGGTGCGACCGCATCGGCTTCACTAGCGCTAACCATCGGCAGTTCCGCGTTGCCTCCCAGACCGGCGACAACATTCAGCCTGTTGCATTTTGGCAACGCGGGTTTTGGCGGCGACGACACAAACGTATTCCAGACGGCGCTGAATTACACCGCCGCAAACGCGGAAGCTTTGGAAATTCCGGCCGGCAGCTACAACATCTCTCCAATTTCATTTCCGAACAATTCCTATCTCCTTGTGGATGCAAACGTGACGGTCACCGCTACCTCAAGCTACGGCACGGGTTCCCGCATGCTCAATGTGAATGCGCAGAACGTCACGATAATCGGCGCGGGAGCGACCACTTCCGTATTCCACATGCGCAAGGCGGAGTACACCAGCGGCGAGTCGCGGCATTGTCTCGACATCGAGAATGCCAGCAACATAACCGTGAGCGGGATTTCCTGCAATGATTCCGGTGGTGACGGAGCTTATGTGCGCGCCAGCACCAACATCACGATCGAAGATTCCATTTTCAACAACAACCGTAGGCAAGGCTCGAGCATTACGGGCCAGGTGAATCACATCTACTACCTGCGCGACCATTTCACCAATACGAACGGCACCGCGCCGCAGAGCGGCATCGATATCGAGCCCAATGCCCCGGGCGATTACCTGCTCGACATAAATATTGATGATTGCTATACGGACGCCAACGCGGGCGATGGTCTGATGGTCAGCACCTGGCTGATGAATTCCACCTCGCAACCGATTGGCATCACGGTGTTGCGCAATCACTCGACGGGAAATCAGCGCTACGGGTATTTTGCCAATAACAACGATCCATCCAACGCGCCTGGGGCGATTCTGATCCAGGATTCCTTTAGCGATCAGAGCGGAAGTGCCGGCGCCGCGGGACGCTTCTATGCGGCGGATGGCGCGAGCCTCACGTTCCGGAATCTCACCGTGACGAATCCCCACGTCAATGGACCCGATCCCTCTTATGGAGATAGCGCGGCAGTTGACGTTATCCGGGGCGGCGGAGGGACGGTGCCGATCGGCAACGTGCATTTCCTCAACGTCAACATCACCGTCACCAATGGAAAAGTGGACCACTACTTTAATTTCCAGGACGGCTCAGGTGTGGGCATCACCAACGTACAGTTCGTTCCCGGAACGCTGAGCGGAGCGACGCAAGCTCCGCCCAACGGGCTGATGCAGGGACAAGCGTACAACTCCATTCCGTAAGTAAGTCCGAGACAGACCTGGCTGAACGCAGTGATTAATACTGCGAAATCTATACTTCCGGAAATCCTAAGGGGCAGTTGGTTCCAACTGCCCCAAGTATGTGTGCCCGGCGTGGAGACACGGATCGCGGCCATCGCGAAAGGAATGCCAACAACACTGCTTGACTGCTTGCCGTCGCGGGACATCGTATTCCTTCTTCTCGCAGAGGCTGCCAGGGAATGTGGATATCGCTTCCCTGCCCGGCTGGCGTACAATCAGCCCTAACTAGACAGCTGGCTTAGCCGCATGACGGGGAGACGAACGCGATGAATACAAGAGTGGAAAAGATGCTGGCGATGGTGATCGTATTTTTTGCCGCAACCCTGGTGATCGACCTGGCACGCGCAGCCGGCGATAATCCAAGTATCGCAGGCGGCTCCGAAGACGAAGCGGCCATCAAGCAAGTGGTGGCCGGATTCAGCAACGGCTGGAACACTCACGATGCGCACGCGATGTGCTCATCGCTGGCCGATGACGTACAGTGGGTAAGCTGGCGGGGCGACGTCTCTCATAGCCGCAAACAGGTGGAAGACGACCACGCCGAGCTTTTTTCGGGACTCTACAAGAATTCGCATCGCAACGATAACGTAAAGGCTATCCGCTTCCTCGCGCCCGATTTGGCTTCCGTGGACAATTACTGGAGCATGACGGGAGCAAAAAAGCGAGACGGCTCGGATTGGCCCTACCGGGCTGGCTACGTCAACTTCCTTATGGCCAAGCGCAACGGGCGATGGACGATCATTGTTTCCCACACCGCCGACTTCAATGCACAAGCGCCCGAGGCGGCACACTAAAACCCGAATCGATTCGACACAAAGACCTGGTCTGCGTAGTTTCGCGCACTCATTCTGCGAAGTCTTTTCCATCTTGCGCGCCTGCTTTTTTTTAAGTACACAGGTTATGGCGTGAATTTTTCATGAGCCGCTTCGACATGAAGACCGATTGGGATGTGAGGGCGGAGGAGAACGCTCACAAGGCCATTGCCTGTGACGATGCGCAGAACGAAGCCGCCTTTCGAGAATCAGGGGAACGGGATGTAAAGCTGGTGCTCGAAGGCGTCTCAGACATTCTTGAGGGGCGGCAAAGTGTTTTGGAGATCGGCTGTGGAACCGGCCGCCTGCTGGAGCAGCTGACCCCGCATTTCGAGCAAGTCTTCGGCGTCGATGTTTCGGGCGAGATGGTTCGCCGAGGCCGCGAGAGGCTCGCACATTTATCGCAGGTGCATTTCGTCGAAATCGATGGCCTTGGGAAGTTGCCTTTCGATGACGCCAGCTTCGATTTTTGCTTCAGTTACATAACCTTTCATCACATTCCCATGAAATCGGTGGTTCGCTCCTATATCAACGAAAGCCATCGAGTTCTAAAGGCCGGGGGCGTGGCGCGCTGGCACTTTTTCGGGCGTCCCGCGGGAGTTCTGGCGTCTATTCGGGAAAGTGTCACGCACAAAGACACGTGGCGCGGCTGCAAGTTCACTCTCGCTGAAATTGACGGCGCGGTTCGAGGCGCTGGTTTTGAGATTGTCGATGCGCAGTATGTCCCCGCGAAATCTTGGCGGCTCTTTGGCAAAACCCCTCCGGACATTATCTGGATGACGGCTCGGAAGTCCCATCGAACAGCCCGCTCTAACTCTTTCGGCGCGAAATAAGGACTAAAATCGGACGGATTGCATTCTGCAAGCGCGATGCCGTTGACGAAGGAGTGTTCTTGATGCCACCCACCCCCCTGGGTGTTTTTGTGTAAGTGCGGATTCTGCGAGGGTTGCGACTGCACTGACGTATGCGCTTTCGAAGACAAAAGCCTCAGGTCTCGCGGGCCCGAAATTCATGGCCGGCGCGACCTGAGCTACAAGTTCGTTGCTGTTATCGCCGACGAGACGAGCGCGGCGGGAGTGATTTGTTCGAATTAACTGATTCTGGCGGGCCCGGCGGGTTGGGGTGCTACTTTTTTTGCGTGAGGCCCACAAGAAAGAGAGATCCCTCTCTCGCGATGCTCGCTCGGGACGAGGATCCTAGCCGGATCCTCGTTTTTTTTGGCGAGAGCGAACAAAGCCGTTCGGCACTCGCGGGAAACGCGCATCCTCCCGCACGATCCTTCGCGAGTGTTACATCTATTTTATCGTGGTGCTCAACTGCGGCGGCGTCTGATTCAGCGATCAGTGCAACTCTCGCGCTACGCTCGCCCGAACCGCAGCGATACGGGCTTTATTTCTTGGTGGTGGACTTCCGGGCGCGGAGACAGCCGATCGCAGCTAAATGTCCTTACTGCGTTTCATAAATACAAAGGATATTAACCGCTGGTGAGTGGAGTTTGATCGGAAATGAAATGGGGCCGGATCATGAGCCGGCCCCGGTGAAACTTAGGATGGTTGCGGGGGCACGATTTGAACGTGCGACCTTCGGGTTATGAGGCCAGAGGTTTTGTTTTGCCTGTTTTTGTCTTTTCGTTTTGTCTCAATCTATCTGTGACTTAGAGAAACAGAACGACGTAGAACAACCCGCCAAAAATCAACTAAAATACCTAAACGTTGCAATTTGTTGCAAAAAGTCAGGCCGAGGATGGACGGTAAATTTACCCGAGATGCTGTCATTAAAAGCCATCGCGCCGACTGGCTTCGCCGCGAGCAGATTCTCAACGAAAACTTAGAGCATCCCGAAAAGTTGTCGGACGCTGAACTTTGCAAGGCGCAGAAGGAAATCGATGACCTGGGCAAGCAGCGCGGCGCGGCTGGTATGCCGACAAGAACGGTGGGTGAAATCGGGGCAAATGCAGTTCTGCGCGAGGCGGAACCAACCACGCAGCAAGAAGTCGATGAACAAAATGAGCGCCGCATGCAGCGATGGCCGAACCACCAGGAAAGAGTTGACGCAGAAAATGAGCGCCGACAGGCGGAAAAGGAACGTGAGGAGAAAAAGAAGAGGAATCGATCTGGCCGTCTCCTGAAGTCCACCATCCAGCTCGCTTGGCGCGAAACTCCCGACGCGCCGCTGCTGGAAATAGGGGCACGGACCGATCAGATCCTAGCCGGTAAATTCATTAAGTTCAGGGCCGAATGTCCTAGGACGTGGCTGAAGATTAAGAATTCCCCCACATCGCTCGCACAGGCACTCAACAATAAAGCCCTGCACAATCGCGTCGCGAAGTACATTTCCGCAGCACGGCATTACCACCTTACAAATAAGCCCGCCAACTAGTCCAGCCATCCATTCTCTTTTCTGGCTATTACGGCAGTTTTTTCGTTACCGAACGCGAATGCGTTTTTCAACACCTGAGTTCTTCGCTTAGAAACGGGGCATGTTCACATCTGAACGGAAGCGACTTCGGACCAGAGCAGGCCTGACCCTTTCGCAACTCTCCAAGCGTACACACATCTCCGAAGGGCGCTTGAGCCAGTGGGAGCGTGGCGAATGCCAACTCTCTCCCGATGAAATCATGCGGGCGTCCGTGGCTTTGGCGAACGAACTCAGCGAACAAATTCCGTCAACGGCTGGGGAAATTTTCAGGGCCATCGAGAGATTCAGGATCTTCCGCCGTCCCGTTTGCCGGGCGCCCGGCCGCAAAGCCGCCGAAAACCGGGATGAGGTAACGGAGGCGCGCGCGTGAGCCGCCGACAAACGCCGACCGAACGCCAGGAACGTGAGATTTTTGTCGGCCAATGTTGGCTTTTGATGAACCGTGCGGCCAGAGGCCTACCACTCGATCCTCGTTCATTGCGATCGCTGGCGCGGCTGGCAGAGCAGCTCGCGGAACGAGAGGAGCGCCGCGCGTGAGCGTCGTAGCAATCAAAACGCACGAGGGCGAACCGCGGATTAAAGCATTCGCGACCGCTACGGCCGGATTGGTCGTTCATAGAACCTGGAGCCCGACGCTGGGCTATCTCCGAGTCCGCTCTTATTTCACGCTTACGCACGCGCCAACGGGAATGGCGATCTTCCGGAACTTCAGGTCCAAACAGGCGGCCTTGGTAGCCGCCCTGTCGCTCGGCGAGCTTGGCATCGACTGGCTGTCGATCAACGCGAGCGATGGAATCACAGCCTTACCAGAGGGGCCGCGAAAAGCCGCGATAGAAATCGTGAGGTCACTTTCGGGAGTGCAGCGATGATGATCGATGCAGCTCTCTCTTACGCCTCGCGCAACCTCGCGGTTTTTCCGTGCGAGAAAAAGCATCCACTGATCGCCAGTGGATTTAAGGCGGCGTCCAAAAATCCGACACATGTTCGAGAATGGTGGCAACGCTGGCCGGATGCGCAGATTGCTCTACCAACCGGAAAAGTGAATCGCCTTTTCGTAATCGATGTCGATGGACCGGACGGAGCGTCAGCATTCGCAAAAGTGAATGCCCCAGAGACGTTCACGGTCGAGACTTCGCCATGTCACTTTCAGTTTTGGTTCCAGCAACCGGATGGAATCAAGACCCGCTGCAGCGCGAGCGTGATCGCCCCCCAACTCGACACGCGAGGCGACGGCGGCTACACAATTGCACCGCCTTCGGTCCATCACGAAACAGGAAAGCCTTATCGAATCATCCAGGATGTTCCGTGGGTAGATATTCCGTCTTTTTTTCTCGACCCCCAAAACTACGAGTCGAAGAATGGCGCGAACGGTCACGCCCACGTTTCGGATGCAATTCCCAAAGGCCATCGGCACCAAACGATGCTGTCAATCGCGGGTGCGCTGCGTGCGCGGCACTTGTCCCGAGAGATGGTTTTAGCTCAATTGCGAATCGTGAACGCGCGTCAATGCGTGCCGCCGCTTGAAGAGTCGGAGATCCAAAAGCTTGCTGATTATGTCGGGGCAAAGCCCGCAGGATTCCCTGGCAGCCGGCCGCTTGAGACTAGCGCCGCAGTCGAGCTGGAATGTTTTGCGGGAATCGTCCCTGAGCAGGTGCATTGGCTTTGGGCGAACCGCATCCCAAGCGGAAAGTTCGGGCTGTTTTGCGGCGAGCCAGGCAAAGGAAAGAGTCTGGCAACGATCGACATCGCTGCGCACGTTTCCCGTAGCACCGCGTTCCCGGATGGTGCGCCGTGCGAAATCGGCGATGTCATTTTTCTGAGCTGTGAAGACGACGCGAACGATACGCAAGCTCCCCGGCTCATCGCCGCTGGCGCCGACATGGCGCGCATCCATCGCGTGAAATCGGTGAAGGTAACGCTTGCCGATGGACAACCGGCCGAATCTAGTTTCAGCCTCGAACGCGATCTCGAAAAACTCGAGGAATCAATTGCTAAGGTTCCCCGCACTCGCCTGCTCGTCATTGATCCCGTAAACGCTTACATGGGCAGAGTCGATACTCACCGCGACGGCGACGTGCGCCGCGTTTTAAGTCCGCTTGCGGACCTCTCTGCACGGCTCCATATCGCAACTATCGGCGTCATGCATTTGAAAAAAGCGGAATCTGCCGCACTGCTGCGCGTCAGCGGCAGCATTGGCTTCGTCGCCGCGGCAAGAGTCGTGTGGGGATTCGGCGACGATCCTTTTGACGAAAATGTCCGAGTCATGGTCCCGATGAAAAACAACATCGGACCTTTGGGCAGTGCACTCAGCTATCGCGTGGAGGTGCAAGACGGCGTCGCGAGAATCGTCTGGCGCACCGCCGTGGACTTCAACGCCGATGAGGTTTTGTGCTCGGATCCAAAAGAAAAACAGCACCGCCGCACCCGCCAAGATGAAGCCGAAGTCTGGTTAGCTAACCTACTCGGAAACGGCGAAGTTCCCGTAACCGACATCGCGATCGCAGCCAAGAAAGCGAAACTCGCATGGCGGACGATTGAACGCGCAAAGAAAAATCTGAAAGTCGACGCCATTAGACCGGGCGGCCTGTGGAAATGGGTGAAGCCATGAAGTCCGCCATCTATCCCAACACACAAAAAGTGGCGGCCTTGGCGGTGTTGGCGGACTTGGCGGTGTTGAACAATATAAGTATAAGAAAAAAAAGAGAATCTCTCTCTCTTACTTCAAGACCGCCATTTACCTCGTTCTGGGAGAGAAGTATTCAAGACCGCCAAAACAGAACAGCACCAATGTCTGAATCGTATCGGAAAAACCTGGGCCCACGCGCACGGTCGCGTGAAAAGAATTCGGAGGCGAAATGACGACGCCTTTAACGATCGATGAGTTGGCGACGATGTGGAATGTGAAGAAAAGTTGGATTTATTCCAGAACAGCCAACGGAAAAGCCGCCGGCCAAGGTCGTGGCCGGAAACCAGTCGGTAAACAGCGGCAGAAACGTGAGCGCAAGCCGTTAGAGCCGATTCCGTGTTTTCGGCCTGGAAATGGTCGTCTATTGCGGTTCGATCTCGCTGAAGTGACGGCCTGGTGGGAGCGCTGGCACAGTAACTCGTCGGGTTGTGAACCCGAAGGCGGTTTGCAAAGCGCTGACAACATGGCGATTAAAACTGCAATCAACAACGAGCTAACAACTAAAAGCCAAGTTTCAGCCGCAGTCGCAGGCGCAAATGGGGTGATTCGTGGCTGATCAATCGCGACTCCGCAGCGAGCCAACGCCAAGCCCCGATCGGTTGCGCCGCGTGTCCCGGAACAACGCAGCAACCCGTGAGCGACGCGCGCTCTTAGAGGCTGATTTCCGCACCAGGTTAGACGCTGAACTGCCTGGTCCTAGTTCAGCGGTGCGGGATGCGCTGGTCGCGTCGGCAGCTTCGGCATTCGTGGAAATTACCGAGACTACAGCGCGATATCTGCGGTGTCGTGCCGGTGCTGAGCAGATGGAAAGGTTATCGACCGTGCGCAGCGAGTTGAACCGCACCTTGAGGCTGTTAGGCGTCACGCCGAAGCCACAGAGCGACACAACCGACCAACCGCCTGGTGGTGCACTGCAGCGCTATCTCGTGAGCAAGGCGGCACAGGAAGCCGCTGTTACTACCCCTTCAGGAGACGATGGCGATGGAACGAACTGACTTTCAAACCTTCTGCGCCGACCCGCAGCTCATTGGCGAGCCAATCAGTCAGCCGTGGCTCGTGTTCTACGCGGCAATGGACGGCCTACCGCTCGATGATGAAGGTATCGAGATTTTCCGCGCCTGCACTGGCCGTGATCGCTATGAGCCGCGCGTGTACACGGAATGCATGGGCGTTTGCGGCAGGAGATCGGAAAAGACTTCGACCGGGCTGAAATATTTGCTTTGGAAGTCGCTGTTCTCGCCGTGGGCCCAACAACTCCGAAAGTCGTGGTTCGCGCGCATCCGCCGTCACAGCACATTACTACGCGTTCCGCTGATCGCTCAGGACATGCGGGTCGCTCGTGACATCCAGCGCACGCTCGAATCGTTTTTGCTTGGCTCGCCTGTTCTGGCGCAAGAAGTGGCCGAAGTTCTCGCGACCGAGATCATCCTCACTAACGGAATCGCGTTCACCTGCATTCCCGCATCGAAGGCCAGCACGCGAAGCATGAGCGTTCCCGGTTGTTTGCTCGACGAATTGGCCTTCGTCTCTATCGAAGGCGCGTCTGACGTCGAACTTGTCCGCTCCGTGAAACCCTCGATGATCCAATTTGGCCCGGAGCGCAGATTGCTCAAACTCTCGACGCCGTGGACGGCTGACTCGCTCGTGGTTCGCGAGTTGCAACGGCGCGCGGAGTTGCCGGACATTTTGGTTTGGCAGGGCAGCACAAGTTACATGTCGCCGAGAATTTCGCGCGAGGAGTTGGCGAAAGAGCAAGCGGCCGATGCGATTTTCCACATGCGAGAGTACGAGGCTATTCCGACGTCGGACCTTGAGCAATTCCTTCCCGAAGTGGATATCCGCGCCGCGATCAAGTCTTGGCGCGAGTTGCCACCTGAGCCGGGGGAGTTTTGCATCGCGGCTTTGGATGCGAGCGGACTTTCCGGTGGCGACACGTTCGTTTTTGGCGTCGTGGGCGGTAACAGGGTGAAGTTGTTGCGCGGCTGGCGCAAGGGCCCGGCTGGTGCGGTGCTGGACGAGATCGCACAGTTATGCCGGGACTACAAGGTCACAAATATTCTCTGCGACCAATACAGTTTCACTTTTCTCGCTGAGTTGATGCGACTGCGAAAGATCGGCCTAGCCCAACTCAACTTCAGCGCACGCACGAAGCCTGAGGTTCACTTCGATTTGAAAAACTTGCTCGCGGCCGGCGGACTCGAACTTCCCAATCATCCGGAGATGGCGCGCCAGTTGCGAGCGTTGGAATCGATGCGCACCAGTGGCGGTGCATACAAAATCGGCGCCCCACACGGCCAGCATGACGATTACGTTACGGTGTTGGCGATTTTGGCGAACAAACTCAAGAACTCCGCGGCGAAGCCAGTGCCGCGCCTCCCAGAGATTATCAACATTTTCAGGCCGGCTGGCGAGTACACGAGCACGGATCCCGCAAACGCCCTCGATCCTTTTAACTCTGTCGGGTTCGCTCCGCGCGGCCCGCTGCGGAATGGTCCAAGCTTCGGACCTCACTGGCGGCCGCGATGAGTGTTTATAAGTGTGAGCAAAAGGCGCAATACCGGCGTGGCGCTCACAGGCCGACGACTGGCCTCGTAAGCCGCGTCCGCCCCGGTCCACGCCGGGTCTTCTTCACGAATTGGGCGCGCACGCCCCTTGCCTGGCGCGCCCCGCGCACGAGCAGGTGGAACTCCTTGTGCGCAATGCGGCAGGGGGCGATTCGGGCGCGTTGTTTTTCGCGCGCCCGACTCTTCAAGAGTGTCGGCGTGAATACGCGGCGCCGGTGGCCGACAAAGCGCGACTGGGATCGCGTTTCCTTTCCGCCGTCGCCGCACTTCTCGATCTTTGGCCAACATCAAGGCGGGCGCGGTTTTTGGCCGAAGGCTGGGCGTCGCTTTGGCCGCTCAGTGCCCATTAAATTGGACCGCCCCGAAGTTTGGAGCAGCGACGCTGCGTACCGTGCTGCCGAGAGCCCCAAATGGCTTCAGCTAAGCGGCGCAGCAAAACTCACCACGAGAGGAGACTCATAATATGGCAACCGCAAGTTCCGACACTCTGAACGTCAATCTTGTCGAGGAGTTGGCCAGGACCAGGCTCGAGCGCCGGTACCCTCACCAGCAGATCACCACAAGTCTGATTTCCGATGAAGCCGAAAAGGTATGGGATGAGATCGAGAAGTTAAGATCAGAACGCGCCGACGGCCGACGTCCGGTGTTTTCTCTTGTGCGCGCAGTTCGCGGGATGGCGGCTAGCAGAAAGACCGGCGCGCCTATCCTGCCCGAAACCGCCGAGGCTGACCGGGACTACATTACTAGGACGTTAACAATTGGCTCTACCCCCTCTTCCTATTTAGTACCTACCGTGCAGGCCCCGACCATCATCTCGCAACTTCTCTTAGGATCTGCAACGCGCTTGTCAGGTGCCACGATATGGAACCTCGGCTCTAAGGTGCAATCCGAGAATGTCCCGATAGCGGTACTTTCGCCGACGTTCCAATGGATGCCGTCGGGCCAAAAGCAGACCAGTAGCGACGCGTCACTCGGGCAGATGGCGTTCAACTTAAAAGAACTCTGGAGTTTTCAATCGCTGCCGGTCCAGTTGTTCAAAGCCGCCGTGCCAGCCTATGAGAGCGAGGCCATGCTCGAAATGTGGATGGGCCTAGCGCTCGCAGACGCGGAAGATTTAGCTTGTTTCAGTACCACGCAGATCACGAACGCGCCGCTCAATCTCTTGTCCGCACCTGGACTCTTGACGCTCAATTGCGGCGGATCGTTGAACGGTTCCAATCTAAACTATAGCGATATACTCGCGTGTCTCGAAAAAGCCGCGGTAGCAAAAATCAAACCGCCCTACTGCTGGTACATGAGCCCGCACGGACTCACTCGCGTTCTTGCTTTAGCTGACGCGCAATCTCGCCCCTTGTTGCTTCCCAATGCAGCGCCGAATCCGGTTGCGGGTTCGCACTTCAGCCTCATGGGTTATCCGGTTTATCTCACGACCAACGTCGCGAACAACATGACGCTCGGTTCCGGGAGCGGCCAAACCGCGATTATTCTCACCAACCCCAAGCTCTCGATTCATCTGGCGCAGGATTCGGGACTGCAGTTGATGCTGAGCACGGATTTTAATTTTGACGCCGCGGAAATCGCGATCCGGATTGGCGCGCGACGGGATTTTGGCTACCGGGCCGCGGGAATCGTCGCCTTGTTGGGCGTGAACTAACACCAGGAGATTGAAAATGGCGAAACTAGAAGATGTACTCCGTAACCTGATCGCCTCGCCTCGCGAGAATGATGTCGCGATGCTGCGAGCGCTTGTCGGCGAGAAGCGGTACTTCACCTCGACCGACCGGGTACGTTCAGTCGATCGCGAGAAGCGCACCATCACTGTGGTGGCGTCCGATGAGACTCGCGATCGCTACGGCGATGTCATCCGGCAAGCGCACTGGGATACCAAAAACTACGAAGCGAATCCGGTCGTGTTGTTTTCGCATCGAGCCAGCGAAATGGCCGTGGGCAAGACTATCTCGCTTGCACGCGAGACGTCTCCCGTGCCAGCACTCGTGGCGGTAATAGAGTTCGCGGAACACCCACTCGCGAAGCAGCTCGCGGATTTGTACGCGGGCAGGTACATGAACGGCGTAAGTGTGGGATTCGTGCCGACCGCGGAGCCGGGCAGGTTGCTAAACGAAAAGGGCGAGTGGGATGGAGGCGTGGAATTTGTCGGGCAAGAGCTTTTGGAAATTTCGACGGTAAATCTCCCGGCAAATCCAAGCTGCATTCAACGAGCTGTCGACGAAAAGTTGATCACCGCGGCCGATGCGTTGAGAGTCTTCGAGAGTCCCGAGGATCAGCTTCTCCAACTCCGCGAGGAAGTTCACGCGTTGGCAGTCGAGTTCGAGGGATTGCGGCGCCAGGTTGCAATTCTGCGCGGGATGACCTCCCACAAAAAATACGATGTTGAGTCCGTGGCAGATCTCGAACGACTTCTAAAGCTGGAGTGAACGCCATGCTAAAGGACACCAAGCCGAGCACGAGCCTGATTGTGCTGAAGTTCGATCCAAGAAAAGGCATCGCGACCGTGATTACCGGCGACGGCAAGCGAGTCCAACTCGGCTGGGAGCACGTCAAGCTCGTCGCACGACTGCTCGCGGTTGGCTCTCTCGTGACGAAATCAGATAGCCTTTCGCGTGGTCAGCGAGTTAACCCGCGACAAGTCTTACGCCGTCTTTTCGCCGCTCATCAATTATCCCAATAAATAGCTTGCAAAGGGGTGGAGTCGTGATACTATCGGGGTGGTCCTATGACCAATCAACTAGACGCCGAGCACGAGGCAATTAGCAGCCTAATGGAGCTTCTTGAGCAGGCCAAGAAGACCCAGAGGCTGTATGAGCGTGCTCACATGTCGCTGCCTGAGCCGCTAAAGCGCATGCTTGGTGTGAATGGGGCGAGTGGTAATTCGGCCCTGCTCCGATTCATACCAGCCCCGGAGAACCCCTCCCGACCCATAGAGGCTACTGCGGATTGGATCTGTATTCATGTAAAGAATGCAACGCCGACAAGTATAGCCTTGGCTCTTCTTCGTAAAGCTAAAGAGCCTATTCGCGCCAGAGACATTGTTTCCGCAGTCCAAGCGATTCTCCCAGAAGTAAACAGTGGCACAATCGCAAATATTGGAAGCAGGCTTCACGGTACTCTGCTCAGAAGGACTGATGACGGCTGGACGCTCGAAAAGCCCGAAAGTGCAGGTGTAATTTCCGATGGCTTTTTGTGGGGTCCCCCAACGATCTTCGGGAAGCATGAATTGGCAGCACATCGGCGTGATGCAATTCGACACCTACTTGCCAATTTCCCTGCCGGACTACAAACCAGTCAGATTATCGAAGAGCTAAGAAGGTGCGGATCGTGGATGCGGGCACCGATAAGCAAGGAGTTGGTGCAGGACGATATTGAACTTCTTGCTAAACAAGAAGAAATCAGGCGGCGTGGAGCCTCTAAAAAATGGGAATTGCTGCCTACTGAGATGAAGTTAAAACTATAGCTCCGGGGCGCTCGATGCTTGTCCCGCTGGCGCTCGAACTACGGGAGCCTTAACCGAAAGCGAAGGGCCGTTTGGCGTTTCCCCTGGCAAGGTCATGCGCCAAACGGCCCGTTAAGCGGGTACGTACCCCACTTAAAATGCTGCGGGGGTCGCCGTGTGGGGCGGCTCCCGCTCACAATTATAGTCCTATTTTTCGCATTACAGCGATTTTCCGGGAGGGGTTGGCATTAGAGATACCCCGTACTATCGCATTGGACGCGAGTGGAAAAAGACTCTAGAGGAAATTAAGGCGGCAGGCGAAGCAGCGGAAGCAGCGGAAGCAGAAAATCTGTAAGTGAAGCGGGACGCATCGCTGCGCAAACAGCGACACGCCCCTAACCAAGTCACACGCGGAGGTGTGAGATGGCTAGATGTGATTCTCTGGAAAGCAGTCAGAAAATGGAAGCGGTCATTCCCACCGGAGAGCCCAGACGTCGGCGCAAGAGTTGGCAACGCGGGAGTATCTACAAACGTGGTGCAGGCTACGCGATCGTCTACCGCAAACCGGATGGCGCTCAGAAGTGGGAGTCCGGCTTCCCAACCAAAGGCAAGGCTCAGGAGCGGCTCAACGATGTGATGGGCCTGATCAAGCACAAAAAGTTTCTCGATGATCCACAGGACAAGGTGTTCAAGCAGTGGTGCGCCGAGTGGCTCGAGACTCAAAAGACAAATATCAAACCCTCGACGTGGAGTTCCTACCGCTCAGCCGTGGACAAGTGGCTCATTCCGAAGTTTGGCGACTGGTACGTTAGCGACATCACCCGCAGATCGGTGATCGGATTCTTCGATGAGCTGCAGGCGCAAAAACTCAGCCGGAAGTTCGTGAAGAACGTTCACGTGTTGATGCACAAGATTTTCAAGGACGCGCTCTACCGCGAACTCACTGCGAATAATCCCGCCGATGGAATCACACTCCAGAAGGCAGAGGGCCAGGCGGAGTATGTCGTGCTGCAACCGGCTGAGGTGGTGAAGACGTTCGCACAACTCGATTCCACCTATCAGGTTCTGCTCGCGGCCGGCGCCATCACGGGGATGCGGCGCGCCGAACTCTTGGGGCTACGATGGGAGGATGTAGACTTCAAAGGCGGCACGCTCCAGGTCTGCCGTACACTGCAGCGCGTCAAGAAGTCTCTTCTCGACGCCGCTGCCTTCGATGACGTGGAGCGGATCGGCACCACGGGCTTGGCCCTCGTGAGTCCGAAATCCAGAAAATCCCGGCGCGCGGTGGAGATCCCGCCGAAACTCGCGCTGCTGTTTCGAGAACTCCAGCGCAAGCAGAATAATGGCGGCTGCTTCGTGTTTCAGGATGCGCTCGGGCGACCGCTTGATCCGGATGGGCTCTACGATGTCTTGCACCTGGCGCAAGACGCGGCAGGGGTGCGCAGCTTCGGACTGCACGCGCTCCGGCATCTCTACTGCTCGCTGCTCCAAGAATCCGGAGCATCGGTAAAGCATGCGCAGATGAAGATGGGCCACGCTTCGCCACTCACGACTCTCAACATTTACACCCACACCGTCACCGATGAAGGCCGCAAGTACGCGGAGAAAGTCGAAGCCGCTTTTCCGTTCGTGAGCGGAGTGTTAGTCGAAGGCTCGCAGGCAGGGGGGCAACAGGAAGCGATCCAATAGTCACGGTTTATTCTTGTTGGCCATGAGTTTTTCGTGGAGACGATCAACCTTAAGGAGGCGGTCGCGCAAGTCATCAATTCTGAGGAACAGCAGCCCTGCCTCTGGATTCTCCAGAAAAATCGCTCCAGATAAGGCTGGGTCGCATATAAAACGAAAACAGCTATCGGACTGAGACCCCTAGCGTCAACGAACTTAAACCGAGGCTTGGGGCTGAAAGTATTGTTTTTGGGATCGTACTCCAGATGATTCTTATACAAATCAACCCAGGATCCGTGAACAGCGTGTGAAGGGATTCTCTGCATCGATACGTACTGTTCCTCTTTCCCAAGGGTTTTAAGGCGCTCCCGAAAGCCACCTCCCCAATCTCGATACTTTCGATTTACTTCCTCGATCTTTACGCCTGATATCTGGCAGAGATCATTGATCGATGCGAGCATCCTTTGCTCTATGGGCCACACCTCTCCGCCGCGTGCCGCAACATTGGCCTTGATGAGATCGTACAGCTCTCCTTCCGGCCCCAAGCTGAAGCTAACGAATTGGTCGAAGAACTTGTCTTCGGTTGTTCTAAGCAGAAATTCGAGGTTGACGGCAGACTCCATGATCGAGCGATTGAGCGCATGAACAACTTCGGCGCGATCGCGCGTAGCGCTGAGCTGTGTAACAACCACCATAAATTTAGCGATCCTAATCATCAGACCTGCACAGATCGCTTGGTTCCTGGGCCAACCACCTTTGACGTTTGCCGCCTCATCTAGAAGGTGCGCTGCGAGATTCACAACGCTCAACGCTTCTTTGTAAAGTTCAAACGCAACCTCATTAACTTTCTCGATGTCGGTCTCGTGTGCAATTGCATCGATCTCAACACGTGGGAGGAGGCTTTCCTCTAGCGCTTCACGAGTTCCATCATTCGTCTGCTTTGGAACACTCACTCGGGCTCACTTTCGTAAAAGGAAAAGGAGTTTACTTCCGGCGCTTCGCGTCCTGTAGCCTGTAGGCGAGCAGGCTCAAAAAGGAGATGTACTCGGCCGCTCGCTGGTCTGAGCCTTTAGGAAAATCGTGGCCGCCTGGATTTCGCATGGCCAGTACGGCACCCTCGAACAGGTGCATCATTCCTTCCTGCTCATCGGAGTCAACTTGGCTAACAAACTCGTTGAAGGTTAGGATTGGGTTCTTTTTTGAGAACACCGTTTGGACCAACGGAGTGCCGTCTAGGTCATGACGATCCGAGCGCTCTTTGACGTAATTTATTAACGCCTTGGAAGCAGCGAACACCGCCTCCCACGAGTGTCCATCAACAAATAGATCGCGTGACACGTCGCGGATTCGCGGGTGCAGATTGAGGCGGTCGAAATAGGTGGATGGGGCTGGAGCGATTCCGGCGCCTAGGTCCGTTCGTTTCTCTTCGAGGCGTCCAATTAGGCCTTTAACGATCCCGATCATCTTGAGGCGACCAGCATCCAGCCCGGCAACGTACTCGTGATCGGGCATGCCGCCATATACGGCCATACCGTCATCCAGGCGGATATGCTGGTGCTCTTTGAATTCTGGGGAATTTGAGCCAAATATCTCGCGTATGGTTTCGCGTACGTTGCTTTCGGCCACATCATCTGCGCCCGTTTTGTCCACGTATGCTTCGTCCACCTTCAGGCGCTCTAATTCCTCCACTCGGCGGCGAAGTTTGGCGATGCCGGCCTCGATTTCTTCCGGTGATCGGAATTCTCGCGGCTCCAATGGAGGAGGATCGGGTTGTCGCTTAGCCATGTATGCGTGGACTCATTTCCATTTGTTAGCCAATTGTTAGCAGAATCAAACGCAAAGGGCCTGCTCGAATTGAGCAAGCCCTTTGAATTTCAGAATGATAGCTGGTTGCGGGGGCACGATTTGAACGTGCGACCTTCGGGTTATGAGCCCGACGAGCTACCAGACTGCTCCACCCCGCGAAATCATTTTAACGGAATCACATGGGAGCGTCAAACCAGCGCATCGCGCTCGCAGAAACGGGATTCGTTCGCTTTTTGGTCCAACTGAGAACAAGTTGGAAACAGATTGGCCGCTGGGGCTAACGTGGAGACCTCCCGCAGGAGTCGCAGCCTCCGCCGTCGCTTTGACACGGCATCCATCGAGCTAAGCGTGGTAAACTTCGGACTGTTTAACTAACATGCGTCGATTGGCCCTGAGTTTTCTCGGTCTTTGTCTCATTGCCGGAGCAAGCGCGGCTTGTGCGCAGGCTCCTGAACCCGGTAGCTCGGAAATCCGCCCGGTCCTCGCCGAAAAAATCCATATCGCGGGTGTTCCTAATGCCGGCAGAGTCGACGATCAACTTTACCGGGGTGCTCAACCACATCTTCAGAGCCTTACTCAACTGAAAAAGATTGGCATCACCACGATAGTCGATCTTCGCGCCGAAGATGCGGGAATGCGCGATCTGGAAAGGAAGGAAGCCGGCAAGTTAGGTATTCGCTTCGTCAGTATTCCCATTGGGGGCTGGGCCGATCCCACGAATGACGAGATAGCGCAGTTCCTTTCGCTCTTTGATGGCCACTCCAAAGTCTTCGTTCATTGTCACTACGGCGAAGATCGTGCCGGCGTTTTCGTTGCTACTTACCGGATTGCTATTCAGAAATGGACCCCTGAGCAAGCGATACGGGAGATGTATTACTTCGGATTCAATGGCTTTTGGCATCCCGGCATGGTGTCGTTCGTGCGTAATTTTCCAGGGCGAGTTACTTCCAGTCCCGCCCTTGCCACCTCGAGTAGCCCCGCTTCTTCCGTTTCGACAACCATCTCGCCGAATTGACCTCTTACGTTGCCACCGGACAACGTTGAATCTTCAAATCAATCCACTCACTGGGCTTGGGGGAACAGTTGTAAGAACAATTACCGCGAATCGTATTCGGTAAATCCTTCAGTCTGCCGCCAGTTTTTGCACTCTTCGCGGACAAAATGGACCATGGCTTTTTCCACAGCCGCATAGAGCGCGAGCCCTCGCACTGGGTTGTGAACCAAGAGTTGCGTTTTCTTCAGTTCTGCCTATCACCAACAGAACACACCGCATCACGAAACACGTGTCTCGTTGCGGCGGTTGGCTGAGGGATTGCTTTTCTTTGAAGAGCTATGCGCGCAGTTGACAACTCGGGGATCATGGGGACCACGGATGGAAAACCAGCACGGGGATGTAATCGCGAAAGGCACATCGAAATGGAAAAGTCTTGGCGAGCGAGTCGCAAAGCTTAAGGAGGGAGAGAGCATCATCCTAGAGCCCGCAGGAGACCCGGCTCAAGAGGCCTCTAAAGTACGCAGCGGTCTGAATGGCGTAAGGGCATGTCGCCTGGTCCGACGCGCTGTGCAGATAGTGGATGGAAAGATCGTGATTACGCGCATCGGAAGCTGGCCTATGCTGAGCGCGTTCAGGCACACCCCGATCGCAATGGGCTGAGCTATTCCATAAACAATTTAAGAACTGAACGATCCAGAGTGTACTAGATCGTGAGATAGTTGCCGCTTATAAAACGCAGCGGCCCTAATATTCGGATTCGGGAGCGGCCTCGCCGTTTCCTTTGGTACGCTTTTCGGGCAGCGCTCGGCCATCTTCAAGGACAAAGTGAGCACCTGAGACGCGTGGCGCGCCAGACTTGGCCGGATGCCCGGTGACTGTGATCTTATCTCCCGGCTTAAATACGTCCTTAGTGAATCCTGCGCCGGATTCCTGGTGCGGATTCCCCAACTCGGCGCCCCAGTGAACTACGGTGCCCTTTTCGTCCGTCGCGTCAAACAAAAGACCGCAATGGGGATTAGCCCAAATCCATTCCGTCACGACTCCCTTCACCGTCACGGTTTTTTCCGTTTCATATGCCACACCCGTTCCGTGATGTGCGAGCAGCGGCAGACACGAAGTCGAAACGATTACAATCGAAGCTAAAAATAGCCGGATCTTGAGATTCATGTAATGGCCTCCCCAACCACTCAGTATTTAGCACACAATTGGGTCGGCAAACAATTCCCAACGGTGCGGCCCGCAATTGTATCCTTTGTAACCCCAGATAAAGATGGGGCAGCAAACGCGAGAGCGGTTGCGATCATGCGTTTATCGGAACCATCCCGTGACGCGATGCGTCATATCTTTGCTGCAATAATAGGGCTGCAATAACAGACAGGATCTTTAGACAAAGGGGAATATTGTCCCCGTGGGACCGAGCATACCGCCATAGCGCGGTCATGTGAGTTAGTTGGTCTAGCTTAGGGAGGGTCACGTGAAAATAAAGCTGGCAGCGTCTTTGGGCCTGATTGCGGGGCTTCTGACGATCGGCAGTCCATTATTCGCCCATCACGGGAGCGCGGCATACGACAACAGCAAGCCTGTAACGTTGAAGAACGTCACAGTGACCAAGGTCAATTGGGGCAATCCTCACACCTTGCTTCTGTTTGACGCCAAGGACGACGAGGGCAACGTCAAACATTGGGTCGCGGAAGCGAACGCGGCGTCCGCGATCAGTTCCTCGGGCTGGACCAGGACTGCAATTCAACCCGGCGACACAATCACGGTCGTCTTATATGCAGCCAGAAACGGCCAACCTCTCGGGCGCGTGGGCAAGGTCATCCTCGCCAGCGGCAAGGAATTCGGTGACGGCGAGCTGATTGGCGACCGGCCCTCCGTGTGCGATCAGGATTTCGGCAACGGCGGAAATGAGTCGGCGGCCTGCCGTCCGGACGGGCGAAAGACGAGCAACAAGGAGTAGACCGGCACGCATTGCGCTGTCGGGGCTGAGTCCTTGGGCTAAGGAGGAGTGTCGAGATGCGAAATGGGTTCCAATATTCATTGCTTGGCCTGGCAGCAGCGCTGGCCTTTTCGTCTTTCGTATTCGCCCAAGACGAAGACGCTCAGCCCGCGAATCAGAATCGCAATACCGGATCGGCGCGGAATGCTTCCGGCAAAGCAGCGGATGACAGCGGAGGGCCCGCGCCTGTACACGATCTCAGTGGCATGTGGCGAGGACCGGGCGAGGCGCTGCTGAGCAACCGCGTTCCTGCTCTGACGCCCGCGGGGCAAGCGCAGTTGAAGCTCAACATTCCGGATCCATTCAGCGCGAGCTCGAACGATCCCTGGAAGATTTGTGATCCATTCGGAATGCCACGCTCCGCGAATAACCAAATCGGGCAAATTGGGTTCTCGCAGATGCCCGGGCGGATCATCCTTCTGGAAGGTTTCAGAACGTGGCGTGAAGTCTGGATGGACGGGCGGCAGCTTCCCAAGAACATCGGCCACGAGGGCGGGCCTTCCACCACATACTTCGGATATTCGAAGGGCCACTGGGAAGGAGACAACACGCTGGTTGTCGATACCATCGGCATGTATGAGAAGACATGGGTCGACCGCCGGGGCTATCCACACAGCACCGATGCGCACGTGATCGAGCGCTACACGCGAACCGATCACAACCACTTGACGTTTACGGAAACGGTAGAGGATCCTGCCTACTACACGACACCTTTTCTGATCGCGAAGGGCGAACTCCGGTGGGTTCGCGGGCAGGACGACCCCAGCGCTGCGCAAATTCCGTTCGCAGCCGAGAATCTCTGCGTCGCCTCCGAAGCAATCGAGTATATGAAGCTGATTGGCGAACCCGCGGATGAGGACAAGGCGGTCGGAAATAAGACGGATGGCAAGAAGTGAGCGCGTCCAGGAAATTTCTCTGAGTCTCCAATAACGTCGCTTACCCACCTGGCGCGCCAAGGCTGATAAGCCGTCTCCTCGGAAACTACGAAACAGTTGTGCTAATGTACTGCCCGAAATACTCCTTATTTTCGTAAGCTCATTCGGGAGAAAGTGGGATCCATGTTTAAGAGTCGGATGATGTTGTTCGCGGTGGCAATCAGCCTGGCGGCGGGGGCACTCGCGCCCCGCGCGGCGGCGCAGGAATCCGCGCCGGCGAATGGGCCGGATCCCATGGCGTTCCTCGATCACGCGACGAATGCCAAGCTTCTCGCCGCAGATGACCTTGTGCCCAGCCTGGTGGACTGCAGCATACCGCCCGTAAACGCGGCAGCAAGCGTGGGCAAAGTGATCGACGCTCCGCCCACGAAAGTATTCGATCAACTCTATTATCTCGGCATGAACAGCGTCGCCTCCTGGGCCATCGTGACCAGCGCGGGCATTATCCAGATCGACAGCCTGGATAATCCCGAAGAAGCGGAACGCATCATCATTGGAGGCTACAAAAAACTGGGCCTCGATCCGACGCAGATGAAATATCTGATCCTCACACACGGCCATAACGATCATTTCGGCGGCGCCAAGTACCTGCAAGATACGTATCACCCGCACATTCTGATGTCTGCCGTGGATTGGGACATGGTCGCGAAGCTGCCTCCGACGGAGCCCGGAGGGAAGTTCGGCCCGCCGCCCGCGCGTGACATGGACATTACCGATGGGCAGAAACTGACCTTGGGCAATACGACGCTGACCTTTTACATCACGCCCGGGCACACGCCTGGGACGGTCTCGATGCTTGTTCCTGTAACGGACCACGGACAGACGCATTTGCTTTCGTTCTGGGGAGGCAGTGCCATTCCGAGGGCGCTGGGACCGAGCGGGCAGGTGGGCCGCATGGATTCAGGTATTCTGGCGTACAAGCAATCGTTCGAACGCTTTCTCAAGTTGGGCGAAGATGCAGGAGCGGACGGCTACATTGCCAATCATCCGTACCGAGATCTGACCTTCGTCGATGGCAAGAATGACAGAATGACTAAGAACGCTGCGCGTAAACCAGGCGATCCGAGCCCCTTCGTCGATCGAGGCACGTACATCCGCTACATGATGATCAGCATGGAGTGCATCGAGGCACAAGAAGGCTGGGTCAGGGCGGGCAAGCCTCAGACGTCATCACGCAATTAAACCGGTAGGGCGACCAGGAGGCGTTATGAAGAAATTTGGGACTTATTGCGGATGGAGCGCCGCTTTGCTGCTGCTCGCGGGGCTGCCGGGCTTTGCGGCTTCGATCACGGGCAACGTCAAAGGGCCTGACGGCAAACCGCAAATGGGCATCTTTGTGGTCGCCGAGAATTCGCAAAACAAGATGACGGTGACCGTCCTTTCCGACGCGCAGGGCAACTATCACATCAACAACCTGCCGGCCGCGACATATTCCGTGCAAGTCTCGGCCGTTGGTTACAAGAGCGATCCGCACGACCACGTGCAGCTGACCGCCGACCAAAAACTTTCCTGCGATTTTGCCTTGCAAACGGCGGCGGTGCGCTGGACCGACCTGACCACCTATCAGATAACGCAACTGCTGCCCAAGACCGACAAGCACGATCTTTCGAGAAGATATGACGAACCCTACTTCAACACTTGCATGACGTCGTGCCATTCGCTCCAGCATCGCGTGGCGCCGCTCAGCCACGATAAGGATGGCTGGAAGGTTCTCATCCAGTACATGAGCAACACGATTATGGGCGGCGAGGGCGGCGGCCGGATGACGGATGAAAAAGCCGACGATTTTGCCGAATTCCTCGCGGCCATGTTCGGTCCTGATTCGAAGAAGCCCGCCTCTCCCGCCGATCTGCCGGAATACAAGAAGCTGAAGCGTACGTTCAGTCCTGAGGCTATGAACATCGCGTATGTGGAATACGATTTCCCGCCGATCAAAGGACAGGGACCGTGGAGCGCGGTCGAAGACAAGGACGGGATGTTCTGGATTCCCTACTACGGGCGAGGCAACGAAGTAGTGCGGCTAAACTCGAAGACGGCCGAACTCACGCACTTTCCCCTGCCATTCTCAAAAACAGCGGGCATTCATTCGGCGGTTCCCGCTCCGGACGGCACGGTTTGGTTTACGGAAGCAGCGCTGGGGAAGTTCGGGCATTTGAATCCCGCTACGAAAGCGATCGTGGAATATCAAAACACGCCGCTGCCCGACGGCAAGCCAACCGGGACACACACTATTCGAGTCGATGAGCAAGGGCGTGTGTGGACGAGCGGCGGTCCCGCCATCACGATGTTCGACCCTGTCACCAAGCAGTTCTCTCATTTCGACCTGGGCAACACTTATGCCAACGTCGTCGGACACAATGGCGACCAGTGGTTCACCTCGTTTGTCTTCCCCGGTCCCATCGGCAGAGTGACAAAGGACGGCAAACTTTCGAAGTTCTACCCGCCGACAAAAGGTAAGCCGCAGCGCTTGCTGGTGGACGAAAACAACATCGTGTGGTTCAGCGAGCGAGGCGGAAACAAGCTCGGCCGCTTCGATCCTAAGTCCGAGGCGTTCAAGGAGTACGACCTGCCCGGACCTGCCGCCAGCCCTTACGCCATCGGCATGGATCGCAACAAGATGATCTGGTATGCCTCACACGAGCAGGACACGATCGGCCGCTTCGATCCCAAGACGGGCGACGTGATCGAATATCCATACCCGCACTCCGAAATCTCCATGCGGGAATTCTTCATGGATTCGCAGGGGCGCATGTGGTACGCGAGTTCGGTGAATAACAAAGTTGGATATTGGTACATCAACCAGTAGCACGGGCTTCGGGTGCGAGATGACGGCGCAAGGCGATGCAGCGCTCGCAAGCTCAATAACCCGAAAGATCCTCTTCATTTCTCGACGCTAACTGCCGCCTAAACAATAGTTTGCGCCTGATTGCCGACGGCGCACATCTGTACCTCAGGGCAGGTGTTTGCTCCTCTAGCCGCATGCGACAGTGGAACCCGAATACGGAGGGAGCCACATGGCGCAAACGATCTGGATTCACAAGCTCGCGGACACGAAAAAAGCAGAGGCGGATGGGATGGAGTACATCTGCGAGCATCTGTTTCAGGCGTTGACGAATAGGGGCAAGCTCACGAAGGAAAAGGGCTGGAACACTGTGCCGAACGCCAACTCGAAAGATGGCGCTACCTACCGGGCGCTTTTCTGTGATTCCTGCGGAAAGAACTACACTCACGGCCACGTGAGAATGGCCAAAGAGCCCGTTTTGGTCTAAGCAGCCGCTCCTGACAGGTCGAGTTCCGATAAGTCCCCTCTACGGAAATCGGGACAATCCGAAGTGTGCCTATTTCCCTGCCCCTACCAGGGTTCGGGGCCATCGTCGCTGAAAACTCCCGCCGTGGGACCGTCGTCGGGAAGCAGAGCCAGGCGGACCGGCGTTGCGGCGCCCTGCTCAACCGTCCTCGTTCCGCGATGCTGATTCATATCCGTCGCGGTGAAGCCTGGATTAGCCGAATTCACCTTGATTCCCGCGCTCTTCAGCTCATTGCCGAGCTGAACTGTGATCATATTCAGCGCTGCTTTCGACGCACAGTAAGCCAGCAACATATTTCGGGCCGTCAGCGTGGTGTTGGAGTCCGCGTTCCGCGTCAGTGAGCCAAGTCCGCTCGAAATGTTGACGATTCGAGCGTGCTTGGATTTCTTGAGCAGCGGGAGCAGGGCTTTCGTCACCCGAAAGACGCCAAAAACATTCGTTTCGAACGTCTTCTGAAGCGCGTCGACGGTCAATTGCGAAGGCGGCAACCAATCGAGCGCGAGGCCCGCATTGTTCACAAGGATATCTAGCCGGCCGTGACGCCGCTCCACTTCGGCTGCAGCACGGTCCACGCTTTGCTGCGAAGTCACATCCATTTGAATGAGCTCGACGGGAAGTTCCTGTGCCTGCAGATCTGCCACAGCCTTCTCTCCGCGTTCGCGGTCGCGGGCGCCCATTAACACGTGAACGCCTTTAGCAGCGAGTTGGCGAGAGATTTCCCGTCCGATTCCTTTATTCGCACCGGTTACCAATGCAATTGTTTGAGCCATAGGGTAGGCATGATAACCGCGCTTGCTATAGAATTCACGATCCGGGTCGGCCCAGCTCCGAGGAAAACTATGGCTTGGTTGGAGGTTACGATGAGTCACGCAGCATTAAGGCCTAATGGCGGGCTGACACGCACGCTCTACTTCATACGGCGATCCGTTTCTCTGGCCTCACTGGTTGGCGCTCTGTTGCTTCTGGCGTCGTGCGGGAGCAAGCAAGCTTCAGGGCCGCATGCGACGGTTCTGATGCGTGATGGCTCCACGCTGACCGGCATAGTTACGGCAACGTCGCCAGCGGAAATCACTCTTGCGGCCGACGACAATACAACACATGCGGTCCCTATGGCGCAGGTGAAATCGATCGGATATGACGACGCAGCGCCCGCACAAACTCCGGCCACGCAAGGCGGGTCCACACCGGCACAGCCGGCCTCAGCGGCCCGGACGGCGTCAGATTCCTATCACGAGCATCACTACCATCCGACGCGGTCGGAAATTCATACCAAGACGTATGAGCTCGCGGCTGGCACTCAGGTTTCGGTGCGAAGCGAAGAGACGATCGACTCAGCTACGGCGGCCGAAGGTCAGACGTATGCTGCTGAAATTACGGACGACGTTCTCGACGCCAACGGCGACGTCGTGATTCCCCACGGGTCGAACGCTCAGATCATCATCCGCTCGGCTTCGAAGGGAGGCCGCTTCCGCGGCACTTCCGATCTCGTACTCGACTTACAATCGATTACCGTTGAGGGCCAGCAATACTTGATCAGCACCACCGACCTACGACAAAGCGGCAAGGCGGGACTTGGCGCGAACACTCGAACCGCCGAGTATACTGGCGGCGCCGCTGCCCTCGGCGCCATTATCGGCGCCATCGCGGGCGGGGGAAAAGGTGCTGCTATCGGTGCCGGGGCCGGCGCCGGGGGCGGGGCTTTGACTCAGGTCCTGACCAAAGGCGCCGCCATCCGAGTGCCTGCGGAGACGGTGCTGACCTTCAAGCTCGATAAGCCCGTGCAAATTGTTCAGGCAAAATAATCGCGCGTGAAATATGGAGGTCGTTGTCTCCGCACTATTTAGTGCCAGCATCCATAGAATGCACTCTTCGCTAAAATAGACCCGCCGGAAGTTGAAGAAAAAAGCGGTGCGCCGCTAGCCTGATTCCAGGACCAACTCACGACAGCGCATATCGGAATCTTCTGCTCGTCCAGCCCGCTCTCGAGTAATTCCGTTACTCGGGAGTAGATGAATCAGAAACCCCGACGCTCAACCAGGTTTTGGCAGTCATCTAATTAGAGCTAAGACAGACAATCACCCGTCAGGGGGTTCAAATGTTTGGGCGAAGGATCACTCTTTTCAAAATGCTGGGGTTTGAAGTCAAGGTGGATGCGAGCTGGCTGATCATCGCGGTCTTGATCGTTTGGTCGCTCGCGGTTGGGGTTTTTCCGTACCGGCTGCCAGGTTTACCGGCGGCTACATACTGGTGGATGGGAATATTCGGCGCGTTGGGGCTCTTTGCCTCGATCGTGGTTCACGAGTTCTCCCATTCCATCGTCGCCAAGCGCAATGGCCTCGCGATGAAGGGGATCACGCTTTTCGTATTTGGAGGCGTGGCCGAAATGGAATCGGAGCCGCCTGATGCGAAAACCGAATTCCTGATGGCGGTTGCCGGTCCGCTTGCCAGTCTCGCCATCGGAGCTGTCTTCTACGTCATTGGCGCTGCCGCTGCGACGAGTTTGCCGCTGGAAGTCGTTGTTGTACTCAACTACTTAGCTGAGATCAATTGGCTCCTCGCCATATTCAATATGATTCCGGCTTTTCCCTTGGATGGCGGGCGGGTGTTGCGTGCCTTGCTGTGGCAACGCTCGGGCAATTTAGTCCGCGCCACGCGAACCGCTGCCTTTGCGGGATCGATTTTCGGCGCCTTGCTGATGGCGGGAGGACTCCTTCAATTATTCTACGGAAATTTTGTAGGCGCGGTTTGGTGGTTCTTGCTCGGGATGTTTCTGCGGTCGGTCTCCGCGGCCTCTTATCAACGCGTGCTCATGCAATCGGTATTGGAGGGCGAGCCCGTACGCCGTTTTATGAATCCGAACGCCGTCACAGTTAAGCCCGATCTTACGGTACAAGATCTGGTCGACAACTATATTTACAAATACCACCACAAAATGTTCCCTGTGGTCACCGATTCTCAACAACTCGTGGGATGCGTCAGCACGGAGCAGGTGAAGCAAATGCCGCGGAACGAGTGGAACCGGCACAGCCTGCGGGAGATTACGCAACCCTGCTCCCCCAAGAATACGGTTACGCCGGATACCAATGCCGCCAACGTATTGTCGATCATGAGCCATGAAGGAGACAGGGGTCTGATTGTTGTGGATAACGGCCGCGTGGTCGCGTTCGTTTCACCTCAGGATCTGCTGCATTTCCTTTCAGCCAAGCTGGAGCTGGAAGGCCAGGACGTAAAGGTGGCCGGGAAGAACGTCGCGGTCAATGCCGGCAAGGCTGCCTGATTTGGGCTAGCTCAGACGATTCGTCTGGCGCGTTCAGCCGACTTCTCTCCGAAGTCCGGGTTAACACCGCCCTGCCATGCGGTGAATATCAGGCTTAGCTTGATTTGATTGGGCAGACTAGCGTACATTGCGCCAAGGTGCTGGCCGCACGGGCTCGGGAAGAAGAGCAGAAATCGGATATTTCAAAACGGGGCGTATTCGGTAAAGCGCAAGGAAAGCTGCGAAGGAGACACAATGGCTTCGAAAAAAGCGAGTCGAAGGAAATTCCTGAAAGCCGGTGCCGCTGCGGCCGCTGTCAGCGCGATGCAAACTGCGGGTGCGCAAGCCGCACTACCGCAGGCGCAGCCGCAAAAGAGTCTCAAGGAGCTCGTCGCCTATGGCGAGCGCTCCCGTTTCGTCACCTCCGTCCGCATACCGGTGGTTGACCGGCCTTCGCCCGATCAATTCGGGTTGATCTTTCACATATTGACCCCGCTTCAAGAGCAGATAGGGGATATCACGCCATCCTCGCTCCATTTTGTTGGCACTCACCGTGGCGCAATTGTTCCGGACCTCGATCCGAAAGAGCATAAATTCATGATCCACGGCATGGTAGACCGCCCTTTGGAGTTCACCGTGGACGAGTTGAAACGCTTTCCTTCCGTATCTCGCATTCATTTCATCGAGTGCCTCGGGAACCACTC